>JACZKY010074478.1_pt1 | contig 18737 bp, 18 predicted proteins | sample 8237611 | NCBI WGS metagenome assembly JACZKY01 (sample SAMN16148055, study PRJNA663545) | marine sediment metagenome | biome: sediments and biomass from bioreactor inoculated with such sediments; feature: coastal sediments; material: methane- and iron-fed bioreactor; isolation source: Bothnian...
ACGCCGGCCAGGTGGTTGGCGGGGCCGTGGCCGCTGCCGATGGCGGGCCCGTTCCGGATGGCCTCGGTGATGTACTCCTTGGCGCGCTTGACGGCGTCCGGGGGGGAGGCCCCCTTCGCGAGTCCCGCCGCGATGGCGGACGCGAAGGTGCAGCCGGTGCCCTGGATGTTCCTGGATTTCATCCGGGGAGACGTCAGCAGGACCAGCTCGTCCCCGTCGCAGAGCACGTCGACCGCCTTCCCCTCGATGTCGAGTCTCCCGCCCTTGAGGACCACCCAGCGGCACCCGAACTTCCGCAGTTCTCGCGCCGCGTCCTTCATGGCGCCGAGGTCGCGGACCTTGCGCCCCAGGAGCGCCTCGGCCTCGAACAGGTTGGGGGTGATAACCGTCGCCAGCGGCAGCAGTTCGTCGCGGATCGCCTGGCGGGCATCCTCCGCCAGGAGGAGATCGCCGCTCTTGGCGACCATCACCGGGTCGACGACCAGGTTCGGGATGCGGAACTTCCGGATCGCGTCCGAGACGGCGCCGACGATCGCCGCGTTGCACAACATCCCGGTCTTGGCGGCGTCGGTCCCGATGTCGGTCATGACGCTTTCGATCTGCTTCCGGACGAATCCGGGATCGACCTCGAAGATCCCCTGCACGCCCACCGTGTTCTGGGCGGTGAGCGCCGTGATGGCGGACATCCCGTGGACGCCGAAAGCCATGAACGTCTTGAGGTCCGCCTGGATGCCTGCGCCGCCCCCGCTGTCGGAGCCGGCGATCGTGAGCGCCCTTTTCATTTCCGGATCTCCTCCCCTGCTTTCCCTACGCCTTTTGGAAATGGTCCCAGCCCGACGGCTTCAGGGCGGTCTTCCCGCCGCGGGAATCCACCAGACAGTACCCTTCTTTCCGCCCCACGATCCTCCCGATTTCCGTCACCGGGATCCCCGTCTTCCCGGGTAGGGCCCGGACCTTCCTCTCCGATGCGCCGGGGGGGACGGTGAAGAGCAGTTCGTAATCCTCGCCGTTGTGCAGGGCCAGGTCGAGGATCGACCTTCCGGACACTTCCGCGATCTCCCCGATATGCTTCGGAAGCGGCAGCAGATCTTCCCGGATCTCGGCCCCCACCCCGCTTCGCTCGCAGATGTGGTACAGGTCGCCCGCCACCCCGTCGCTCAGGTCGATCATGGAGGAGGCGACGCCCGACCGGGAGATCCTCTGCCCCATTTCCACCCGGGGGACGGGCAGGACGTGACGGTTCACCAGCTCCCTGTATTTTCCGGGGACCTTTTTCCCGAAGGCCTTGAGCGCCTCCATCCCCGCGCCGGACGCCCCCAGCGTCCCGGTGACGAAGATGCGGTCTCCGGGCCGGGCGCCGCCGCGGGTGAGCACCCGGGAAAGAGCGGTCTCCCCCACCATGGTGACGTCGACGACCAGCTCCTCCCGGGTCCTCGCCAGGTTTCCGCCGATAACGTAGGCCCCGTGGGCCAGCATTTCATCCCGCATCCCCTCGAACAGGCGGTCGAAGCTCTCCACGGGCAGTTCGGCGGGAAGCCCCAGGGACACCAGCGCGTACGTGGGCTTCCCCCCCATGGAGGCGATGTCGCTGAGGTTCACCGCCATGGAGCGCCGCCCCACCCGGTACGGCGTGGTCCGATCGAACAGGAAATGGCGCCCCTCCACCTGGATGTCGCAGGTCAGCAGCAGGGCCCGCTTCCCGTCGAGCCGAACCACCGCGGTGTCGTCCCCGATGTCGACCAGCAGGTCCTTGTTCCGGGAAACGGGGAGGATCTTCCTGATCCTGTCGATCAGGCTGAACTCCCCCGTCTCTCCGACCGTTTTCCGATTCCCTTTCAATGCACCCGACCTCCGCCTCTACAGGCTCCGCTTCATCCTTCGGGCCGCCTGCTCGATGTCCTCCGCCGCGACGATATCGGAGATCACCGCCACGGCGTCCGCTCCCGCCTCCAGCACGCTGCGGGCGTTTCCCGCCTTGATCCCCCCGATCGCCACGATGGGGAGGCGGCATTTCGCGCGGATCGGGGCGATCATCCCGGGGCCCTTGGGATCTCCCGCGTCCGCCTTGCTCCCGCGGGCCTCGAAGATCGGCCCCACTCCCAGGTAGTCCGCGCCGTCTTTCTCCGCGAGAAGGGCTTCCTCGGGCGTTTCCGTCGATACCCCCAGGATCCTGCCGGGCCCCAGGAGCCGGCGCGCCACGGAGGCGGGCAGATCGTCCTGGCCGACGTGGAGGCCGTCGGCGTCGACGGCCAGCGCGATATCGAGGCGGTCGTTGACGATCAGGGGGACCTTCGCCTCGAGCGTCAGCTTCCGCAGCGCGAGCGCGATCCGGTACAGCGCCCCGCTGTCGGAGGTCTTGTCCCGGAGCTGGATCACGTCGGCCCCGCCCCGGATCGCGGCCTCCGCGACCTCCAGGTGGGACCGGCCCCGGCTCAAGCGCTCGTCCGTCACGAGGTACAGCCGCCACGTTTCCGGGCGGACCCTGTCGGTCATGGCCATTCCTCCATTTTCCAGCTCATGTCGAAAAACAGCTTTTCGTAGCGTGCGCTCGCTTCGTACAGACGGTACCAGCGCTCCTTCTGGTGCCCCGCGGCCCCTTCGGCATACTCGTTCATCCGGTCGATGAGCCAGTCGGCCAGCGCCGTGAATTCCGGGGAAGAGTACGTGTCGATCCAGTCCCGGAAGAACCGGTCGCCGGGAAGCCCCTGCGACTTGAGCCGGATCCCGATCTCCGCGTAGCCGCACTCGCAGGGCAGCAGCACGGCCAGGATGTCGTAGATGTTCCCCTCGTAACAGGTCCGCACCAGCCAGTCGGCGTAGGCGGAGGTGATCAGGCTCCTGCGGGTTTCGAGAAGATCCTTCTCCGGGATTCCGAAGGCGGCGCACGTTTTCCGATGGAGCTCCATTTCCATGGTCAGCGTCGCCTGCAGCAGGTCGGCGAAGGCCCTCATGTCCGGCAGCGTTTCGGATTTCGCGGCGGCCAGCGCGAAGACCCTGCTGAAGTCGACCAGGTACACGTAATCCTGCTTGAGGTAGAACTCGAAGCGGTCCCGGGAAAGGGTGCCGTCCCCGATCCCCTTCACGAAGGGGTGAACGAAGATCGCCTCCCACGCGGGATCGGACCTCCGCCGCATCTCCCCGTAAAACGCCTCCTTGGTCATGGGCGCTTCCCCCTTTCCCCGGTCACCTGCCCTGCGACGCCGCCTTGCCGAACGCGCTCCAGAAGGGATCCACCTTGGGGTGGACCAGTTCATGGGACTTCCCGTTTTCGGAATACCGCATCCCTTCCCGCGCGTCCACGACCTCGCCCACCATGCTCGCCGGGATCCCCTTGTCGCCCAGCCGCCGGAGCACTTCCTGCGCCTTGTGCGGCCGGCAGGTGAGGATGAGGGTCCCCTCGCTGATCGACGAATACGGGTCGATGCCGAACAGGTCGCAGACCTTCCGCACCGCATCCTGCACGATGATCTTTCCCTTGTCCAGGTTCATGCCGACCTTCGACGCCAGGGCGATCTCGAACAGCCCGCCCCAGACGCCGCACTCGGTCGCGTCGTGCATGGTGGTGACGCCGTCGTCCCGCACCCCGGCTTCCACCGCGGTGAGGGCGTCCTCGACCACCGACATCTGCCAGAAGATCTCCTCGGCCTCCTTCGCCACCTTGTCTCCGTACCGTTCCGCCACTTTCCCCGGAAAGGTCACCGCGAACAGGCCGGACGCTTCGATGGCCGCCCCCTTGGTGATGATGACGACATCCCCTGGGCGCGCCATCGTGGGGGTCACGTACTTTTCCTTGTCTCCGATGCAGATCACGGTGGCCCCGCCGATCATGGGGTATTCGCACCCCTCGTAGCGCCCCGTGTGCCCGGTGATGATCGCCATCCCGATCTTCTCGCATTCCCGGTGCATCACCGACCACATCGCCTCGAAGTCCTCCCGGGCCATGGACAGCGGGAGGTTCAGGTCCACCGTGATGTATGTCGGACGGAGGCCCGACGTGGAGGCGTCGGACGCGAGGATATGGATCGCGAACCAGCCGGAACGTTCCCACCCATAGGGGGGAACGACGAAGACGGGATCGGTGGTGACCACCATCACCTGCCCGTTCCCCAGGTCGGCGACCCCCACGTCGACGCCGTGCTGGGGACCGACCAGGATTTCCGGGCGCTTCCGCCCCAACTGCGGAAGGATGATCTCTTCGAAGATCTCCGAGGAGATCTTGCCGATGTGCGGCATGGGCGTTTTCACGATGTCCTCCGATGCACGAATAACGGGCGCCGGGACCGGCGCCGATTCCACGACAGTATACCCGCTCCGCCTGCGCGCGGAACCGAAATTGGCGCAGCGCAGGCGCCCCGGAAAACCGATATGTGCGGGAGCGGCGGACGGGGCGGGGCGGCCTTTACGGCTCCGCGCTCCGGAACGTGTTGCACCGGTTGACGTCGCCCGTTTCGATGCCGATCCGGAACCATTTCACCCGCTGCGCCGAGCTTCCGTGGGTGAAGGAATCCGGGACGACGAACCCGCCGGACCGCCGCTGCATCCGGTCGTCCCCGATGGCGGAAGCGGCATTCAGCCCCTCTTCGATGTCGCCCTCCTGCAGGATGTCGCGCGCCTTCTCCGCATGATGCGCCCAGACGCCGGCGAAGCAGTCGGCCTGGAGCTCGAGCCGCACGGAGATCCGGTTCGCCTGCGTCTCCCCTCCCCGGGCGCGGGCCTGCTGGGCCTTCTCCATGATCCCCAGCAGGTTCTGGACGTGATGCCCCACTTCATGCGCGATCACGTAGGCCTGCGCGAAATCCCCGCCCGCCTGCAGACGATCCTCCATCTCCCGGAAGAAGGCGAGGTCGATGTAGACCTTCTCGTCCGCCGGGCAATAGAAGGGGCCGACGGCGGCCTGGGCGAATCCGCACGCGGACTGCGCCGCGTCCGTGAACAGGACCAGCTTCGGCTCCCGGTAGCTCTTCCCGCCGCGGCGGAACTGCTCGCTCCAGACGTCCTCCGTGCTGGCGAGAACCGCGGAGACGAGATCCGCCATCCGGTCCTCCTCGGCCGACCGGGGCTCGTTCGAGACCCGCTCGGACAGCTGCTCTTCCGCGGTGCCCCCGCCCAGGAACATCCTCGGGTCGATCCCGAGGTACAGCGCGGCGATCACCAGGAGGATCGTCCCGATTCCGCCGCCCACGCCCACGGCTCTCCTGGATACGCGGACCCCCCTCCGGTCTTCCATGTTGTCGCTTCGGCGCTCGCCCCCCAGACGCATGGATCACCCCCCTGCTCCCGTCACGCACGGACCTTTCCCACATACGAAATATTACCTCCCCCGGGGCTGGGAAGAGAGAGGTTCCGCATTCGTTGGAGGGGATGATCCGGAAGAAGCCGCGGGTCAGAAACGGTATCCGACGCCCGCGAACCCCGAGCTGCCGGACGCCGAGCCCGTTTCGCCGTCCCACGTCCTGTAGCTGTAGCTCACGGCGAAAAACCCGTTCCGCGTCCAGTCGACGCCCGCGGAAACGGAAAATGCGTGTCCATCGACGGTTTCCTTGAACACTTCGGCGTCGAAGGCGGTGGTGTACCGCCCCGTTCCCATCCCTTGGCCGCCCCCGCCCGACACCGTCGAGGGCACCTTGACGGACAGGAACGACTCTCCCCGGGAGAATTCGTACCCGGCTTCGGTGAAGAACCGGGGAGTCCAGCGCATCCCGAGCAGGACGCCGAAGGCGTTTTCCGTATACGAATAGACGTCCTCCCTCGCCCGGCTGTCCGTGTACATGTAATATTCCCCTAGGTAGACGCCGCTTTCGAATTTCTGGGAGAGGTCTACCCGGCCGCCGAACGCAACGGCCGATTGCTCCGTATCCTTCACCGCCTTCCCCTGGAGAAACGGGGTGAGGGCCGCCGTCCAGCCGGGCCGGAAGATGTACGCCAGCCCCGGGGAAACCGTGGCCGCGGCGAAGTCGACCTCGGACAGCGACGGGTAGGCCGTTCCCTCGATGGAGACACCCAACGTCCAGTCCAGGCGGGTTTCCGCGGAATGCCCCTTCCAATAGCTCCCGTAGGCCGACAGGTAGCCGCTCCCCTCGCCGTCGTCAACCGACCGGCTGATGTTCGTGTCGAACCCGGCCTTCGCGCCGGTTTCCCAGCCGGCAAGGGCGGGAGACGCTTTCCAGGACAGGATCGAGACCATCAGGACCGCCGAAAGCGTCCTCCACGTGCGAGGGTTCACGCCCGCCTCCCCGACTTCGCGCAAAGGTTACCTCCCCCTTCCACCCATGCCTCCCGGCCCCTTCCGCGCGCCGCCGCGGAACATGGGAGAACCGGCCCCTCCTCCCGTTCCCGCCGCCGTCCCCTGGCCCTTCCAGAGGGGGGCGCCTTCATCGCTGCGGAACGCCCAGGCCTTGCCGGAAGACAGGAGGCGGACCTCCTGGGCGATGATGTACAGCCCCATGTCGCGGCCGAGCGTCTTTGACCCGCGGACCTTCACCTCGGCGCCTTCGGGGATTTCCGTCCGGAGATCTTCCCAGTACCACGCGGGGGAGACCAGGACCGTGTAGGCGTCGGGACCCGTTTCCAGCCGGAAACGGATCGGCCCGCTTTCCGGGCGCTCGATGCCCCGCGCCGTCCCGCGGACCTCCCCCACCGTGTTGCGGTCGAACCCGTCGGGGTAGCGGATCCCGCTCCCTTCCAGCACCGTCCCGCCTTCGGCGGCCAGTGCGCCGTCTGCGGCCGGGAAGAGGAGCGCCGCGCAGAGAGAACAGAGGAGCAGGGCGGCACGCGCCGCCCCGCCCCGCCCCGTTCTTATCGACTTACCGGCTCGCCGGAGCTCCATATCCCGTCCCGTCTTCCGGTGCATAAGGGCCCGTGCCGTCGCCAGGACCATACGTGTTCCCCTTTTTCTGCGTTCCGTCCAGGGCGGTTCCCGCCCGGGACTTCTGATCCTGAATCTGCCTCTTTTCCTGGAACTTGTACTGGTTCTTGAGGACGGATCCGCTCATGCTGCCCGCGCCTCCGCCCTTCATGGCCCCGCCGCCACCGCCGCCCCGGCCCGCCTCGGCCGCATACGGAACCGCGGTCGCCGCAAGAAACGCAACCGCCATGAACGTCGCAAAGGTTTTCATCTTCATCGCTCTTACCTCCATCGGTTGATTTTTCCCTTCCGACCCAGGTAAGAGCAATGGGTGTGCCATGCCGGGTTGCGGGTAAAAACCGCCGTTTTTCCTTCCGTTTTCCGATCCAGAACCGCGCACCTTCCCCATTAAGACGCAGAATCTGCGTCCGGACGCGCAAATATTGCACGACCTCACAACCCGTACTCCTTGATCCGGTACTGCAAGGTCCGCAAGGAGATCCCGAGCGCCTGCGCCGCCTGTTTCCGGTTCCCGCCGGCTTCCGCGAGCACCCTTCGGATCGTCTCCCGCTCGGAAGCCTGGAGAGCCCCTTCGCCGGGCGGGGCGTCCCCGCCGGGCGCCCCCGGGCCGCGGGCCTCGCCGACCTCGAGGTTTAGCAAGGAGGCGTCGATTTCCCCGTGGGCAAGGATCACGGCGCGCTCGATCACGTTCTGCAGCTCCCGGATGTTCCCCGGCCACCGGTACGCGGCGAGGGCTGCCTTCGCGGCGCCGGACAATGCTGGGGCCGGTTTCCCGAAGGCCGCCGCGAACTTCGCCGCGAACGATTCGGCGAGCGGAACGATCGCGTCCGCGCGCGCCTCCAGGGCGGGCAGCGGGATCGGGAAGACGTTCAGCCGGTAGTACAAGTCCTCGCGGAAGCGGCCCGCGGCGACTTCCGCCTTCAGGTCGCGGTTCGTCGCCGCAATGACCCGCACGTCCACCGTGATCGTTTTCGTCCCACCGACCCGCTCGAACGACCGCTCCTGCAGCACCCGCAGCAGCTTCACCTGGGTCCCGGGCGACACCTCCCCGATCTCGTCCAGGAGGATCGTCCCGCCGTCGGCCAGTTCGAACCGCCCTTTCCGTGCCGCCACGGCCCCGGTGAAGGCCCCCCGCTCATGACCGAACAGCTCGCTCTCGAGCAGCGCCTCGGGGAGGGCGGCGCACTGGACCGGGACGAACGGCCGGTCCTTCCGGGGGCTCATGTCGTGGATCCTGCGGGAAACGAGCTCCTTCCCCGTGCCGCTCTGGCCCGACACGAGGACCGTCGCCGTCGTGGGAGAAACCTCGCGGACCAGCCGTTCCGCCTCCTTCATCCCCATCCCGAGGAAGATCGTGTCCGGCGGCGGGAACCGCTTCCCGAGCTCCTCGGAGAGCAGCGTGATCCTCGTTTCCGCCTCGGTTTCCCGCAGCACCCGCCGGACGACGTGCCGCAGCTCCTCGGGGTCCCTCAGCGGCTTGGTGAGATAATCCGAGGCGCCTTCCCGCATCGCCTCCACGGCATTCCCGATGGAGCCGAAGGCGGTGACGATGATCCAGCGGGTCCCGGGGCGCATCTTCCTCCCTTCCATCATCAATTCCAGGCCGGAAAGATCGGGCATGCGGAGATCGGTCAGGACGAGGTCGAAATCCGACCGTTTCAGCGCCTCGATCCCTTCCTTCCCGCGCCCCGCCTCCTCCACCGCGTACCCTTCCTCGGACAGGACGGCGGCGAAGAAGGACCGCATCATCTTGTCGTCGTCGACCACCAGGATGCTTTTCGTCATATCCGATCACCCTTTTCCCGGAAGCCGGATGCCGAGCACGGCGCCGGACCCGCCTTCGCGATTCGACAGGTCGATTCGGCCGGCCATCCCCTCGATCACCTTCTTCGAGTAGGCGAGCCCGAGCCCCGTTCCATCCGCCTTGGTGGTGTGGAACGGGGTGAACAACCGGGGAAGTTCCTCCGCGGGGATCCCCGGGCCGGTGTCCTCGACCCGTATTTCCGCCCAGCGCCCCGCGCTGCCGGCTACGACGCGCAAAAACCCTTCGTTCCCCATCGCCTCGAGGGCATTCCGCACCGCGTTCCGCACGACGCGTTCCAGCTTGTCGGCGTCGGCCAGGGCGAACGTTCCGGGATGCGCGTCGATCTCGACCTTCCCCCGCCAATCCGCAGTCTCCATGGCGGTCGTTTCCCGGACGAGAGGGGCCAGGTCGACGCGGGCGACCTCATAGGTTTCCTCGCGGGAAAAAGACAGCAGGTCGTTCACGAGCGACTCGATCCGCCCCGCCGCCCGGAGAGCGTTGTCCAGCCCGGCTTTTCTCGGATCGGACGGATCGACCTTCTCGCTCACCCACTGGGTGTATCCCTTGACGCTTCCCAGGGCGTTGCGGATCTCATGAGCGAGGGTGGCGGTCATCCGGCCGACGAGAGCGAGCCGGTCCCGTCGATCCGCATCGGCCTGCATGCGGAGCTGCCTCGCCAGGACGCGGTCCAGGGCGATTCCCAGTCCCCAGAGGAGCAGGACGACGAACCCCACCGTCAACCACATCCGGCGGGCGCCGGACAGGATGCGGTCGGCCTGCGCCGTATGGATCACGACCCGGAGAAGTTCCGGCCCGCCGTCGGCCCGATGAAGAATGTAGTTGTATTCGTACGCGGGCAATCCCGTCCCGAGGGTCACCCGGCGGCCGAACGGCGGCCCCTCCTCCAGCCACCCCGCCGGCGGCTCCGCCAACCGGGTCCCCGCGAGTCCGGGGTTGGTATGGAACAGGATCTCCCCATCCTTCCCCGCGATCAGGGCGTAGGCCACCACACGGTCGGAAAGGATTCCCCGCACCTCCCCGTCGTTTTGCCCATCCCCCGAGCGCAGGGCGCTCTCCGCCGCGAAGGAAAGCGCGATCGCCGTGCTCTCGAGGGAACGGATGGCAAGGGATTCCATCGTGCGCCGGTTCAGGGCCGTCGAGTAAAGGATCGCGAAGGAGGAAAGCAGGAGAAAGGTCAACAGGAGGATCCGCAGGCCCGTCTTCATCCGTCGAAGCACCCTTTCGAGACCCCATCGGGAAATCCGTAAAAATACATCCTACCACCGGGCGCACGACCGTTTTACGGAACGCGGAATGCGGTCCGGGCTCGGGTCGCTCCGACCTGGGAAGGGATACGACAGCGCGGGGGAAGAACGGAGGCGGTTACTTCAGGCCGGTGAGACCGCCTTCGGGAGGTTCGGAGAACACGCCGATGCGAACCGCTTCGTCCGTGCACGAGGAAAACCGTTTCCTGGCAAGCTGCAGCAGCCCGATGTGGTTGTTCAGGCGGGTCGATTTTCTCCGCTCGACGATTTCCCCGATCGGCTCCTGCGTCCTCTGCTCGAAGTTCATCCGATACACCGTGAAGACTTTGTCGTTGCGGTTTTCGCTCATGATGCGCATGCCCGTCCTTTTTCCTCATTTGCGGCGGAAGCCGTTAACCTGGGCCCCAACAGGATGACGTCTCCAGGCCTCTGCGTGAACAGGGCGCAGGCCTGCTTCCATTGGTGCGAAGTCGTCCTGACGCTCCAATGACGGCAGGTCTCCATGAGGGAACCGATGCGGGAAAACGCCCCGCTCACGCTGCATATCTTATAAACCGGGTAAAAATCCATGGCGAATATTATTGCAACTTGAGGGCCAACAAATCGCTAAAAAATAGACCAATGCAATCAAGTAGATATGGTGGCATCCCGGAAAGGGGCCGAGCGGAAGAAATGTTTTTCATGCAATTCGTAGATTCCGTCGCCAAAGAAGGAAAATATATTCCCCGTTTTCCCCCTCCGTTTTCCGCCATTGGTGCCTCTTTCCCTCATGCATTATCATGGATGGCAATTCCAGGCAGGAGGGCGCGAATGGCCATCCGAAAGATCGCCGTGAACACCGGGGGGGGCGACGCCCCCGGGTTGAATGCCGTATTGCGCGCCGTGACGCTTGCCGCCCTGCGCCTCGGCTGGGAGGTCGTCGGGATCCGGGACGGGTACCTCGGGCTGCTCGAGATGGCCCCGGAGGAGGGGCTGATCCCCCTGACGCGGGACCGGGTCCGCGGGATCAGCAACCAGGGCGGCACGATCATCGGGACCACGAACCGCGGGAACCCGTTCGAGTACCCGGTGAAGCGGGGCGGGGCGATCGTCGCGAAGGACCGGTCCGACGAGCTCGTAGAGGCGTTCCGCCGGCAAGGGTTCGACGCGCTGGTGGCCGTGGGAGGCGACGGCTCCCTGGAGATCGCCCACCGTCTCTGCCGGAAGGGGATCCCGGTGGTCGGCGTCCCGAAGACGATCGACAACGACCTCGCCGCGACCTTCCTCACCTTCGGCTTCGACACGGCCGTGACCACGGCGACCGACGCGCTCGACAAGCTTCACTCCACGGCGGAGAGCCACAGCCGCGTCATGGTGGTCGAGATGATGGGCCGCAGCACCGGGTGGATCGCCCTCCACGCGGGGGTGGCGGGGTCTGCGGACGTGATCCTGATCCCGGAGATCCCCTTCGACCTGAAAGCGGTCTGCGAGGCGATCCGGGACCGGGACCGGATGGGACGGCGCTACTCGATCGTGGTCGTGGCGGAGGGGGCCGCCCCCGCGGGCTGTGCGGTGATGACGAAGGGGATTAAGGAAATCGGCAGGGAGGTCCGCCTCGGCGGGATCGCGGAGTGGCTGGCCGGCGAGATCTCCGCCCGCACCGGCAAGGAAACCCGTTACATTGTCCTGGGTCACCTGCAGCGCGGCGGGGGGCCCACTTCCTTCGACCGCCTGATGGCGCTTCGCTTCGGCACCGCCGCGGTTCGGACCCTGTCGGAAGGATTGACGGACGTGATGGTGGCGCTCCGGCCGCCGAATGTCATCGCGGTCCCCCTCTCGGAGGCGGTGGCGGGGCGGCGGGCCGTCCCCCTCGACGGGGACACGATCGCCACGGCGCGGTCGCTCGGGATCTGCCTCGGGAGCCCCGCCGAATAATCATCGGATCCGAGGATTTCCGCACGATGCCCGGGGCGTCCGCCGGTGTGTTATATTCCGTGCCGGTGAATTATCCGTAAGGGGGTCGTCCGCGGCGATGAAAAGAATCCGGACGGCGGTCGTGGGGGCCGGGTACCTCGGCCGGTTCCACGCCGAGAAGTACGCGGAGCTCTCCGAGGCGGAACTCGTCGCGGTGGTCGACACCGACCCGGCGAAGCGCGACGAGCTGGCGCGGAAACTGGGGACCCGGGCCGTCGCCGACCACCGGGAGATCCTGGACCGGGTCGACGCGGTCAGCATCGTGGTGCCCACCCAGCATCACCACGAGGTCGCAAGGGACTTCCTGGGACGGGGAATCCACGTCCTCCTGGAGAAGCCGATCACCACGACGCTCGAGGAAGCCGACGACCTCATCCGGATCGCCGCCGACGGGAACCTGGTCTTCCAGGTGGGGCACCTGGAGCGTTACAATCCGGTGGTCGTGGCGCTCGACGGCGTCCTGCGCGAACCCCGCTTCGTGGAGTCCGTGCGGATCGCCCCGTTCAAGCCCAGGGGCACCGACGTCAACGTCGTCCTGGACCTGATGATCCACGACATCGACATCCTCCGGACCATCGTGGGCTCCGGGGTCAAGACGATCCACGCGGTCGGCGCGCCGGTTTTCACCTCGGAAGAGGACATCGCCAACGCCCGCATCGAGTTCGAGAACGGTTGCGTGGCCAACGTCACGGCGAGCCGCATCAGCCTGAAGAGCGAGCGGAAGATGCGGATCTTCCAGGCCGACGCCTACCTCTCCGTCGATTTCCAGAACCGGAAACTGCTGGTGGCGCGCAAGGGAGAGGGGGAATTGATGCCCGGCGTGCCGAACGTCCAGGTGGAGGAGAAGAGCTTCGAGCCCGAGGATGCCCTCCGGGAGGAGATCCGGTCCTTCCTCCGCTGCGTCGCGACGGGCGATCCCCCGAAGGTGTCCGGGAAGGACGGCAGGATGGCGCTGGAGATCGCGCTGATGATCAATAAAAATTTCCTGAAGGTGTCCCGATGATCCCCATGGTCGACCTGAAGACGCAGTTCCTGAGCCTCCGCGAGGAGATCACGGGCGGCCTCCTCGAGGCGCTGGAGAAGACCCAGTTCATCCTCGGGCCCAACGTGGCGGCCTTCGAGCGGGAGGCGGCCGCCTACCTCGGGGCGAAGCACGCCGTCGCCGTGGCGTCCGGGACGGACGCGCTCCACCTCGCTCTCATCGCCGCCGGGCTCAAGGCGGGGGACGAAGTCATCACCTCGCCGTTCACCTTCATCGCCACCGCGGAGGCGATCCGTTACGTGGGCGCCACCCCGGTCTTCGTGGACATCGATCCCCGGACCTTCAACATCGATCCGGCGAAGATCGAGGCCGCCGTCACCCCGAGGACCCGCGCCGTCCTTCCGGTCCACCTCTTCGGCCAGCCCGCGGACATGGACGCGATCGGCGCCATCTGCCGGAAGCACGGCCTCCTCGTCGTCGAGGACTGCGCGCAGTCCTTCGGCGCGGCCGCCGGGACGCGCATGACCGGCACCATCGGCCTCCTCGGCGCCTTCAGCTTCTTCCCCAGCAAGAACCTCGGCTGCTATGGCGACGGCGGGATGATCTCCACCGACTCTCCGGAGCTGGCGGAACAGGTGAAGGTGCTGCGCAACCACGGCAGCAAGGAGCGGTACCGCCATTCCGTCATCGGGTTCAACAGCCGCCTCGACGAGCTCCAGGCCGTCATCCTCCGCGTGAAGCTTGCGCGGATCGATTCCTTCAACGACGGGCGCCGCCGCGTCGCCCGCCTCTACACGGAACGATTTGCGGGATCCGCCGTCGTCCCTCCCGCCGAGGACGGCAAGGGGACCCACGTTTATCACCAGTACACGGTCCTGACCGACCGCCGCGATGCCGTCATGAAGGCGCTCGCCTCCCTCGACATCGCCTCGGCCGTCTACTACCCGGTCCCGCTCCATCGCCAGGAGGTCTTCGCGGCGGAATGCGGCGGTCTCTCCCTTCCCGTTTCGGAAGACACGGCGTCCCGCTGCCTGTCGCTGCCCATTTTCCCGGAGATGACCGATGCGCAGGTGCGGGAGGTGGCGCAGGGCGTACTGGGAGCGGCCTGACCCGGGAGGGGTTCAGTACAACCCCCGGGCGCGCTCCTTCGCGGGCAGGATCTCCAGGCAGGTCGTCCACCAACCCGTCTCGATGGTATTCACGAAAGGCTCGACGATCCCCTCGGCCCGCATCTCTTCGGCGAGACGGCCATGGTCGTAACGCAACGGGAAAAAGGTCGCGTCGGGCGCCTCTTCCGACAAGTCCAGCACGGCGTACCAGACGTGGGTTCGACCGTCGTTGGCGGGCCGGCCGATCGCCCCCACGTTGACGACAAACCGCCCGTCGGGAAGTCTGCGCTTCCAGGGGATTCCCGTGTGGGTCACGGCGAGGACGTCGCACTTCGCATCGTCGAGCAGACGGGCGAGGAACGGATCGGGGGACAGCGATTCCCACAGGAACTCGTTCTGCCGCCGGGGAGAGCCGTGGCACAGCAGGATCCTCTCCCCTTTCGGGCCGAGCAGGCGGATCTCCGTCGGAAGGGCCGCCAGGAAATCCCTGTTCCGCTCCGAGGTGTTCCGGAAGGTGTAGGCATAGGAGAGCGCGGCGAAATGGTTGTCCCTCGGGTCGGTGTACCCGCAGGCGCAGTCTCCCAGCCGCATCCCGACGGACCGGTCGTAATTCCCCTGGACGACCGGGATCCCGGCCTCCCGGAGCAGATCCACGGAGCGGTCGGGGTGCGGCCCGAATGCGCCGACGTCGCCGAGGCAGAAGGTCCGGCGCGCGCGGGGCGGGGCTTCCGCGAGAAGCGTTTCCAGGGCGAGGTGATTGTTGTAGACCCCTCCGAAGAGGACGGCCCGCTCCGGGATCGTCTCCATCCCTACTCCTCCCGGACCGCGACCGCGGCGTTCGAGCATACGGAGCCGTGGCGCAGGCAGGTGGAGCAGGCGCCGTAGGCCAGCGGGAAGGGCCGGAACGAGTCCGCGAGGCCGTCCCCCATGCGGGCGCCCGGCTCGCTCACGAGGATCGGGCATGCCCACACACCCCTGGCCGTGACCAGCCTCGCACCGGAGCACAGGAGATGTTTCGCCCCCAGCAGGTCCAGCATCTCCTGCGTCACCCGGTCGGGCTCCCCGTAGCCGCCGCTGCGCCGCCGCTCCCGGCCGATCCGGAAGGCGGGAAGGAACTTGACGCGGGGCTTGCGGATTCCCCGGGCGCGAAGCACTTCTTCGAACGCCTCCAGGGCCGCCGCCGGATCGTCCTCGCCGAACCGCACCGCGGTCACGATCGGGAGGAGCCCCGCCGCTTCCAGCCGGACCGCCCCCGCGAGGGCATTCGCGAAGCTGCCCCTTCCGCGGATCGCGTCGTTTTCCCTTTCCGCCGGAGCGTCCAGGGAGATCCGGATCTCCAGGGAGAAGCGCGATCCCCCCGCGGCTTTCGCGAGCGTATCGACGAGAGGTTGGGTCAGCAGGGTGCCGTTTGTAAGGATCGTCGCCGGGAACCGACGCAGTGTGTCGCCGGCGATGTCCGCCATTTCCGGGTGGAGGAACGGCTCGCCGCCCGTGAAGACGACGTCCCGGACCCCCGCGGCGGACGCCTCGTCGAGAAGGGCCATCACCCCTTCCCGCGACAGGAAGGGCATCTCCCGATTCCCCGGGCCGGAGGAGTTGAAGCAATGGACGCACCGGAGGTTGCAGGACAGTCCCGCCACCTGGATCCAGAGGCTGTCGAGCCCGCTGAACGGGCAGTCCGGGTACTTCATTGCATCCTATCCCTCGCGGGGGCCGGCCGCAGCCATGCACCCAGCAAATAGACCGCGAAACACAGGGAGATGCCGACCAGGTTCACCCATAGCAGATTACCGTATTTTCCGGCCCCGATGCTCCCATGGAACCATTTCAGGCTCAATCCCAGCCCGAAGAGCAAGCCGAGCAGGACGCTGGCGTGGTAGGAAACCGCCCCCGCCCTGCGCCATCCCGACAGAAGGAACACGGGGGTCAGGCCGATGACCATCGTGCCGCTCACGGTCGTTGCCGACAGGATGGCCGGTTTCGCATAAAGCATCAGGTTCCCCAGGAGGCCCAGCAGGACCATCGCCCCCCTCGCCAGGATCATCCGGTCCACCTTCCATCCGGCGAGCAATTCCAGGGAGACCAGCTTCCCGATGGAGCTGAAGGTGGAGTCGATCGTCGAGCACCCGCTGGTCAACATCATCAGGTTCATGACGAACAGGAGCGGAAGACCGAACGCCGCGGCCGTGGCGATCGTGGAATTTCCCCCGACCCCCTCCACCCGGTTGTAGATCCCGACGAAGCTGAACAGCAGGATGAACAGGATCCCGAGGATCCCCGCCAGGGTGAACGACCGGAGCATTTTCCGGGGCCCGGTGATGAAAGCCCGGTCGGTCATCACGGGGTCGTGGAAGGGATACGAGAAGACCTGGAGCAGGGCCACGAGGATCAGGTCCACTCCCCCGGCGAGGGTCCAGGAGCCGCTCAGGACCATTTCCCGCTGTTTTCCCGCCGGGAAGATGTACGCCAGAATGAGGAAGAGGATGGCCGCCGCCATCAGCATCTGCACGGTATCCGTGACGATGCTGCTGCGCAGGCCGCCCTTCATGACGTAGGCGAGCACCAGGGCCGTGATGGCCCAGGAGGCGGCGTAGTAGGCCGTGCTCTCCCTCGGGCCGAAGTACTGGGCCATGACGATCGTGTTGCTCCAGATCTCGTTCCAGAGGCGGAAGAGGAGAATCAGCGAGAAGATCCAGATGGCGCCCGACCCGTAGCGGTCCCCCAGGTAATGATGGATGCTGCGGAACCCGTTTTCCCGCAGGCGGTACAACACCACCCCGGCGACGATGAAGGAGAGCCAGTAGGCGGCGTACGCCGCGCCGCCCGGCAGCCCGAACTTCTGGCCGAGATCCGCGGCGTTCTGGACGGACTTGGCGAAGATCCAGGAGATGAGGACGCTCGACGTGAGGAAGAAGCCGCTGGTTTCCCTCCCCGCTTCGTCCTTTCCCCCGAAGAACTGCTCCACCGGGTCCTTCCCCCGCGCCCGGGGGGAGATCGCGTACATGGCGACCCCGAAGACGATCAGGATCGCCCAGTTCACCCAATGCTCCTTCATCGGCTCTCCCGGCGCTTCTTCACGGCATTGATGATCGTGGGCAGGAGCGCGAACAGCCCCAGCAAAGCGAACGATCCGAGGACGCGCGGGCTGGCGACCTGGCCCACGCTCTCGATCGCGGCGAGGCTCGCTCCCGCGTTCACGAAGACCAGGCTCCCCGGCATGATCCCGAAAAAGGTCCCCAATGCGTATGTCCGCAGCGGCAGCCCCGTGACACCGCACGCCAGGTTGACCAGGAAGAACGGAAATGCCGGCACCAGCCGCAGGAAGAGGAGGTAGGAGAGGCCGCTGTCGCGCAAACCCCGGTCGATCCCTTCCATCCTTCGGCCGAATTTCCTCACCACCCATTCCCGCAGCAGCGTGCGGCTGACCAGGAACGCCAGGACGGCCCCGATGGTGGCCCCCGTCACGACGAGCAGCGTTCCCTGGAGGACTCCGAAGATCGCTCCCGCGGCAAGGGAAAGGATCGCGGCCCCCGGCAGGGAGAACGTTGTCTGGAAGACGTAAATCAGTACGAAGACGGCGGGGAACAGGGAGGCGTGCGCAGCGCGCAGGGCCTCCAAGCCCGCGCGGTTCGCCTTGAGGCTTTCCAGCGTCAGGTATTTCCCCAGGTCGAGGAAGTGGAACGCCGCCACGACCGCGGCGAAGACGAGCAGGATCCCGATCTTCTTCGCGCTCATCCGGCCCCTCCTTCCGGCGTGAAGGCCCTGCCCTTCAGGCCGAAGAGGAACCGAAGGATCTTCCTCGTCCGGTCGGAAAACAGCTTTTCCGAGTAGTACGACCCCGCGGCCTTCTTCGAGATCTCGGCCAGGGTCGGGTAGGCATGGACCGCACCGGCCAAGGTCGAAAGCTTCACACGCCCGTTGACCGCCGCCACCCATTCATGGATCAGCTCGCCGGCGTGGTGCCCTGCGATCTGGCAGCCGAGGAGCGCTCCGGACGGGGTGATCAGCACCTTGATCTTCCCTTCGGCCTCCCCTTCCGCCAGGGCGCGGTCGACCTCCCGGAAGGGGGCGGTGAGAACCCGATACGCCACCCCCGCCGCCGATGCCCGCTTCTCGTTCAGGCCGATGCTGGCCACCTCGGGGTCGGTGTAGGTGCACCACGGGACCTTGGCGTAGTCCGCCTTCCGGGGGAGACGGAGCACGGCGTTGGTAAGTGCGATGCCGGCCTCGTACCCCGCCACGTGGGTGAAGGGGAACACGCCGTTCACGTCGCCGCAGGCGTAGATGTGCTGGACGTTGGTCCGCATCCGGGCGTCTGCGGGAATCCCCCGGGGGGAGAATGCGACGCCGGCCGCGGCAAGTTCCAACCCCCCCACGTTGGCTTTTCGCCCTGCCGCCACCAGGAGGACGTCCCCCTCGATGGTCCAAGGGTCTCCCGCTCCCTTAACGGGCGCCACGCCCAGCAGGATGGAGGAACCTGCGGCGACCGTCTTCACGGCTTTCGTGCCGGTGAGGACCTTCACCCCTTCGGCCTCGAGGCGGTTTCGCAGGATCGAGGCGATGTCCGGATCTTCGGGACCGAGTAGCTGGTCCCCGTATTCCACGACCGTAACCTCGGATCCCAGGCGCCGGAACGCCTGCGCCATCTCGACGCCGATCGGGCCGCCGCCGAGAACCACGAGGCGGCCCGGCAACTCTTTCCGGGAGAAAACCGTCTCATTGGTCCAGTAAGGAACGGAATCGAGCCCCTCCACGGGCG
>JACZKY010077418.1_pt1 | contig 18733 bp, 18 predicted proteins | sample 8237611 | NCBI WGS metagenome assembly JACZKY01 (sample SAMN16148055, study PRJNA663545) | marine sediment metagenome | biome: sediments and biomass from bioreactor inoculated with such sediments; feature: coastal sediments; material: methane- and iron-fed bioreactor; isolation source: Bothnian...
CCCTCAAAGTTCACGCCCACTCCGCGGGCCAGGGGCAATTGAAACGCGCCGCCAAGGTACTCACGATTGAACGCCGCGTAGTCGGTCCCTCCGCCTGCAAGGCCATCGCGCGCTTTAACCCACTCGGGATCCGTGTAGTGATGGATCCGATCATTGCCGATGGTAGCCGAGATTCGGACCTGAGCAGCCGGTGATAGTGGCGAGCCCGAGTCACCGAACCCCACCCACATGTTGTCCATAGTCCCCTGATAGAACCGATCCAGCATTGCGTTGTATTCAAGAGGGGCAAATTCGAAGTTGATGCCGACTTCCTTCCCCTCTTGCTGGAGGAGCTGGGCAATGGCTGGAGAGTAGGCGCGAACGGGCAACGTGTTGATCTTCACTGCCGACGGGAGGCCGTTGGGGAAGCCCGCTTCGCGGAGCAGGTCCTTTGCTCTTTGCGGGTCGTAGATAGGCTTATCAAGCTCCGGATCATGGGCAGGAGAAAACGACGGCCACGGCAAGCGGCCGAGTTCATCGAACCGACCCAGGAAGTTCTCCTCCTGGTATCGCTCGCGATCCAGCAGGTAACCGATCGCCTCGCGCACCCGCCGGTCGGTTGTCGGCTCAAGGTCTGTGCGGAACGTGATCGGCGTCATGCCGCCACCGGGGGGCAACTTCACTGTCTCAAACTTGCTGTTGTCGTAGAAGCGTTCGGATTCCTCAGGGCTCAACGCTGAGTCATCGATAGCCCCGGTCTCGAGAGCGATGGCCAGTGCCGCTGCATCGGCGAAAATCGTGTACTCGATTTTATCGAGAGGCGGCCGACCCAAGTGATACCCTTCGTAGGCCTCAAGGGTAGCCCCTTGAACCGGGTCGAACTTGACCCATCTGAATGCACCAGTTCCGATGAGCGTCCCGGACGCGATTTTGTCGAAAGTATCCATGTCGGCCATTCGAAACAGGGACATGAACTCATAGACGGTTGGAACTTTTGGATTAAGAGTCCACTCCATCGTGTAGTCATCGAGGATGCGATATTCTACAACCGGATTGAAGTTGTAAGTTGCGGCAGACTTCCATTTATCGTTCTTGAGTTGCTCGAGGTTAAAGGCAACGTCCTTCGTCGTGAACTTTCGACCCGAATGGAAGGATATGTCATCGCGGAGGACGAGTTTGAGCGTCTTCTTGTCGCTAGAGAGCTCCCACTCCTTCGCGTGGTCTGCCTGCCATTCCAACTTGTCTTCAGCCATGCGGATGAGGTTGCCCCACACAAGCCCGCCGCCTGCCGCCGCCGCGTTCCCGCCGCCTGCGAGAGTACCGGCCTCCTGGAACGGCAGGGATGCCAGCGCGATGTTGTTCCCCGCTCCGCGTCGCCAGGTGCCACCCTGCTTCACCTCTTGGCTCGGCGTAGCTTGAGGCGTGGTTCCAGAAGCAGGCTGCGTACCGGTCGGCGTGCTTGCGTCGTCGTCATCGTCGTCGCCGCACCCAACAAGCGTCAGCGCGCTGGCCCCGGTCACCGCGGCTCCCGCCCCCGCGAGGAATCTGCGCCGGTTCAAACCGCTGTCGGACGTTCGGCTCCAAGGCTTCGATTTCATGGTTCCTCCCTACTCGCCGCGTCAGACTTGATGAATTATACGCTGACGAATAAACTTGCGGCCGACAGACACTACGATCCAGGTTCAAGGCTGTCAACCGTTCCTCTTTAGGCTGAAGTCTTGATTGCAAGGGCTTTACCCTGTCCCATCGCACAGTCGGCTTAAGGCCGAACTGCGCTGGTCGGAACTGAAACGTGGTGGAGGACTTGGTGGAGCAACGCGGGCATAACGCTGGGCGGTTGACCGGGCTCCGCGGACATCGAGTCCTGAATCCCGCCAAGCAGACCGCGCGCCGAAGTCAAATCCTGCTGGCAACGGCAGCTGTGCTGGCGGCCAAAGCGTATGACGAGGCGACACTGGACGACGTCGCCCGTCATATGGGCTGCAGCAAGGCAGTCATCTATTACCAGTTCCGGGGCAAGGAGGACGTTGTCGTCGCGCTCATCGAGACCGTGGTCGAGAATGCTATCGCTCGCCTGCGGGCCATAGCCGCCACGGACGAACCCCCGGAACTTCAGCTCGAGCATGCCCTGGTCGACCTCGTGCGAGCGGGATGGCAACCCATGGACCACGCCGCCATCCGCATCGGTCGCCCGACGTCCCTTTCGCTTGAGTCGCAAGAGCACTTGCGTGAACTTGATCGACAATACGAGGCGGTGTTCTCCGACATCGTTTCCCGAGGGATGGAGTCAGGGGCACTTCGGCCCCGCGACACCCGGTTGGTGACGTTCACACTGATCAACGCCGTCCACTCCATTTTCCGTTGGGCCCGACGGGATGGCCCGCTGGGTCCAGAAACCTTCGTTCGCGAAGTGCCAGCGATGCTCCTGCATGGAGTGTTGTCGCGGACGGCGTGATGCCGGCCTCCAGAAGCTGAGTTGGTGGGTTGGGTCAGGGCATGGCACGGCAGCTTGGCCCTTCGACGACAGGTTGATGACGGTCGAACTGGATGGATGTCGTCCAGGCGAATTCGTTGAGAGTGACGCGCTTGAGGAGGGCGAAAAGGTCCGCTTCGAGTTCATGGCGTCGCCTACTGGAAGACCGGCTGGTGATGATCGACGGCGCTGCCCGGGCGGGCCAACTGCCTGCCCAGAGGGAACTCGGGGTCCTCCATGGGCAGCCGCGACGGCGGTCGAGCGCCTGGAAGTCGTGGCGGATGGAGGAGATCGTAAGCGAGCAAGATAGGCGGACATCGAGCCGTTCGCCGCCGAAGCGACTCACCGGTCATCCGGCGGTAGAATCGCCGGGTGACGCTCTGCCACTTCAGCGCCGCATCCGCGCCGGAGACGCGGCCATTCTCGGGCAATTCCTCTCGGACCGAGTCGGGAACTCCCGGGGAAGCCTGGTGGCTACAAACCTGACACTCGAAGTTCGACCACCTGATGCCCGACAGCCCGGCGACCGAATGGGGTCCCTACCAGGAAGCTCAGCGAAAGCGGCGATCCAGAGAGTCAGAAAGCTCGACACCCTACGGTCGGTATGGAACCGCTGTTGGTCCAAACTGCGAGTGAAGGATTGGCTGTGCCTCTTCGGCGAACTCACAGAGCAACCGTCGGGTGTCCCTCGGGTCGATGATGTCCTGGCCCGTGGCTTCTGCGGTCCGGAACGGCGACGCCAGTTCTTTGAGTCGGTGCTCGATTTCCTCCCGCTTCTCCTCCGGGTTGGGAGCGGACCCAATCTCCCGCCGGTACGCTGCCGAAGCACCGCCCTCTATGTGCATTGAGCCCCAGTTTGCGGACGGCCAGGCGTACCGCTGGAACATCCCCGTCGGCCGGTGGTGACACTGCCCGGCAACGCCATAAAGCTGTCCGACAACAACGGTCGCCCACGGCATTTGGCTGTCACAGGTCGCGATCACCATTCGCGCGCCGGCACGTTCAATGCCGTTACGCTCAGAATCGATGCCGACCATGAAGCCGGGCTCGTCCGCGAACGAGATGATCGGGATATGGAAAGTGTCGCAAAGTTGGATGAGGCGGATGACCTTCTCCCCCGCCGCCACATCCGTCGCTGCTCCAAACATGGGGTTGTTCGCCATGACGCCCACCGGATACCCGTTCAGCCGCGCGAGACCGGTCGTGCGAGCCCGACCGTATTCAGGGGCAATTTCGAAGAATGAACCCGTGTCTACGACGGCTTGGACGAGTTGTCGGGCGTCATACGCCCGACGCGGATTCCGCGACTTTATTTGCAGGAGCCGTTCTTCTCTGCGGTTTGGATTGTCGTCAGTCTGCTTGCGGGGAGCCCTTTCCCAAACATTGGATGGCAGATAGTTGAGGAACGTCCGGACCATCTCGAGCGCCTCGGACTCCGATTCGGCCAAGTTGTCTATCACACCACTGACGGTCGTGTGCATCTCGGACCCGCCAAGCTCTTCCTTGGTGACCTCGTAGCCGAGGGCTGCCTTGACGACGGGTGGTCCTCCCGGAAACAGCTGACTCGTTCCTTTGACCATGACGTTGAAGTGAGAGATGCAGGCGTTCACCGCCGGCAGCCCGGCGACCGAGCCCAAAACAGCCGATGCCACTGGTACGCTTCGAAGAAGCCTCACATCTGGCGCCGTGAAGGAGTTGCCGTCCGGGAGATACGTCCGCCCCATTTCCTCGAACGAACGTACGCTGCCGCCCGCCGCATCGAGCAGACGTACGTAGGGCACCCTCCACTCCAGCGCCCGTCGACTAGCGGACATCTCCATACCGAGCCCACCATGCGAGCTACCTCCACTCCCACCCCTAACCGTGAAGTCGCCGCCTGTGACGACAACCTTCCTACCATCGACGGTGCAGAAGCCATCGACAGAAGCGCGTGGGGTGAGCGACTGCAATCTTCCGTCAACATACGTGGCTTGACCCATCAGCCCCATGAACTCCCGGAAACTCTTCGGGTCGGCGAAAAGGTCGATTCGCTCCCTTACTGTCAGTTTTCCTTGTGCATGCTGACGCGCGACGCCCTCCTCCCCGCCCATGCGCAGCACGAAAGCCCGACGCCGTTCGAGTTCCTCCAGCTCGGCTTCCCAGCCAGTGTGACCCGGGATGGTCCCGTCGCCGGCGGTCAAGCTAGTACCACCAAGGTCATGCCAGCGGAAACGGCGTCTCCGACCAACACTGGCACCGCCGTGACGATACCGGAGACGGGCGCGTTCACCGGGACTTCCATCTTCATCGACTCTAGAAGAATCAATCCCTCGCCGGCGGAGACTTCCGCTCCAATCCTCACGAGCACTTCCAGCACGGTGCCGGCCAACGGTGAACGCACTTGTAGACCCTCATTGGCGGACATGGTCACCTCGTTTCGTTGTCGTCTCATTTGGCGCGGCCGGACCGGCAGCGATTCCACGAACCAGCTGACCACTGACTTGTTCGGCGACCTCGTTGGCATTGACATCCCGGTCCCGAACGAACCACGTGGAGACTCCGTTGGCCGCGTTCAACATGTTCATCGCGGCGACGCGCGGATCGGCAACATCGAATAGACCGGCAGCAGTCCCTTCGCGTATCAGCCCGATCACGACGTTCTGGTATGCCCGCTGGAGAGCCCTGATCGTCTCCCGCCTCGATGGTGAGAGCGAGCGGATGTTCCCGATGATGAGCATGGCCCCGTGGTTTGGCGTCTCTTCGTCCAAGTTGAACGCGATCAGTTCGCGGAGAGCCTCACGGAGCCGGTCGAGTGGCGAGCCTGACGTGGCAACGGTCACCTCCAGCCGCCGTAGAGCCTCGGAGATCGCCAGCACGAGAATCTCGGTGAAGACCTCCTCCTTGCTTCGGAACTGGTAGTAGAGGACTCCCTTGCTGACGCCCAGTTCCTGCGCGATGTCGTCCATCGTCGCTGAGTCAAAGCTGCGGCTCGAAAACACGCGCGCGGCGGCGCGCACGATTCCACTGCGACGACGGGCATCCCGGGCGGGATCAACAATCCTGTAGCCGCGGAGTCCGACCGATGTCTCCGGCTCGTTCACAGTCGTAGCGCTTTGATACAAAGATGCTGAACTGGTCGGTTGACGTCCATGCCTAGCCGCCTATACTGCCCAGAATAATCCCAACGGTCAAAAGGTAAAGTGGCCGGGATTTATGGAGGGTGATCGTCATGAGTGAATCCAACACCCCGTACTGGAAGAGGTGGGCCGAACGCCCCAAGAGCCGACGAAGTTTCCTCGCGGGAGCTTCGACGGCGGTGCTTGGCCTTGCGTCACTCGGCATTGCGGGATGTGGCGACGACGACGACGACGATGCCGGCGACGCTGGCACGCCACAGCCAGGGGCGTCGCCCACCGCTGTCGCAGCCAAGGTTGGTGGCGACCTGAAGATTTCGTACGGGCTTGAGCCTTCGTCGTTGGATCCACACACGGGCAATAGCGGCGGCGACAACTACTTCTACGAAGATATGTTTGACGTGCTGGTCCAGCGCGATAAGGACAACAAGCTCGATGGCAGCCTGTCCCTTGCCGAGAGTTGGGAAGTCGTCGACCCGCTCCACCTGACCCTCAACCTGCGCAAGGGTGTCCAGTTCCACGACGGTTCGCCGTTCAACGCCGACGTCGTGAAGTGGAATATCGAACGCGTCCAGAACGCGGACACGAAGTCGGTCGCCCGGCCGACGTTCCTCGGCGTAGACTCCATCGAGACGCCTGACGAGCACACAGTGAAACTGACTCTGAAGGCTCCCAACGCGGCGCTGCTGACGCTCTTAAGCGGTCGCGGCGGGGCGATGGTTTCTCGAGCAGCCGTCGAAAAGCTGGGTGATCAGTTTCGGTCCCGCCCTGTCGGTACGGGGCCCTTCATCTTCGAAGAATGGACCCCCGCTGCGCAGGTCCGGATGAAAAAGAACCCAGATTACTGGGGCAAGGACGCGGCTGGTTCGCCGCTACCTTATCTCGATTCTGTGACCCTCAAGATCATCACGGATGCGAACACTGCGTTCGCGGCCCTCCAGACCGGGGACGTGCACATGGGAGGCATCGACCCGAAAGACCTAGAGCAAGCGAAGGGAATCTCAGGGCTTCAGATCGTGAAGCGTGAGGGGACCGGCATCTCGTCCGTGATGGTTATCAACAAGAGGGCGCCGGGCGGCAACGACATCAACTTCCGCAAGGCAATCATGCACGCGGTGGACCCCGCGGCGGTGCGCAAAGCGATCTTCTTCGACCAAGCGATTGTGGCCGAGGGAGCCCACTGGCCTCCCGGCACCTTCGCCTACGAGCCGATTGGCACGCACCCGACCTATGATCTCGCTAAGGCCAAGGAATACCTCGCCAAGTCAAGCGTAAACCTCGACAACGAGTATCAGTTGATCAGCTGGGAAAGCCGGACCATCATCCAGCAGGGCGAGATTTACGCGGAGGCCCTGCGTCAACTCGGCATTAAGACAAAGCAGACGACCATGGCCGTTGGTGCCGCCACGAGTGAAGCGTTCTCTGGCGACAAGTTTACGATCTATCCCACTTCATGGAGCCTTTACGTCGATCCCGACCAGGCCGCCTCTGGCATCTACGACAAAGACGCCACCTACAACACCGGCAAGGTGCAAACGGACGCTGTGCAGAAGCTCATCGCCGCCGGCCGCGCGGAATACGACCCGGAGAAACGCAAGACAATCTACACCGAACTGGCTACAGATATCCTGGACGATGCCTGGCATGTGCCGATGCTTTACAGCATCGCTTTCCTCGGTCTCGGTAAGGACGTACGGGGCATCGAGCTGGTGTTCAGCGGCGATGCCAAGTGGCGTTACAAGAACCTCTGGCTGGCGTGAACGCGTTCTAGCCCAGCTGGGCCCCTGTATGGCGGGCATTGCAGCCTCGCCGGAGTCCCCTGGTGGGCGAGCTGCAATGCCTCCCTCCGCAACAGTTTACGCACCTGGAAATCGCACTATGACGGCCTACCTCGTCCGGCGAGCGATTCAGACGATTCCGCTCCTCTTTCTGGTCACTCTGATGGCCTATTCTCTGGTTATCCTTCTGCCAGGCGACCCCGTTTCGGCATTTCTCAGCGGAGGAGAAGGCCTCGATCCGGAGGCAAGGGAGGAGATGCGCAAGGAGCTGAATCTTGACAAATCGATTCCAGAGCAGTACGTCCTCTGGCTCAAGAAGATCGTCGTAGACCAGGACCTCGGCAGATCGGTTGGCTCGTCCCGGCGCCCCATTTCGGAAGAACTGCGAGCGCGAATCCCGGCGACTCTGCAGATTGGCATCGGTGGCATCGTCGTCGGTCTTCTGATCGGCGTTCCAGCGGGGATCCTAGCTGCCATCAATCACAACAGCCGAATTGATCGGCTCGTCACGATGATTTCGGTGTCAGGAGTGGCGCTTCCCGGGTTCTGGTTTGGGATCATGTTGATCCTGCTCTTCTCGGTGCAACTGCGCTGGCTTCCGCCATTCGGGTATGAGAGCGTCTTCGAAGACCCGGTGCTCGCACTCAAACTGATGATCCTGCCCTGCACAGTGATAGGCTGGGAACTCTCCGCGATCGTCACGCGACAGTTGCGCTCCTCCATGCTCGAGGTTCTGCAGCAGGACTACATTCGGACCGCCCGGGCGAAGGGGCTCAAGGAGAGGCGGGTCGTCTGGACGCACGCCCTAAGAAACGCCATGCTGCCCGTTGTCACTGTCATTGGGCTCCTGCTCGGGCGTGTACTTGCTGGCTCAGTAGTCGTCGAGACTGTCTTCGCCGTTCCCGGCGTGGGCCGCATGCTCGTTTCTGCCATTAACCAGAGCGACTTTCCGGCGGTGCAGGCAATTGTCCTCACCGTGGCCGTCGCGGTGGTGACTATGAACCTCCTGACGGACCTCGTCTACGCACTCGTCGACCCAAGGATTCGGCTTTCATGAGCAGCGGCGCGCTCGAAGTCAGAACACTCAAACAGGTGCATGCTGGCTTGCTCAACCGGCTCGGTGGCCTCGCCGTCCAGATTCTACGGCAACCGATGGCGATACCCGCCGTGGCGGTGATCGCCATTGTGGCGTTCTGCGCAGTGGCGGCGAACCTCATCGCGCCTTACGATCCCATCGTCCAAGCCCCGCTCAACGGGCTCGCTTCCCCTTCGGCCGACCACTGGCTCGGAACAGACCATCTCGGTCGCGATGTACTTTCGCGGATGATCTACGGTTCACGCGTCGCGCTCGTGGTGGGCGTTGGGGCAGTTGCGTTTGGGGCAATGTTGGGAGTACCGCTGGGGCTGGTCGCGGGCTACCTGGGCCGTCTCGTCGACGACCTCATCATGCGCGTAATGGATGCGCTCGTCGCTTTCCCGGGGCTGATCCTCACGCTATCGCTGGTTGCGGTGTTCGGCCGGAGCGAACGCAACCTCGTGGTGGCGATTGGCATCGCAAATGTGCCTTGGATCGCGCGCATCGTCCGAGCGCAGGCCCTCGCCCTGCGGGAGCAGGACTTCGTTGTCGCTGCAAGAGCAATCGGCGCGAGCCATGGCCGGATAATGGCTGTGCACATCTTGCCGAATTCGCTGGCTCCCGTCATCGTGCAAAGCACCTTGGGCATGGGGTACGCCATCTTGGCCGAAGCGTCCCTCTCCTATATCGGGGCCGGGATTCAGCCGCCAACGCCGACGTGGGGCTCAATGCTTCAGTTCGCCTTCGGCTTCCTCCACCAGGCGCCGCTCCTTTCAATCATCCCGGGCATGGCGATCTTCCTGCTCGTACTGGCCTTCAACTTGCTGGGCGACATCCTCCGAGATGTGCTGGACCCCCGATTGCGGGGCGCTCGCTAGAGGAGTGCCGAGTAGATGCAGTTCTCATGAGGGCCCGCTCGTTGGTGGGCGTTGAAGACACCATGACCGAAAGAAGGAACCTCTCCGCAGCTCGCGACACACGAAGTTGAACGAGTTCGGACGGAACTTGGTGGCCATCCGGGTGGACACTGGCGACACCCGGGCGCAGGGAGCCGAGGCGCAGGGCGTGTCGCGGAGCACGGTGGCGAAGTGTTGGAACGATCCCTGGAGGAAGGCATTGGGGTACGGGCCACACCGCATAACTTACAACCTCGGCTGCCGGACTCGACGGTCCTACACTGTCCTCGGACGCGGTGGTCTCTCCGTGTTCTCACGCCCCGACCGGACGACTCGTGCCGTCACTCGCTGCGAGATTGACCCTGATTCCTTGCGATTCATACTGGTGAGAATCAAGCAAAGCCGGGACACGCGGGACAACGCGGACACCCGGAAGGAGGATGCATGCTGCGCTGGCTCTTCTTTTTGCAGTATCCGGAGGGAGTTCCGAAGGAGGCCGGGGAGCGGTGGTATCTCGAGACGCATGCCCGTGAGGCAGCTCAGTTGGGCAAGTTGCGCCGCTATCGCTCCTGGGAAACTCAGAAGGCCCGCCTCGCTCCGCCATGGACTACCACCGGGCGACTCAACCGGTGGGATCGTGTCACCGAACTCGTGTTCGACAACTGGGAAGATTGGCACGACGCCGCAGTCGTCAATGTCCCGGACTACACCCCCCCTGGGTACGGACCGCGCGGATTTCTCTCCGAGTCGGGTTTCTTCGAAGAAGAACCCACGAATGACTTGCTCAGCCCGGCCGGTAGCGCGCCCGGAACCGCTACACCCGACACCGACTCGCTTGTGAGGTGGCTCTTCATCCTTCGCTACCCGGAGAGCGTTCCCTACGAGGCTGGAGAGTCATGGTACCTGGGTACACACACCCAGGAGGCGAAGCACATGGCTGGCCTTCGCCGGTACGTCTCCTGGGTTGCTCAGCACCCCCCAGAGGGTATTCAGGCACCAGTCGGCAGCTGGAACCGCCTGACCGAGCTCGCCTTCGCCGACTGGGCCGCTTGGGAAGAGGGTGCCGTCATGAAGATGCCGCAGTGGACCCCGCCTCCCTACGGCAACCCCGGATTCCTTTCGGAGACCGCGTTCGTGCGCGAGCTTCCGGATCACGACTTTCTCGCCCAAAAGAACGCATCCGGTGCCAGGTGGTGACGCCTGAGTTGCCAAGCGGCTCGCATCTTCATATCAGCGCGAATCGGCCATCCGACGAACCCTGGGGATCTCCCGCGCCCATCCCCTTGCGGGGTCGAACCTGACGCCATGAAGCCCTTCAACGAACTAACGGTGGTCGAAATCTCGGGGTCGGTAGCCGGTGCATATGCAGGTAAGTTGTTCGCGGACTATGGAGCTCGGGTGGTAACGGTCGAGCCTCCGACTGGCGACCCGCAGCGGTGGACTGGTCCGCTATCGCAGGGAGGTATGAGTACGGCCTTCCAATACCTCAACACCGGGAAATCAAGCCTTGGTCTAGATGCCTCTACTCGAAGCGGACGCGATGTCCTTCGGCGAATTTGCAGCTCTGCCGACGTCGTCATCGAGAGCTTCTCGCCTGGTCCTCCGACTCCGCTGACAGATGATGTAACAGCCCATCCCCTCGTTGTGCGAGTGCGGATCTCACCTTTTGGCTTGAACGGGCCGTATTCCGCCCATCGCTCCACCGCGTTTACCGACTTCGCAGTCTCGGGACACATGTATCTCACGGGAGAGCCTGGCCGTGAACCCCTTCAAGGTGCTCCCGGGCAGAGCCTCTATGCGTCCGGGGCACACGGCTACATAGGCGCCCTTACCGCGGTTCTGGCACGCGAACGAACCGGCCGCGGCCAGGACGTCGATGTTTCACATTTCGAGGTGATGGCGAGCCTGCACCAGTGGACAACGGTGCGATATACACACGGAGGCGTCATTCAGACGAGAGTGGGCAATCGCTACGGATCGCTTCACCCAAGCACCATCTACCAGTGCAAGAATGGCTACGTGGCTTTTGGGGCCGTCGGCAACGAGCCTCTCTCGAGATTCTTGTCTTTGATCGGCATGGAAGACTTGCTTCAAGATGAGGGGTTCGCGACCGGATCCGCAAGATTTGCGAACGCTGATGCGTTTGATGCGATCATCGGTCCCTGGATGCTCGAACACACAGTTGGAGAAGTGGTGGAGTTGGGGCAGTCCATCCGTGCGGCCGTGGCTCCCGTGAACGAAATTCGGGATCTGCTCGCCGACGAGCACCTCAACGCGAGGCGGTTTTGGTCCCGGCCTGCCTTTGATGGGGATGATACGAGCTATCCGGGGCCCCCGTTCCGAATGTCGGAACATCAATGGGAACTCAAGCCAGCACCCGACGTCGGGACAGGTTCCTCCCGCTGGGTCCTCGAAGGCGTTGATGCTCGGTCGCTGCTACAGGAGGCTGGTCAGCTGCGGGTGGATCCCAATGTCTGACCAAGAGACTCGAGCCCTCTCCGAGCTGACAATTCTTGACCTCACACGCGTCTGGGCGGGGCCGCTCGCCACGCGCATGCTTGGGGACCTCGGTGCCAACGTCATCAAAGTAGAAGCGACCTGGGCCCGCGGTCCACGATCTGTCCCGGACTCAGACGTCAGGGTGTCCGGGCGATATCCTGACAACCATGCGGGTGAGAGGCCCTGGAACCGCGAAGGGATGTTCAACAAGCTAAACCGGAGCAAGCGATCGCTTACTCTCCAGTTGGACACACCAGAAGGTCGGGCCATATTCGAGCGGTTGGTGCCCCTAGCCGACGTGGTCATCGAGAACTACACACCGCGCGTGATGCCGCAACTTGGGCTCGGTTACGAGCGTCTGCGGCTGCTTAATCCAAGTATCATCTACGTTTCGATGCCCGGTTATGGATGGAGCGGTCCGTCGCGAGACTTCGCCGCGCTTGGCACGACCTTAGAACCTGAGGCTGGTCTCTCGAGCCTGATGGGCTATGAGGATAGTGGTCCTTGTAAGTCCGGGGTGGCCTGGGCCGATCCCGTGGCTGCGATGCACGGTGCGGCGGCGGTTTTGATGGCGATCCTCGATCGAGATGCAAGTCCGCAGCGACTGGGACAAGCGATAGAACTGGCTCAGATTGAGGGCATGATTTGTTTCATCGGGCCTGAGGTCCTCGCCGCCCAAGGATCTCGCCCGAGTGCGACCGGGCGAGGGAACCGACACGCGTTTCACGCCCCGCAGGGATGCTATCGTTGCGCCGGAGAGGATCGCTGGATCGCCCTGACTGTGACCTCCGATGATGAATGGAGTGCTCTTTGCGACGTCACAGGATTCGGGGCGACCGTGGCTTCACTCGGTCTGGAACAGCGTGTGGCTAAGCACGCGATGTTGGACGGCCTGATAGAAGCGTGGACTAGCCGTCGTGCACGAGACGAGGTGGAGCGCCTCTTCCAGGTTGCCGGCGTCGCCGCATGTGCCGTCAATGACGCGAGTGACTTGGTCCACCACGGGCAGCTGGCATCACGGCAGTTCTTCGCTGACATTGAACATCCGGACGCGGGGCGACATCCGTTCCCAGGACTGCCGATCCAGTTGAGTGACACTCCGGCGGAGTACGTCAGACCAGCCCCGGGCCTGGGTCAGCACAACGAAGAAATCCTCCAAGGGATGCTTGGAATGTCAGCTGAAGAGATCGAAGCCCTGCGAGCTGCAGGGGTCATTGCGGACGTACCACCAGGCTAGCCGTGGCGGTTTCAAAGCGAATCCAGGTCGTATCCAAGAAGCCGGCAATCCGGCGCTTGTTCGCTGGCGTTGATTCCCTCTCGCCACGGGCGTGGTAGTCGCCGGCAAGCCAGAGCCCGCGGGCTCAAAGCCATTGTCGCTCCAGTCGATCAGGGCGATCCCGGCCACTCCTGCCGCGTGGTGTGCGTGCGGTGCGGGGCAACGCTCGACCGGCGCGTCTAACCCGGCAGAGCGGCCAACGCACTCTCATATGCATGTACCGTCGAATTGTCGAAGCACGCGAAAATGACTCGTAGCGGCTGTGAGGATGCATGGAAGAAATTTCTGACTTCGCGTACGGCGATCCCGGCAGCCATCTCACCGGGGAACCGATGTAACCCGGTTGAGATTCCTGGAAAGGCGACTGAGCCGGCACCCGTTTCCATCACCTCCTCGAGGCATCGCCGGTAGCACGATGCCAGAAGCTGCGCTTCGTCGGCGGAACCTCCCCGCCAGATGGGGCCGACTGTATGAATCACCCAGCGTGCTCGAAGTCGGAATCCCGGCGTGGTCTTGGCGTCGCCGACTGCACAACAGCCCAGGCGTTGGCAGGCTTCCAGAAGTTCCGGCCCGACTGCGTCGTGAATCATCCCGTCCAGGCCGCCCCCGCCCAGCAAGTCCGCGTGCGCCGGGTTGACGATGGCTTCTACGTCGAGATCGCAGATGTCTGCGAAGACGGCCAGGATGCGTTCGGTCAGATGCCCCACCTCCTCAATCTCGACATGCGGTCAGCCATCAACCAGACCGAACACTAAGACCAGTTCGTGTGCAGTCACAGCCAACGCACGGCCTGGTTGAGGGAGCCGGACAACATTGGACTCAGGAGCCTCGACCGCGCGTATTCACCAACACGTCCAGCCACACCGCCACCCCTCCAATGGGGCCGGACGAACGTTTCGTAGGGTCCGAGAACGAACCCGTACGCGAGAGCGGCGACAATTGCCTCGTACGACGCGAACTGTCCCTCCGGAAGGAGGCGTACGAAGCCGCGCACTGAATTGGCTGCCATCGTCCATCCCCCACCGGAGCCCCACGCGACCTCATTGCGTGCACGGGGCTCAACCGATGCAAGGGCCAACGGACGCTTTTCACCCTTCGGTCCACTGGACGGCAGTCGGATTTCGAGGCGCGGAGTGGGCGGTGTCGTCCGAGGGTCGCAGACGACACTGTCGCGGTATGCCGCGACTGCCACGGAGGTGAGGACGCCTTGAAGCGCACTGACTCCCAGTTCCGGCGCGCGAGCCTTGCCAATCCTGAACGCGACCCTCTGGCCGCTGGCGGCGATGAAGCGCACTTTCGCCTCGAAGGCATTGTCCGACTCTACCTCAAGACCCTCAATTCCTGTCCGCGCGACAAACTCCGGATCCGCAAGCTCGAACCGCCGGCCAAGCGGTGCAGTGAAGCGGCGGCGATGGACGGCTTCGGTCCACATCGCACGTGTCACTGCTGCGAGCCAGGATCGGTTTATCCATTCGAGCACGGGCCGGTCTCGGCAGTAAGCTTCCAAGGACAGTTCGTCTGATGGCCCTGAATTGGCACCTTGCACCACCTGACCGGCAAGGGTCTTCACGAAATCCGAGTCGTCGCCAAGTGCGGCCGTCGCGACTTCCCGTATGACCTGGGCATCGCGTGTCAAACCGTCTGCAAGCTTCCGGCGGTACGCGGCTTCGAGACTCGCCAGCTTCCCGGCATCCAACATGCCTGCGACAAGTCTCTTCAGCGTACCGTCGCGATTCACAGCGTCGCTTGTTGAATCATTCTCCGTCATCGAAGTAACTCACTTGCTCCCCGGAGCAGGTGTAGAGCACCGCGTCGTCGTCCTCCGAGTTGTTCCACTGGTTCTCTGCCGTCCACCAGAGCTGACTGGGGGAGTTCGGGAACTGCGGCGTCCCCGACCGGATCTGCGCCGAGCCGTTCAAGGTGAAGTTGTTGGGGAAGCCGAAACGCTGGCTGCCTCGAGTACTGATAAGGTACCAGCCGGTCATGTTCCCCGAACCGGAGACGGTCACGACTTCCAGCACCTTTTCCAGGCCGGTGATGGTCGCCGACGCTGCGGTGCAGGAACCGGTCACCGTGGGCGTTGGCGTGGCTGTCCCGGCGGGCGTCGGAGATGGTGTCGGCGTAGAGGTCGGGGAAAGTGCAGGTGTTGGGGTCCCGGGCGTGCCGACCCCTCCGCAGACCGGCCATAGCCCTCGGCCGGTCTCCTTCGCTTCCTGCTCGGCGGCAGCGATGCGTGCCTGGTACTTCACATCGGGCGGGTAGACTGCCAGCGCTGCGTACCCATCTCGGACCAGCCGTTCGTTGAACAGTTCGCCATCGACCCAGATGTAGCGGAGGTTCCGGCCGAAGCGGTCCTTGTTCGAGACATCCTTCTCCAGTCCGACCTCGCGGTTCAGGAGCTTCGACTTCGTGTACGCCGATGCCTCCTTCCCGAAGCACTCTCCAGGGTTGACCTCGGCGGTATCGACCAGGATGAACCTGATCCGTCCCGGGTCGCCGCAGCCGGACACGTCGATCGTGTCTCCGTCCACGACGTTGGTGACCGTGCAGAAGGCGAGCCCGGCAGGCGTGGCTGAAGCCGAGGGGGTGAGGGTGACGGTGGCCGCAGGAGTGGCCGTCGCCCCGCTCGCAGAGTCCGCAGCGATCTGCGGGAGCCAGGCGCGGGCCTCGAGAGCGGCGGCGTGGGACCTGGGGGGAGAGTCTCCCGCAACCGATGCCGCGAGCAGAATGATGCCCGGCAAGAGAAGAAGGAGTGAAGGTGCGAACTTTCTCATGGGACCGCTCCATGACTACCTGTGATTGCCGTGGCGAAATCTAGCGGAGCCAGCGGGCGACGGGAAGGGGTTTCGCCAAACTCGACACGAATTGACGCGAAGGAACACCGATGCGCGACCTGGTAGCCCGAACCACCCTTTACGACCTGGTCTGGTCCGTCCCCATGAGCAAACTTGCGAAGCAACTCCAGCTTTCTGACCGGGGCCTCGCGAAGATCTGTGCGAGAGAGAACATTCCTGTGCCTCCTCGCGGCTACTGGGCGAAGCTCCAGTACGGAAAGCCGGTCGGGAGACCCCCGCTCGATCCAACCCCCGAAGGTCACCGGGACTGGATACCGGTCGCACCCAGAGGTTCCGCGCTTGGCGCGGAAGGACGGGAGTGGATCAGGAGCGACAGGGAACGGCTCGGATGGCATGAGCCAACAGCCCGGACTCCAGAGCTCGAAGAGCCAGCGCACGAGCGCGACCTGCACGTCCTCGCCTGGCGAACACGCCGACAGCTCGCAAGGGCAAGGGTTCGGAGCAACGAGCTCGCCAGCGGGAATCGCCACCCTGAGGTCCAGCGCATGATGCAGCCCGACGACCGGCACGCCTTCATGCGTCCTCATCCTTCCGAGCGGTTCCGCGGGCCCGGCCCACGCCGGCGTCTGGCATTTTTCAATGCCCTCTTCCTCGCGCTGGAGTCGGTCGGTTGCCGCGCAACGCTCACGGACCTTCGGGCGGAACAGCTGGAGGTGAGCTCGGGGAACCTGAGGCTTGCTTGCCGTCTCAAATCGACGTTCATCAAGGACCACGCAGGCGTGCGGACAGAGCGCCTGGACTTTTTCGTCTACCAGAGTCTCCCGTGGCAGCGGGAGCGGTTTGCCTGGAAGGAACGCCGCGGTGTGGTCCTCGGAGACCGCCTGGTCGATGTCGTCGTGGGCATCGTCGTTGCTGCCGAACTTGAACGCCGTGACCTCGACTGGCGCGAGTATGAACGTGCGCTCCAGAGACGCGAGGAGCTGCGACGAGAGCAGGAACGCCGGCGTACGGAGGTCCGGCTCACGGCGCGGAAGGAACTCATCGCGCAGGCCGAGGCGATGCGCCAGGCGTCAGCAGTCCGGGAGCTTATCGCTGCGGTGAGGCGCCGTGCTCCCTGCGACGATCCAAAGGTGGCCCGCTGGCAGGCGTGGGCGCTGCAACAGGCTGAAGCGCTTGACCCGGTGTGTGGCGGGAGTCTCAGCTTCGAGGTCCCCAACTGACCCACACGTAAGACACATTCGTGACGCCGGCGGCGACCATGAGCGCTGCCGTCGGCTAAACTCTCCACCTCGTGTCGATAGTTTCAAGCCCCATCCGCAACATTCTGGTCGAACGGTACCCGTCCCGGGTTGTACCGCGCGGCGCACTCAGTCATATCGCCGAGGAGCTTGGCGTCTCCGCTCAGCGCGTACACAAGTTAGCGAAGGAAATGGGCGTTCGCGTCTGCGTGAAGCAGGAGCAGCCATTCTACGAGTGTGTCTGCGGGAAGGTGCAGCGCTCACAGCGGCTCTGTCCTGCGTGCAGGTTTGTGGAGATTCCGTGTGTTCACTGCGGCCGGCCCGTCCGCCGACTGACGAGTGAGGTGGTCGCAGCGCTGCACTCCAACGCGTACCGGGCCGGGAAGCGCCTGCCGGAGTACCAGGGACGGGTCTTCTGCGACCGGAGGTGCTTCAGAGCCTGGGCTACGCGCGTCCGCGATCAGCGACGCTGGACGGCACGGGATGAACGGCTGCGCGCGTTACTGGAAGACCGCTACCCGGACCGCGTTATCCCCTGGGGATTGGCGCCGGCGCTGTCCGGGGAGATGGGGATTCCGCAGAGCACGTTCCGGGCCGTCGCCAGGAGAATGGGATGGGCATTTGCTGCCCGAGTCCCAACGTAGGGCTGTGCATCCGGGTTGAATCCGACGACCGACAATGGGCGTCGATCGTGCGACGCTCGGGAGCGACGAGTGCGACTGCGACCGCCGCATCGGCGAGCCGCATGACGAGGAGTGCATAGCCTACGGAGAGAACGAGGAGGTGTACGAGGACGGGATGCAGGCGAACGACGTGCTCATCGTCGAGGGACGGTAGGAGCGCTATGGCAGCAAGAAAGCGTGGGAGCTCGTGCAGCAGGCAACAGGCGGAGCCAGACCACGGAGAAGCGCTCGGGAGACCGGGCGCAATTGCATTGTGAGCGGTCGGCGAGGGCAGCACCTGCCCGGCGGATAGAATGGAACGCGATGATGACCAACGAGGACGAGCCGCAGGCAGTCCCGACCTCCCGCGCCAGGGCGCTCGTTGCGCGGCTCCGGTCGCCATGGCACAACCCTTTCGCCGCGCAACTCGTCACCTGGTTGGCGGCGTCCTGGGGGGGTGTCCTCATCGGGGCGTTCCTCGGAGCGCGGACGCTGCTGGATGAGCAGCCGCCCCATCCCGACGAGTGGCTCACCGTCGAAGACCAGGAGGCGCTCGTCGCCGCTATCTCCAGCGCCCCGGTCCAACGGCATTCGCCCCGCGACAGACGGTGTGTTCGCGGACCGACACTAACGCGAGTTCGTGAATTACTTTGCTGGCCTGTCCCTCACAGACCCTCGTGGAAACTACATCTAGTAAAGGGGACCGGCGAGGAGATCTGGTCCTGCGGGCCTCGTAGGTTCGGCCGGGTCGACTTCGGTCACTGCCAATCCGGCAAACGACCCGCTCCACTCGTCATAGTTGATCGGGGGGAGTGTCAGCGAAGTCAGCGAGGCGCCCCGCTCATCGACCACGAACCGGCCGGCGCTCACGCGTTGCTGGTCGTTGGTGACCAGCCATACACCGTAGACGCGACCGGGGATGAGCTGAGGCAGTCCGGCCACGACCACC
>JACZKY010008077.1_pt1 | contig 18732 bp, 17 predicted proteins | sample 8237611 | NCBI WGS metagenome assembly JACZKY01 (sample SAMN16148055, study PRJNA663545) | marine sediment metagenome | biome: sediments and biomass from bioreactor inoculated with such sediments; feature: coastal sediments; material: methane- and iron-fed bioreactor; isolation source: Bothnian...
GTAAAGTGAATTGTTGCATCACCGGTGTGTGTTGACAAGGTTGACGCATCAGCTGCTGTATAACCAAGAGCTGTGTTTACACTTTGCCATGTTGGAGCAACTGCTGCACCACCAGATGTAAGAATCTGTCCTGATGAACCTGCGGCTCCGTTGACTCGCAATGTACCGGTCGCTGGAATAACTAGATTGATAGAACCGGGTGCGCCTGCACCAGCTAATGCACCAGCTGTAATTGTAACATTACCACCATTGCCACTTGTTGTGCCACTAGCTGCAGTAATAGTAACACTACCACCACCACCACTAACAGAGTTGGAGCCGCCAAGCAGCTGAACTGAACCGCCGGGCGCGCCTGAAGCGTTTGCCGTGCCGCCCGTGAGAATGACAGCACCACCTTCAACACTAGATGAACCATTACCAGCACCACCAGTGAGAATAACGTCACCACCAGTTTGTGTAGCACCAATAGCGATAGCTGCTCCACCTGTTATTACAACGTCACCACCATCACCTTCTGTTGTTGCACCACCACCTACAATCGCAATTGCACCACCAGCACCAGAAGTGGTACCACCAGCACCAGAGGTTAGTAGAATATCACCACCTACGGCTGTTCCTGGACTTGTATCTGTGCCACCTGTGATATTGACATTACCGTTAGGATTACCACCTGTGATATTGACAGCACCATTAGTAATGCCGTCTTGATTAACACCGTCGCCGCCGAATAGATTTAAGTTACCACCACGAGTGTTCGGACCACCACCGAATCCACCCCAAATGTTAACATCACCACCGTTGACAGTACCTGAACCGGATGTTCCATATCCACCCCAAATATCAACACGACCAGCAGTACCGGACGTGCCGTTATCGAGCTTCACACCATAAATTGCAACTCGAGCTGGTGGATTTTGTGTTGTTACAACGCTACCTTGTGAGCCTATGCCTGTCGTTGTGTTAACAAAGAATTGGCCATCGTTACCGTTTGTAGCTGATGTATAGGTAATGTCTGGATCAGAGAGTGCATCTAAGTTAGCATGCCAAGCTTGAACTGTTGTACCAATATCACCTGCCACAAGACCTGATGTTGGACCAGGGGCGCCGCCAAATGTTGCAACTGGCACGCCGGCAACGACTATAACCATTACACCTGGTGACGGAAATGAAACACCAGTTGTTGGGCTACCTGTATTCCACAGCGCCATACCTGTTGTACCTGTTGCATAACCGCTGAAGGTTGTAAGGCCCGTTGAGTCGATTAGAACTTTTTGTGCACCACCAATAGCAAAGCTGATTTCACCAGCACCACTGTCGTACATGCCTTTTGTTACATCGGATGTGAATGAAAGGGCTGGGGCACCGGATACACCAGCGGCAAGTACCAAAGCACCTGTCATTGTGTCGCCAGCAAGATTAACCTTGTCTGCCATTGCATCGTTTGTCCATTCACCGCCAACGAAGCGTAGAACGTCATTGGCAACAGGCGTCATTGTATCCTCAACGTCTGTCAAATCTACAAGAGCGAGGTTTTCTGCTGTTAGAATTGGGAATGCAGATCCAATTGTTCCTGCAAGCCACTGATCAGTCGATTCGTCAAATTCCAGAATTGCGTCTGGACCAGGAACGCCTGAACGATCAATCAACAGACCCGAACTTCCTGAATCACGAGATGACAATGTAATAGCTTGGTTTGCACCAACCTGAACCGTTAGATCACCGGTCATTGTGTCACCAGTATCATCAACCTTTGCTGCAAGGTCAGTTGTCAAGTTTGTAACATCGCCTTCAGCGATTGGAAGTGTAAAGTGAATTGTTGCATTGCTTGTGTGCGTTGTAAGAGATGTTACATCAGCCTTTAGTGCAAGTGCTGTTGCTACATCTACGTCAGTTGCGAGATCGGTCAAAGCAGTACCGCTGTCTACAACGTCGCCCGCTGTAAAGGTTGCGACGTTACCGTTAACAGCTGCAGGAACGCGAGGCATAAATGTGCCTGCTACTGTTCCGATTGCGTTGTATGTGGCACCGTCGTTTGTGATTTCCCAAACGTCAAGAGTTTCGTTCCAACGAATTGCAACATCTGCTGCCGCACCGCGCTTAACGATCAACTTTGCATCTGTTTGAGGACCATCGCCCTTGTTCAAATAGAAGTCGTAATTTGGTGTTCCATCAACATCTGCTTTCAGTGCCAAGCCGTTGTTTAGATCGGTAAACGTAGGACGATCATTCAATTCGGTTTGTAAGTTTGGCACAGAGTTGGTGCTTTGGAATAGTGGACGTGCATCATAAATTCTTTCGTTTGTCAAAGACGTCGCTGTGCTCACGACATACACAAATGCCAATGGCATTACACCGTCTGGAATTTCTGGAAGCTGAGGTGAAGTCGCTGCTACACCTTGAACCAAAGTGACAGAAGCTGTGTCGGTAAGACCAACAATCACCCACTTTGCATTACTTGCTGGTGGTGCAATTACTGGTGAGTTACCACCAACGAATTCAACGGCAACGCCGCCGGTGTTGTAAAACCAACCAGCGCGAATCTGGACGGTCATGTTTGGTGTATCTTGAGCTGAAGTGCTTAGAGGTGCGAACTGCGCACCAATTTTCTTTTCTGCCTCACCTTTTGGGGGAACGGAAATCGCCATGTCTTTACTCCTTAAAAATAGGGTTATACGTCTCAAGGGTATTTATGAAACGAGGGTAAAAGAGTTGCCTTTCGCTGCGAATTGTGCTAAGATTACTGTATATTGTTATTGTTAGGGTTCTGAATGAGTTACATATCTGCAATCTGGAAGGGGGAGAATGTTGTCGTTTGGGAGAGAAACGATGACGGCGAACGCACCGAGCAACTATATCGTGCGCCGTACTACTTCTATGTCGATGATGAAGACGGCGAATACGAAACAATATTTGGCACCAAAGTCGCGAAGTTTGAAGTCGCGAAAAGCTTCGACTACAAACGTGCAAAGAATATGTGCGACGAGAAGGGATACAGGATGTGGGAGAGCGATATTCCTCCTGAAATGCGCATCTTGTCAAACAACTATAACGGACTACCAGCTCCGAAGCTTCACAAAACCTTCTACGATATCGAAATCAATTACGATCCTGAAATTGGCTTTGCTGGTGTTGAAAACGCCTATGCTCCAATCAACTCGATCGCTATACTCCATGAGTGGCTCAATGAATATGTAGTTATTTGTGTCCCACCAGAAGAAGGTTGGACAGAGGAGCGCCTGCGTGAGGAATGCAACAAGATTGAACCAATCCCCATTGAATTCAAAACGCGCTTCATTCTTTGTGAGAATGAACGTGACCTGCTTACTAATTTCATTCGTGAAATCCAAGACAGTGACGTCATTTGCGGATGGAACAGCGACTTGTTTGATACACCATACGTAGGTCGGCGCCTTCAAGTTAGCTTCAACGACGAAAAGGCTGTCAACAAACTTGACTTTCCTGGTGCGAAGCCACGATGGCGAGAGATCAAAGCTCGCACCACACAAAAGGTGATTGGAAAGACGCTTGACTTGCAGGGTCGTGTTAATCTTGACTACATGAGACTCTATCAAAAATATGAGCCTGGTGAAAGAGCGTCGTATCGTCTTGCAGCAATTGAAGAGACTGTGGGCCTTGGTCTTCCTAAGATGGAATATCAAGGTACGCTCCATGACCTATATTACAAGAACTTCGCCTTCTTTGTCCGATACAACATTCGAGATACAGAAATCTTGGGTGGGTTTGAACGTAAGCTGGCGTATGTCGAACTTGCGAACCAAATGGTTCATATTTCCTGTGGGTTGTTCAGTCATGTCCTTGGAACATTGAAGCTTGCTGAATACGCAACGATCAACCATTGTCACTACAACCTGAAGCAAGTTGTTCCCAACTTTGTTCCAACGCCTCCTTCCGAAGATCGTCAAATTGAAGGCGCGCTGGTATTAGATCCGGACATTGGAATGCATGAGTGGATTGGTTCTATTGACGTTAATTCTCTATATCCAGCTGCTATTCGTTCAATCAACATCTCTCCTGAAATGCTTCGCGGTCAATTCGATGAGAAGATTGAAGCAGCTCAAGCAATCGCTAAAGCCACCTCGATGCCGCTCTCATTACAACTTGAAGATGGAACCTCCATTGACAAGACAGCGTTTGAATTTCGTGATTGGTTGAAGGAACGTAAGTGGGCTGTATCAGGATATGGAACGGTATTCGACCAATCTCGAAAGGGAATCATTCCAACCGTCCTCGAATCGTGGTATGACACTCGAAAGGAATATCAAGCAAAGAAGAAGGAAGCCGAAATCGCAGGCGACAAAAACGCGGAGGGATACTTTGATCGTCTCCAATACGTTTACAAGATTAAGCTGAATTCATATTACGGTGCCCTGACAAACCTGTACTTCCGCTTTTTCGACATACGCATGGGAGAGTCAACAACTGGTACTGGTCGCGCTGTTCTTCGTCATCAATGTTCGAAGGTCAACGAAATTCTTGATGGGACATACGCTTTGGAGGGCGGCGCCGTGATTTATGGTGATACGGACTCTGCGTATTTCAGTACATTCGCACGAAACAAAGCAGAAGCAATAGCAACGGCTGATGCTGTTGCTAAGAAGGTGAACGAGTCCTATCAAGAGTTCATGCAAGAGACCTTCCTTTGCCAGCCGGGCTTCGATAACATCGTGCAGTGTGGTCGAGAGCTGGTATCAGATCGCGGTATTTTCGTGCAGAAGAAACGTTACATTCTCCACCTTGTGGACAAAGAAGGCAAAGCGGTTGATGACCTGAAGGTGATGGGACTTGATACAAAGAAAACAATTCTTCCAAAGCATATCTCCGACCGTCTTAACAAGTTTATTGAGCGGCTATTGAAAGGAGAAGAATGGAACGACGTTGCGGTAAGTGTGGTTGAGTACAAGGACGCTTTGATTGAGACAAGTGAAAAAGATATCACTGTTCTCGGCTTGCCTAAAGGTATTAACGACATTGACTACTTCAATGATAGAGGTAAGTTCGCATTGTTTGCCAAGAAGAATGCACGAACGGGAAAGACGCACGTCTCCGGTCACGTTCGAGCTGCTCTACATTACAATCGCAGTATCCGAGAATTCGGTGATAAAGTAAGCCCACCAATTAAGGATGGAATGAAGATTCGTGTGTTCTATTTGATTGGTGATTTTCCAACCTATCCATTGCCTAATGGAGAGGAACTTAAATTTGATACAATAGCATTACCGACTGACCTCGAAGTTGTACCGCAGTGGTTTTTGGACAACTTTCGTGTAAATATAAGCGCTCACATTGAGCGTCTCGTTGACAACCCACTGAAAAATATACTCAAAGCTATAGGCAAAGAGTCACCAACAAAGCAAACGCTGTTGGTCGCTGACCTGCTAACTTTCTAAAGAGGAAATATCATGTTGAAACGATTTGAAATTGTATGGCTAGTTCTGTTGTTCTTACTGGGGTGTGTATACGGTAACGTTACACACGCAGACCCAACCTTCAATGCGAAACAAGCCTATGTTGTCAATCTTGACACTGGCGAAGTTGTCATTGGAAAAAACCAGGAAAAGGTTGCGGCGATCGCTTCCATCACCAAGTTGATGACAGCGTATGTCATCGCAACCTCAAACTTGACGATGGCTGAGGAAATTAAGATCACCAAAGCGGATTTCAAAGCAACTGGCAAGAGTCGTAGAAGCGTTGGCTTGTTCCTCGGTTCTACATACACACGCGAAGAACTATTGTTGCTCGCGCTCATGTCATCCAGCAATCGGGCCGCCGCTGCACTTGCTCGATCGCATCCAACAGGTTATGTGGGGTTCATTAAACTGATGAATCAAAAAGCGGCTGAGCTTGGTATGATCAACACCCGGTACGTTGACCCCACGGGAATATACAACGACAACGTCTCTACTCCTGAAGACCTTGTAAAACTGTTGAGCGCCGTTCGAGAACATCCGATGATTGGGCGATTTAGTACCGAGACGTATTACAAGAAGGAACATGAAATTGTAACAAGGACCAAAGTTCGCGTGAAGAACAAGAAAACCAAAACGCGTTGGGTGGAGAGAACACGTGAAATCATTCGCTCCTATGGAACAACCAATCGTTTGTTGTTGACTGACGACTGGAACATTCACCTGCAAAAAACTGGGTTCATCCGAGTTGCTGGCTTCTGCATGGTAATGATTCTTGAGATCAACGGTGAAAATTATGCCATGGTCATGCTCAATGCAAGAAACAAAAAGGTCCGAGCGATCGATGCTGTCAAAGCTAAGTACTGGGTTGAATTTCGAGTTGCTCCAACTCGCCAAGTCTTGGCGAAGCTCGATCCATATCGTCGTCGTAGATAATGAAGAAACTTTACACATCATATTACGCAAAATCTGGCAATGATCCAAACGCGATTGCCATAAGCGCAAAGGCTCCGTCTTTCTATAAGGGTCCGTTCTATTCATTGCTTGCCCCAACGTGGGATTTACTCAATGCTTATAAATCGGGTGAAGTTGATGAACGAGGGTACACGGAGTGGTATTTGCGCCTCCTTATCCAAGACAGGAAGCTCCAACCTCAAAAGGTTGTGGATGAGCTTCCAGACGGCTCTATCCTGCTCTGTTACGAAGGTCCGGGCAAGTTCTGCCATCGACATATTGTCGCTGAATGGCTTGAATCAAATACTGACGTTACGGTAACAGAAATCAAGCCGATTGCCCCCCATGACCCAGTTGACGATCTCCTACAGTTCTGATATACTGGTCTGACAAGTAAAAAGGAGTACTCCATGAAGGTTGACGCCGCGTCCCTTGCTTATATTCAAAACATCGTTAAGACAGCACAGATAGCCAAAATTGGTAACATCATTATTGAACCGAATCGGGTTCGTGCAATTGACGATGAGAAGTCAGTGGTCTTGTTTCAAGAAGCTGACGTTCCAGACATGCCATTCGAATCGATTGGTTTGAACAGGATCGATGTGTTTATGAATCGATTTGACGTTGCTCGATCCGTCGACAATTTCGAACTCGAAGCAATCATGCCGGACGTTGATCCTGATAAACCCGATGCACAAAAGTTTGTACGGGCTCTTGTGATGAAAGGCAAGGGCATCAAGATCGACTATCGTTGTGCCAATCCTGCTACAATCCAAGCACCGAAGGCAATCAACGACAAAAGCAAATTCAAAGTAGAGATGAATCCAGAAGCTGTGTTGCTAATGTCCAAGGGACAGAGTGCAATGAGCAGCGATGAAGTTACAATTACCTCTGATAAAACTGGTGTTTCGTTTGAGATGACAGACATCAACGGAGACGCTTTCACACACAAGTTCGCAGACAAAGCCACACTGCTCGACAAGAGTGCGAATGGGAAAGACGTAAATTTCACACATAAGTATCCCCTGAAAGTCATTCTTCCGCTGTTTAAAGTCAGCTCGGATGCGCCATTCCTTGTGACAACAAAGGGTATGTTGAAGGTTGCCGTGAACGGTCTTGATATGTACGTATTACCGAGGGCATAATATGTTGAAGTGGTTAAAGAAACGACTGGGTGTTGATAAACTCCTGACTGAATTAAATGCGCTGAGAGAAGAGCAAGACGGGTTTTATACCGCCGCCAAGGAAGCAAACGAGATCCGCGCCGCGCTCGAGGCTGACGCCAAAAAAGCAGAAGAGGAGCGCACGCGGCTCGAAGCTGCCGTCAAACAGGCAGACGAAGAGCGCGCGGTGCTCGAAGCTGCCGTCAAACAGGCAGACGAAGAGTTGTCGACGTTTCGCAAAAAGGAAGAAAAGGACAAAGAGAAGTATGAAAGCACCGAGCCGTGGGTGGAGATTCGTAGTGCTGAGTTCAATGAGAACCGTGGCATTCGCATTGAACTTGATTGGAATGACGCATTCGTCAATCATCTAAAAGAGAGCGGCATCAAAGGTTCCAACGAAGAAGAGATTGTTCAAAAGTGGCTTGCGTTTCTCTATCACGATTTAATTGAGAAGCTTGAATCGAAATCGATCGATCGCAAGGACTCAGAAGGAACGGTTAGCGATTACGTATGAAATACTTAGTGTTTGACATCTCCAACCTGCTATATCGCACATTCCACGTTCAACGTAACGAAACGGATGAGACACTCGCCGGGCTTGCTACGCACTCGGCGTTGATGACACTGAACAAGTACTTCCGACAATTCAAACCTGATCGTGTTGTGATGGCATTTGACCGTTCAAGCTGGCGTAAAGAGTACACAGCTAGCGACAAGTGCGTCTCGAAGAAGCCCTACAAAGGCAACCGCAGAAAAGATATGTCTCCTGCACAACAAGCCAAATATCTGCGCTTCTTGAATCACCTAAACGAGTTCGAAGCTCTCATGCGCAAGCACACAACGATTGTTACTCTTCACGAAGATAAGATGGAAGCAGACGATCTGATTGCTGCTTTTTGCCAAATCTATAACTCTGACGCGGATGAGATCATTATTGTTAGCTCTGACTCTGATATGCTTCAGTTGAAACGCTACAAGAACATAAGAGTCATCTCACCAGCTGATGGCAAAGAGGCAACACTAGATGACTATGACAACGATCCAGCTCGATTTCTTTTCTTTAAGTGCGTGCGCGGTGACGATTCTGACCACGTTCAGTCCGCTCTACCTCGCGTCCAGTCTAAACGCATACACAAGGCTTATGATGATCCATTTGAACGTGTCCAATTGATGAAGGAGACATGGAAAGATCATCGAGGAGAATTCCTCGTGGAGAAGCTGTACAAAGAAAATCAACTCCTTATCGATCTTGAAAAGCAGCCATCGGAAATTCGTGCGGTGCTTTTGAACTCAGTTGAGGAAGCAATGAACAAGAAGCGTGAATTTTCACTGTTCTTCATCATGAAGTTCATTGGCAAATATCAACTCAACAAGATCAAGGAAAACATTGACCAATATCTTCCACTTCTTAGCAAAAGGTAACTCCATGACCACATCAAACTTTGTACTGCCCGATTTGAACGGCCTAAGCGTTGGTGATCTTATCTACAATACAAACCGTGAGGCAATGTTTGTCATCACAAGGTTTCTATTCGAACATCCGTCCGGCGACGAGCAAGATGAACATCCTTATTTTCTTGGTGCGCAGGTCACAGTGGGAGAACGGTCCATCGAAGTGTGCGAAGAGTACGTGAACGTCACGGTCCAAGGTAGCAAACGTGTGACTCAGGCGGAAGTCAGTGAGATGGTTAAGAAACACGTAGAGGCTTCCAACAACAAAGTGCTGGCGCTTCAAGAGCTCGCGACAATGGCTGGCCGATGAGATGTTTTATCTATCGCAACCTTAACCGCAGGGGAGTTGTGTTCTCTGTAAAGGCTGTCGATGGTCCTCACAAGGGCTTAGTGTTTGGCTATTCATCACATCTTCTTCTGAAAGACGCTACGTTTGTCGTTTCAGTTACAGGACGACAACGAGTTCTGCGAAATCAGAGAAAAAATGTTCATGCTGGAATCATTGGTACGCTCTGCGACATCCTCAATCCCACAGAACGCATTCCAAACATTCTCTCACAATGCAGACACAGTCAGTGGTTGGATAATGTTATGCTTAAAGTTCGTCACAACGTCTTCTACAATCCGTACCTGTACGAAACCTTCGTTAACCAGAAGGAGGAAGCTCTTTTTGAGGCGCAGAGCGTGTCTTTCCGTCCTGAGGGAGTTACAGCTTGGTTCACAAACCAAGATCGACCGCTACGTACATAACCAACGTTAAATTACGCTGTCCACTTTAGGTGCAGGTGGTACTTTAGGTGGCGTCTGATTAGTGATCGCCGCTGTATTCTCTTTCGAGCGCATTGTAGTTGCCCACCCAGCACCACCAAGCAAGTAAGCCAGATAGCCACCAAAAATGTCCCACGTTAGAAGGTTGCCGTCCGCAAAACCAATAACAACCCACGTACCAACGATCAAACCGATCAAGTATCCCACCTTGTAAGGTGAGACACGAGGAACGCCACCAATGGTATCGTAGTCAAGAATCAAATCTTCCCAATCGATTGCACTATTAGCATTGCGGTGCGCTTTCGTAAACAACCAAACAAAGAAAGCCAAAATACCCAACACAAACCACGTTGCTGTTGAGAAAGGAACGGCTGCGAAAAACGCGGTCATCTTTGCAATAGCGATGTCTAGCATGGGAAACACTCCTTGATTTATTGCAGGTATTTATTGATAAATACCTGGAAATAGGGAGAAATATATGCCAGCAGCATATCGTCTTGGTGACCCTGTAAGTTGTGGAGACACAATGGCGCAGGGAAGTGGCAACGTGTTTGTTAATGAACTGCCGTTTTCGCGTCAAGGAATCGATCTAACCGCCGGGCATTGCTTCCCACCCGTTCCCATCAGCAGCGCGTCACCTGACGTATATGTCAACGATATTATGGCAAATCGCGTCGGAGATCCGATTTACCCTCATTGTTGTGGTGATAGTTGTCATGGTGGAAATGCAGCGACAGGTTCTCCTGACGTCTATGTCAACGATGGTGGCGGCGGGCCGGCGTCTGTTGTTGCAATCGTTGAAAAGAACATTCAGCCTGGCACCAACAAATTATTCGCAGCACGTGTGCAAGCTGACGATGAACAAGCTGCTCCCATCGATAGAGAATATCAACGAATCCAAGAACAAACAGCTCCTGTTCTGCCTCCACAAAAGATCATTGAAACAGCACCACCACCTGCTATTGTAGCTGCGAACGTGCCAGCAGATTGTAGTGATATTGAGGCCCATCAAGGATCCTTTCCTGCTTCGTTTCCTCTGTCTACTAATTATACACTTGGATCCCTTACCACACAAACAGTTGTTTCAACATATCGAAGTCAAGCCAATGCAGGCCTAACAGAAAAGCAAATCATATGTAACCTTCGCCTTCTCTGCTTCAACATTCTCGAACCGCTCTTTAGCAAGTACGGCGGTGATACAATACAACTTAATTCCGTGTTTCGAGCAAGGTCAGGAGGGAGTCAGCATAACGAAGGAAAGGCCGCCGATGTGTGGTTCAAGGATCTTAACACTGAACAAAAGCGTTGGGATAGAGCAGTGGATCTGAAAGATACGATCAACTATGATCAATTCATCTACGAAGCTCAACGATCCGTTTGGTACCATCTGTCCTGGAACGCTGGCGGTTACACAACCTTTGCGAGCAGGACTAGTCTTACCAATCGACATCAAACATTAACTAAGCCGCGAGGAACAGGTCGCTTCCTTCCTGGTATTCAAAGAGTGATTGACTAAGATGAGCTGCCCTCCGTCCTATGATTACCGTCCTGCCGCATTCGACCCCGGCGGACAAAGGTGCGCGGCGCCAACGTTTGTTGAGCATCGTTCTCGTCTGACAGAAGGGGAGATGTTTTTCCGTTCGAAAGATCAAGGACCTGAAACGAACTTTCTGCAACTTGAGATCAGTACCGATCTGTTTGTGTACTTTGAAGGTGTGTTGGTTGAAACGTTTCCAGCAACGTCAGGTGCTGGTAGTATTACTGCTCTACGATCTGAGGTTTCAAATCCTACTACAGGCAGCAAGTATATTGAAATGCCTGTAGTGATGTTTGACGTTTTTGATACTCGAGCGGCTGAAGATGATACGGCCTTCGGCGGTGTCACGCCATTTGCAAAGACCTATATGCGTGGCGGTTCGGGGCCTCCAACTGACGATGCCGGATTAGCTGTGATTCGTACTGGACCCGCGCGTTCGATCATTATTCTTGCAACAACAGAAGCGGCGAACGGAAGTCCCGTCGATCCGCCATGGTTCCGTAGGGTCCAACAATGGGACGGATTTCACTGGATTACACACGCAAACATCACGCAAGGCGAGTGTCCTTACGAGGGGGTAAGTTTGTATGAAACAAATACCTGAACAACAGCGTGTCGATAAGAAAAAGAAAGCTGCCTATGCCAAGCAATATCATATAGCACACAGAGAAAAGAAAGCTGCTTGGGATAAACAACGGCACGAGCAAAAGAGAGAACTCATTCTCCTACAGCATAAAAAGTGGCGGGCGGCGAACCGAGATAAAATCAACCAAGCTACTCGTTTGCGAGTTGCTCGACGAAAACAAGCAAAACCACAATGGTTATCGAAGGATCAGTTATTAGCTCTGGATACAATATATAAAACAGCTCGAGTGCTAACGGAACAAACAGGCGTTCGTCACACCGTTGATCATATAGTTCCACTGCGAGGCAACGCGGTCTGTGGTTTGCATGTGCCGTGGAATTTGCAGATCTTAACAGCGAGCGAAAACAGCCGCAAACACAATCTTTTTTGACCTTCCGTCCTTTAATATTAGGGACCAGCCAAACGGTAAATTGGTATCTCCGTCATTTTGCTGCGTAAATAGATTTACGGGTGACCGCCCTGTATTATGAAATAGGAGATCTATTATGGCAAACGGACCAGTACGATACAAGCATCAATCTTCACCAGAATATCCACACATTGAGTGGCTCGAGCTTCACGGCGACGGCATGCTCCATGAATGTGCAATTATGAAACGCGACAATCTTGACAACGTATTCTTTTTCCCGGTTAACCACCTTGATGAAATCGATCGACGTCGTCTTGCTCAAATGCTCGCTGATCGTAACGCAAGCAACTTTCAACTGTGGGATCTAATGTCACAAAAGACACTTGGTAACGGAATGAATGCTCTTGCATACTTCCACCAACTAGTCAAAGTGCTGACACCAATTGGAAAAGTTCTTGATCCAAGATCGGGTGTTATGGGCGCTCCATTGACAGGTGTCGTTGACACCAACGTTGAAGCCGACCCAAAAGTTTAATGAACCAGGGAAGAAGGTAGAGGAAACTCTACCTTCTATTTCTCTTCGTTTTGCGCTTCACTTTTGTTTTTGTAACTGGCGCAGCTTCAGCTTGACTAATCTCACGCTCTTCAGTAATCTCTAAGAGATCCAGATACAGTCTTTGAGGGCTGACAATTGGATCTTCCATTCCATACAATCTTGCGACAAGCGAGGAACACACCTCGGCTGGTAGATCGTACGTTGGAAGTTTGACACCAAACACATTCATAAAGACGTCTCTTAGACCGATGTATGTGCCTTCCAAATATCCGTAGCTGACTTTACCTAACTTCTCTAAGGCGTCCTTCTCGATCGTTTCCCACGGTTTTGGCGCTTTGATTGCAAGCATTTCCCACTTCTCATAATAGCTGAGATTGACGATTCGACGTGTCGATTTACCGTGTGACTCGAGAAGAAATAAGCGCCTAGCAGTTTTCGTCTGCACCCAAAACGCTACCCCAACATGATAGATTGGTGAGCGGGTGAAGAACATAACAATGGCATTGGTCAGAATGGACCAGCGTCCTTTAAAAAAGATGATATCACCATCTTGAATAGAATCGCGGATCTCCGCATAGGATTGGAATTGCATAGTCAGTCTCCCTGTAAGAGCTGACTATATTTAGGGTCCTATAACCGAATTACTATAATGGTGTTGTGCGGGCGACGGAGACTGTTAATGTGTACGTAATGATCAATGTTCTATTCGCCGACTTAAGAACTGGTGAGAAGATCAAGTGAGCAAGAAGGCGCTCGCGCTCGTCTTCGGGCACCGTGACAGCATTCTGCAAACCCGAGTCTGTGCCAAACACGTTATTCTCAAACAGCGATGCACCAAGCGGAGGATTCAACGATGCCAAAAAGGCGGTTGTCGCCGCGCCGGCCAGATCGATTACTGAAGTGGTACCATCAGAACCACTTTCAATTCGTAGATAGCCGAACGTCTGCTTACCAGAGATTGACGTGAATGGTGTTGTACCATCGTCTGTGATCGCTATTTGAGCACCACCAGGCAGTGGATTCGTTCCTGGCATGAGCCAAAGCGTATCGCCATTGTTGATGGCTTCACACAAATCCCCATAAAGGATCTGTCCACCTGTACCTGAGCCACCTGCAAGCGGCGTAGTGAAAGTAATAAGAACGCTTCCTCCACCATCAGCTGCAATGTCGAATGAATACGCAACGCCTGGTAATAGACCTGTGTCATCGAGAGAGCTTCTCGTGCCAACATCCATAAGCGCATAACCACTTGTGTCAATCGCTTGGGCACCTGATGTGTACAGTCCAATTTCATCAAACACGAAATCCGCTTCAGTGTTTTCTGTTGGTGGGTTGGTGTCTGATGGAAATTGGCTGAGTGGCTCATCGCCGTTAATCACTGACGTAATGACTACTTCTGACGTCAGTCCAAGATCACGACTACGAACGCCTGGTCCTGAAACGTGAGGGATCGAAACAGGATCGGAAGCAGGAACTGCACCACCACCTGTACGAATGCCTGTGTTTAGATCGGCCGACCCGAGATCGAAACCAAGTTCAGGATTAAGAACATCTTGACCTGCATCAATGATTTCTGAATACGTTTCGTTGTAAAGACGGCTCTGCCACGTGTAGATATCTGGTGATTGACCATCGTTGGGTGTCTTGTATGTGACAGTGAAGGCAGCATCAACAATCGTACCACCGTTACCAAACGCGATGCGGTTGATGTAAAAATTGTGTTCGTGCGATAGCGCCCTAGCAATCACACGTGCCATGTTTTGAGGATGGATTGCGTTGTCCTTGTCGAGTAGAACATTCCCTAGATCGTCGACGATTTTGCAATGTCCTTTAACTGAGACAGGTATGTAATCGCGTGTTGGCATTGGTTATTCTCCTATATCCGATATTTATCGTTAGTCCATCCTACGGACGCTAGTGGTCAATTGCTTGATAGTATTGTTGAAAGCAACTGGTTCAACTTGGGCTTGACCCAAATCATACGTGCGAATTAGTTCGTCGCTTGCCTCGGCAAACACGAAAGTTCCCTTGGAACCTTGTTTTTCGATGCCAAGCATTTGGCATCCACTTAATCGTAGAAACGCAGCCAGTACGATGTCTGACGTTTTGTATTGTGTCATCGTGTATTTCTCCTAGACTGCGTATTTATCCGGATCATAGCCCATACCGGCCATAAAAGTGTCTTACAGTCTGAAGCGTTTCATCTAACCCACCCACGTCAAACAGTTGTGTATCGTAGCCTGTTGGCAATATGGTATGAGCGCTATCACCACCAGGAAGGCCTGATGTTTGCGCTGTTCGTGAGTCAAAGCTGTCGGCATATGTTCCATATGAACCAAGCAATGCATCACCGAAGAATGTTTCACCAAATCCCTTTGCAGCATTTTCTGCAAGGCTTGAAGAAATAGCGTCAGAAAAATTGAGCTCAAATGTGAATTTCAAGTTTTCGTGAATGTATGCATTCGCGTGTAGGTCAGACATTTGTGATGGTGGGCAATAACCCGGCTGGTCGAATCCGTCAGCAGACACTTGTATTATACCATCACCGCCAATGAAGGCAAGCGGCGTGGCCGCTTGTACTTTTTGATAGACGAATACACGTTCGTCCACACCTTCCGGCTCAACCATCTTGGCTATGTATTGTCCGTTGTTGCGAAGTAGGTACGAGTCTGTGACTGAAAAGCCTGCGCCGGGAATTAAACTTTCGTCGCGAATGATAGTGAATTCACCTGAGCCCAACGTTGTAATGTCAACGAAGTCATTAAAAGCATTTGGATATCTTACGTAGGAGAGGTTGAAGTATCCAGCTGTTGGTGTAGGTTGGAAATAGTACCGTGTACCATCAACAATTGGCTGTGGCAATGTACCAGTCGTTGCTGTCAGCGTTACAGCTTGACTTGCCGGCCATTGTGGGAGTTCACCTGTTTCCAAAACGCGATGAAATACACCATCACCGTTTGCTTGTGTGGGAATGATTTCTACGACCTCAACAGAAGTGACACCAGCCAAGTGCGTTGGCGTTCCTGTAACCGTGTATCGACCGTTGCCAACCAAGCCTGTGTCAGAGCTAATATAGATAATCTTTGGAAGTGAGCCTGTTGTCAGTTCCGTCACAAGGGCGTTTGATGGATCATCAACTTCCCACTCATTTGTGCCATTGTCCTTATTAAGAACATCATAGTTTTTGCTGAAGATGAGTTGGTTGTTGCTTGTACCAGCAGAAGCTACGACAAAAGGAACATATGCTGCCGATTGAATTAGAAACGAGTTGGAATTTTCTGATCCTGGAAGCGGAGAATCAATTGCATCCGTCGCTTCTAGGATAAGAAGGGGCGACAATGGATTATCTGGAGTTGTAGGCAAGAGCAGTGGATCCCACACAAAGCCATAACCACACGAATAGACAGTGTCCACTTCAGGACGCGAGAATTGCATTACCCACGAAATTCGATCGGTGATGGTTACGTTGATATCTTCAGCGAAAACATACTCAACCAGCACATCCAGAATTTTGGTGTGATAGGGCTTTGTCGCTTGAATGTATTGAACGAACCCCTCCGTTGGGTCAATTCTGAGCAACGATTCAATAAAGCTTGATTGGGAGGTTCTATCAGTCATCGAATAATCCACCTACCTCAAGAACACGAATGCCATGAAGAGCTATCCAAGATGTCTTGAGTAATTCCCTATATTTAGCGCGGGTTGCAAATGCGTCTGATAGTGTTTCAAACCAAATGTTGTTGACGTTCGTTGAACCGAAAGTGTTGTAAATTTCGTTCATAGCTGCTTGAATATTTTCCGGCGTGTCAAATGAGAATGTCATAAAGAATGCGTTAATATCGACAGGCGAGAAATCAATGTCTGGATTGGTTAGGTATGCAATAATTGATGTTAGTGCATAGGTCTTATCGCAAAACGCTTGGTCAACACCTAGACCGAATCGGGTGTCGGTGCCGTACAGCGCATCATACAACTCGCGGTCTAGTGTTGGAACACGAACAGACGAATCTGCCAACGTATATCCAACGACGGCTTCTGTCAAACGATCCCAAAGCTCGCGCGGTAGGTTTGAAGGTTGTTCACGACGGAACATAAACCATTCTTCGTGTTTGTTCTTCAGATTCAAGCTATTTTTCAAACTGTTGCGCAATGACAAGTCGCGGGTGAACTTCCACACGAACCGATCGTCTTGAGCGATGCTACTCGAAGCGCGGCGAAGAACAGCTTGACGGTAGAACACAGGAATGATCAAGAATTGTTCGGCTAGATCTGCAAGGCTCCAAGTGGATCCATAAGGAATCATACCGTATCCATACTTTGCTTGGAGATAAGGATCATCCTTTGGCAGTTGGACAACGAAGTATGGTGTTGGGATATCTGTAAGCTGTTGTGCAACCTCTTGTGCGGAAATTCCCGCTTGTTCCGTTGAGTTGCGGAACTGAGAGTTCTCCACCCAAAAATAGTAAGTTTGGGTTGGTACTGAGGAGATCGAACCCGAATAAGTTGTAAAGGTGGAGTACTCATAGTCGTACAACCACTGCGTGTTTACTGTGCCGTCGTCCTCTGCATCAGGATTAAACGCTTCTTCCTCTTCTGAAAGCGCTCGCAAAGGTCGGACCACATCAATGATGTCCTTTTCCGCAATTGTAATATCCGTGTCCGTTAGATCAATAGTTAGTGTTGATGTTAAGAAGTACCCATTGACCTGAATAACGTCGTTGACATACACATCTACGTTATCAAGCTCTGCCCAACCAACCGATGGAGTCAACGTTAGTGTTGGTTCGAAACTTCCTGGAACAATGTTAATGCCACCATAAATGCGCTCACGAATGAATGGATCACGGACCCAATCGTTTGTAAATGCAGGAACAGCACTTAGGTCACCGACGCCATTTGAAGAAATATCCACCAGAATTGTTGGTTCCTCAAGTCCACTGTCTGTGATTTCGAGTAAGTCGAAGGTTCCAGGATACGTAGTGTTGTCGACATCTACGATGAAGTAGCTTACGCCTGACTCGAGACCTTCCGGCAGCGTATCTGTTGTAGTAAACAACACAAACGTTTCCAACGGGAATAGGCCTGTTGGTACTTTAACTTTTCCATACGCGCCGTCAACAGGTGCTATAGGAGACACATCATCTATATAACCAGTCAATGCTGGGAAGAGTGTGCCTTCAGTAAAGCTGACAGTGGAATCTGTGCCAACAGACGCACTTGTAATAACCAAGTTACCAAACGTGATTGGTTCAAGAGTGATAAAGCCGACGCCATTGATTTGTGCGTTGATGAGAGTGAGCAGGTCGTCAAAGTCTTGTGCATCATCGCCAAGAACCGAGATTCCATAATCGGTATCGTCGATGGTAATCGTTGCTGTGTATGTTTTACTTACGCCATCCACACCAGCCGGAATGAATGTTGGGGCATCAGCGAGATTGCTAAACAAATTGATATCTAAAATGATGACCGTCGATCCAAGTCCAATTGTGTTGCTGGTAATGCGGATCGTATCTGAATCAAAGATGGTTGCTACTGCTGTACCTAACAGTTGATTGTTCAACTGGATTATCAGGTCGTCATAATCCACCACTGACGCCGCAGTAACGTTGATTACATAGCTGAAGCCGTCAATAAAAATGTTTGCTTGAAATGGTCCTGTGCCCGACAAACCTGTTAGATCACTACCTACAAACGTTGTAGTAAAGTTGACGTCCTGGTAACCTTGTGTACCAACAGCAAGACTAGTTGCAGCGGCGGTATTTGCAATCGACAAACCAAAGTTTACTTCTTTCTTGCCGCTTGCGAGACCATCAATCGAAGCGTCCGATGGTGTGCGATCACGCCTAAACAGTGTTTGAACAGCTTGGCCCGTTGCCTTATC
>JACZKY010012644.1_pt1 | contig 18692 bp, 14 predicted proteins | sample 8237611 | NCBI WGS metagenome assembly JACZKY01 (sample SAMN16148055, study PRJNA663545) | marine sediment metagenome | biome: sediments and biomass from bioreactor inoculated with such sediments; feature: coastal sediments; material: methane- and iron-fed bioreactor; isolation source: Bothnian...
GCTGGTGCGCCGCGCTGAAGGCGACAAGCAATACAACATCCGGTTGCGCGACCTGCTCAAGAACGGCGACGTCAGCGCCAATGTCGAGATGATGCCGGGCGACGTGATCATCATCCCCGAGAGCTGGTTCTGAAGACGACCCCAAGGCGAGCCATATAGTCATGCAGGAATTCATCGAACAACTGCGCACCGCGCTGCGCGGCATCTGGTTCTACCGCTGGTGGGGGGTATGGGCGGCGTTCGCCGTGGCGATCGTGGGGACCGCGGTCGTGGTGCTGATCCCCAACAAGTACGAGGCCAGCGCCCGGGTCTACGTCGACACCCAGTCGATCCTCAAGCCGCTGATGGCCGGTATGGTGGTGCAACCAAACATCGACCAGCAGGTGGCGATGATGAGCCGCACCCTGCTCAGCCGCCCCAATCTCGAGCGGGTGGCGCGGATGGCGGACCTCGACCTCAAGGCGCGTACCGATGTCGAACGGGGTGCGATGATCGACGGCCTGGGCAAGGATATCGAGTTCCAGGCGGTGCGTGGCGCGTCCAACCTCTACCAGATCAACTACCGCAACGTCAGCAGCGCCAGCGCGCAGCGGGTGGTGCAATCGCTGCTGTCGATCTTCGTCGAGTCCAACCTCGGCGACAAACGGCGCGACGCCGAGCAGGCGCGGCGCTTCATCGACGAACAGATCAAGATCTACGAGGGCAGGCTGCTCAAGGCCGAAGAAGCACTCAAGAACTTCAAGATCTCCAACATCAACCAGATGCCCAACCTGGCTCAAAACTACGTCCAGCGAGTGGTCGAGTTGCAGAACGTCGCCAGCCAGGCGCGGCTCGAACTGCGCCAGGCCGAGTCGTCACGGGCGGCAATCAACGCGCAGTTGAGCGGTGAGAAACCGGTCATCAAGACCGCATCGCCGCTGGAGCGGGCGGCAGCGCTCGGCCCGACCGAACTCGAGCAGCGCGTCGATGCGCAGCGCCGGCGACTGGCCGAGTTGCGCACCCGCTTCACCGAAGCCCACCCCGACGTCTCGGAGGGCGCGCGGGTGCTCGAGCAACTCGAGCGCCAGTTGGCGGATGAACGGCGCGCCGAAGCAACGCGACCGGCTAGTGCAGTGCCGACGCGAACCGTCGAGATCGCCAACCCGGTATACGAGAAGCTGCGGGTGGCGCTGGCCGATATCGAATCACAGGTGGCATCGGCCCGGGCCCGGGTCTCCGACGCGGACACGCGGCTGTCGCAGGCGCGCGCTGCCGCGGCGACGATTCCCCAGGTCGAGGCGGAATACACCCAGCTGACCCGCGACTACGACGTCAACAAGACAAGCTACGAGGAACTGCTCAAACGGCGCGAATCGGCGCAAATGTCGGGCGAAATGGACACCACGGCCAACGTTGCCGAGTTCCGGGTGGTCGATCCGCCGCGGGTTGCACCACTACCGGTCTCGCCCAACCGTCCGTTGCTGATCGCGCTGGTGCTGGCCGCATCGCTGGGCGCCGGAGTGGCGATCCCGTTCCTGCGGGAACAATTCCGGCCGACCTTCTTCGATGCCACCACGCTGCGTGCGGTCGCCGGACGGCCGTTGCTGGGCGCAGTGTCGTTGGTCGCCAACGCCGCCTCGCTTGCCAGGGCGCGGCGCGACCGGCTGGCCTTTTCGGGCGTAAGCGTCGTCTACGTGGCGATGTTCGTCGGCCTATTTGGTTTCTACTGGCTGCGCTACGCAGCCAAGTAAGGGGTAAGAGAGATGAGCCTGATCGAGCGAGCCGCCGGCAAGATTCCCGGCCGCGACCCGGAAACCGATAAGAAGGGGCCGGAGGGCAAGCCCCCGGGGGCGCCGAAGTCGACCATCGAAGCGCTGATGGAGCGCAGCGCGCTGGCCCGCGCGGCCGAAACGCCCCAAGAGACCAAGGAGCCGGCAGCGCCGGCGCCGGTTGCCGAAGTCCCAAGTCCGGCGGCAATCGCCAAGGCCAGCGTGCCGACCACGGTTGCGGCTCCTGCGGAACCCTCCCCGGCTGCGCCACCAGCCAAGGCAAGTGCCACGCCGGTGCCACCGGCAAGCGCGATTCGGCAGGCGCACATTCAACTCGAGGCGCTGCAGGCGCGCGGCTACGTTACCTCGGAAGGAGACCAGGAGCGCATCGGCCAGGAATTCCGGGTCATCAAGCGGCCGCTGCTCGAGAACGCATTCGGGCGCAACGCGGCCCATGTCAGGAACGGCCGGCGGGTGATGATCACCAGCGCCTTCCCCTCGGAAGGCAAGACCTTTTGCGCGATCAACCTGGCGATGAGCATCGCCGCCGAACGCGACTGCCAGGTGCTGCTGATCGACGCCGACGTCGCGCGACCGGCGCTGTTGCGTGAACTGGGCATTTCCGCCACGGCCGGGCTGATGGACTGCCTGATCGACGGCACGCCCGACGTCACCGCGCTGGTGCAGCCGACCAACGTCGACAAGCTCTCGATCCTGCCGGCGGGCCGGCAACATGGCCAGTCGACCGAGTTGCTGGCCAGCGACGCGATGACCACACTGGTCGAACGGCTCAGCGAGAGTTACCCTGACACAATCCTGGTGTTCGATTCGCCACCGCTGCTGCTGACCACCGAGGCCCGCGTGCTCGCAGGGCACATGGGCCAGATCGTGCTGGTGGTCGAGGCGGGGCGGACACCCCAGGACGGCGTAACCGAGGCGCTCGCCACTATTCAGCACTGCGAGGTGGTCGGGCTGGTTCTCAACAAGGCGCAGTCGCGCTCCAAAGGCTACTACAGTGGCTACACAGGGTATGGATATGGCTATGCACACTCCGCGTAATTCTCTCGACAACGCTCTGCGCGCCATCGGCATCGGCTGTGCGGTTCTGGTCAGCACGACAGCCGCCATGGCGCAGACCGCGCCCGCTGCTGAACTACCCAACGCACCGAGGACGATGAGCTTCGAGCCCGGGGTCAAAGGCTCGCTGTTGTACTCCGACAACATCAGGCTCGCCGGACCTGGTGCCGAGCAGAACGGCTTCATCGCCGAAGTCTCGCCGTACTTTCGGGGCAGCATCAAGACCCCGCGCCTCACCGGCGAAGTGGACTTCTCGCTGCGCTCGTTCGTGCGCACCGAAAGCGACGACAGCTGGCTAAAGGCCAATCTGAACGCCCACGGCACGATGGCGCTGGCCGGCAACTGGCTCTGGCTCGACGCCGAGGCAAGCGTCGCCGACGTCAGCGCGCTGCCCTTTGGCACGATGAGTTTCGATCCCGGCGTCTACGGCCAGAACACGAGCCAGTTGCGCACCCTGCGGCTCTCCCCCTACGCACTGGGGCACTTCGGCACCTTCGCCGACTACCGCGTGCAATACAGCGCCGCCACCTCGAACCTTGCCGACACCTCCAACGTCGTCGCCCGGCTCGACCAGACACTGGGCGCCACGATCACCAGCGGTGCCCAGTTCAACCGCTGGGGCTGGGCCTGGAATGGCGAGCGCCAACGGCGCGAATACAAGAGCGACCTGGTGCTCAACCGCGACAGTTCGGCTCTCAAGGCGTTCTACATCGTCAACCCGGAACTGCGCGTCGGCGCCGGGATCTACTACGACGGCATCGACGGCCTGAAGAACGCCGATGGCGACACCAACGGCTTCGGACCGGGTGCGACTATCGACTGGAACCCGAGCCGGCGCACCACGCTGCGCGCGGAAGTCGCCCACCAGTACTACGGCACCACCGGCAAGCTGAGCTTCGCGCATCGCCGCGACCTGTTCACCTTCGGGGTGGACTACACCCGGAACGTGCTGACCTCGAGCGATGCGTCGGCGTTCCTCTTCGACGCCAGCGGTCTGTACAGCGGCGGCGGTTTCTCCGCCGAAACCAACCCGATCTACCAGGCGCTGGTGGTCGACAGCCTGCTAGCGGGCTACGGCATCCCACAGGGAGCTGGGTTGCTGAGCGATGGCGTGGTCCTGAACCGCTCGCTGACTGCGTCGGGGGCCTACCAGTCGCTGCGCAACCGCGTCGTGGTCAGCTTCTATCACTCGATCCGCGACAGCAAGGTCGATACCGCGCTCAGCGCGCTCAGCGGCGGAATCCGGGCATCAACGTCGCCGATCGAACTGACCATGGTGGGCGAACTGCAGCGCAGCGGTATCAGCGCTACGCTGGAGCACAAGATGGATGCCGGCACCACGCTCAGCGTGACCGCGCGCCAGGCGCGGGTCGAGTCGCCAACGCTAGGCAGCACCAGCCGGCTTACTTCCATTGAGGCCGGGGCCCGGACCAAACTTACCACCCGGACCACGGCCGGCGTGGCGATTCGCCACTCCGAACAGAGCAGCGGCGGCACCGCGACTACCAGCTACGACGAAAACGCTGTTTTCGGCACGGTGGACTACAAGTTCTGAGCATGCGAAGAGCTACCGTGCAGCTACGAGGTTCAATCCGTGTATGAGACCTACTACGGGCTGAGCGGGAAACCGTTCCAGCTCAATCCCGACCCCGACTTCTTCTACGGCAGTCGCGGCCACAAGCGCGCGATGGCCTACCTCGAGTACGGGGTGCATCAGGGCGAAGGCTTCATCGTCATCACCGGCGAGGTCGGTACCGGCAAGACCACGCTGGTGCGGAACCTTCTGCGCAAGGTGCCCAACGAGAAGGTGCGCGCGGCGCAGATCGTCAGCACCCAGGTAGATGCCGACGACCTCCTGCGGCTGGCAGCCGGGGGCTTCGGAATCGAGAGCCAGGGAATCACCAAGTCCGAGTTGCTGCTGCGCCTTGAAGCGCATTTTCGCGCGCTCCATGCCGAGGGACGGCGGGCGCTGCTGATCGTCGACGAGGCCCAGAACCTCTCGCCGCGCGCGGTCGAGGAACTGCGCATGCTCTCCAACTTCCAGGTCGAGAACCGCTCACTGGTGCAGAGTTTCCTGGTGGGCCAGCCCGAGTTTCGGCAGATCATGCAGCACGCGCAGATGAGCCAGTTGAAGCAGCGCATCCTGGCCTCGTACCATCTCGGGCCGCTCGACCTGACCGAGACCCAGGCCTATATCGAGCACCGGCTGCGCCACGTCGGCTGGCGCAATCGTCCCGGGTTCGACGCCGAGAGCTTCGAGCGGATCTTCATCCACACCGCCGGAGTGCCACGCCGGATCAACGCCCTGTGCGACCGAATCCTGCTCGCGAGCTTCCTCGCCGAGCGCACGCACATCGACCCGCAACACGTCGACGAATGCTACGCTGAACTGGCCGAGGAACTCGGACCGTCGCGCATCCCCACCCCCACCCCGGACAACGCCCAGGGCAGCGGAGAGATCGGCGTTCGGGGCGTGCCGGGAGCCGGTTTCTCGGATGGCTCATGGGAGCCGGGCGAAAGCGGTTCCGCAGAGCTGGGGCTTGAGCGCTTCAGCGCGCTCGAAGACCGGCTGGCAATGCTCGAGGCCTCGCAGCAGATCACCAACGAGATGCTGCGCAAGGTCTTGCGCGCCATCCGGGGTGAAGGCGCGAGCGCCGTGGAGCCCACGCCCGGCCGGCAAACCGAACCCGGCACGACCGGGTTCTGACGGGTCTTGGAGTCGATCTCGCGCGCATCTTCCCGCTCCCGGTTGCAGCCCGGAGCGTCGGCACCGATCGTCAACGCGTTTACCGTCGATGTCGAGGACTACTTCCAGGTGGCGGCGTTCGCCGACGTGATCGAGCGCAGCAGCTGGGAAACCAGGGAGTGCCGCGTCGAAGCCAACGTCGAGCGCCTGCTCTCATTGCTCGAAGACCGCGGCGTGCTGGCAACCTTCTTCACGCTCGGCTGGATCGCCCAGCGCCACCCGGCGCTAGTGCGCAGGATAGTCGCCGGCGGTCACGAGCTGGGAAACCATGGCCATGAGCACCGGATGGCGACCGAGCAGACCCCGGCCGAGTTCCGCGCCGACCTGGCGCGCGCCAAGGCCACGCTCGAGGACATCAGCGGCAGCGCGGTCAACGGCTACCGTGCTCCCAGCTTCTCGATCGGGACGCAAAACATGTGGGCGCACGACGTGGTTGCCGAGACCGGGCACAGCTACAGCTCGAGCATCTACCCGGTCAAGACCGATTTGTATGGCAGCCCCGATGCGCCGCGCTTCGCCTACCGTGCCGCCAACGGACTATTGGAAATCCCGCCGACCTCGCTGCGCGCCTTCGGGCGCAACTTCCCGGCCTCGGGCGGCGGCTACTTCCGCCTCTTACCCTACGAGGTGTCGCGGCGCTGCTTCATGCACGTGAACCGCGCCGAGGCCCAGCCGGCAATGTTCTACTGCCATCCCTGGGAGATCGACCCCGGGCAACCGCGGGTCGCCGGGGCGCGCCTGAAGTCGCGCCTGCGCCACTACCTCAACCTGAAGCGCACTTTCGGGCGCATCGATAGATTGCTCGCCGACTTTGCGTGGAATCGGGTCGATCGGGTGTTTGGCGAGCAACTGGGAGTCGCGCCATGAACGCGATGTCGGAAGGCGTTCCCGGCATCTCGACCGCCCTGACCGTTCGCACCTGCAGCGACAGTGACGGCGCGCGCTGGGACGAATACGTCGATGCCACCCCATCAGCGACGGTTTTTCACCGCTGGGCATGGCGGCGCGTACTCCAGGATGTCTTCTGGCACCGCTGCCATTACCTGGTTGCCGAACGCGATGGCGCGATCGTCGGGATACTGCCGCTTGCCGAAGTGAAGACTCTGCTGTTCGGACATTCTCTGGTCAGCCTGCCGTTTTGTGCCTATGCCGGCCCCGTTGCCAACGACGAGGCCGTGCGCCTCGAGCTCGAAGAGCACGCCTCCGAACTAACCCGCGCAGCCGGCGCCGGCCACCTCGAGTTGCGCGGACGCGGAGAGGTTGTGCGCGACTGGCCCAGCAACGCCGAGACCTACGTTGAATTTCGCAAACCGATTCTCGCCGATCCCGAAGAGAACCTGCGCGCGATTCCGCGCAAGCAACGCGCGATGGTCAGGAAGGGCATGCGCAACGGCTTGGTCAGCGAGATCGGCGACGCGGAAACCATGTACCAGCTGCATGCCGACAATATGCACCGCCATGGCACGCCCACTTTCCCGCGGCGCTACTTCGATGTGATGCTCGCTAGCTTCGGCAACGACGCGGAAGTTATGCTGGTGCGCGACCAGGCCGCAGGAACAGCGGTCAGCGCGGTGATCAGTCTGTACTTCCGCGACGAAGTCTTTCCGCTAAATGCAGGTGACATCGAGGCGGCGCGCGACCTGGCCGCCAACGACTTCAAGTACTGGGAACTGATGCGGCGGGCTGCCGAAAGGGGCTACCGCAACTTCAACTACGGTCGCAGCAAGCGCGGCACCGGCTCGTTCGACTTCAAGAAGAACTGGGGCTTCGAGCCGACGCCGCTGCGCTACGACTACCTGCTGCTGCGCGGCGACGCGATTCCCCAGAACAACCCGCTCAATCCCAAGTACCGGTTGCTGATCGGCGCCTGGCGCAAGATGCCGCGCTGGGTGGTAAACCGCGCTGGACCATTGATCGTGCGGGGGTTGGGATGAAGCGCAATACGGTGATCGGTCTCGCCGTGCTGGCGCTCGCCTGGCTCGCCAGCGCACTGCTTTTCGAGCCCACCTGGGCGACACTCGTTGCCAAGTGGATGGACGACAACACCTACACCCACGGATTCCTGATCCTGCCGATCTGCCTGTGGCTGATCTGGCAGCGGCGCGTCACTGTTTCCGCAATGCCCGCCACCCCGTTCTGGCCCGCGCTGGCGGTAGTCATCGGCGTTGGTGCCTTGTGGATGGTCGGCGAATTGGCCGCCGTCAACAGTGTGCAACAGTTCGCGGTGGTGGCGATGCTCCCCGCGCTCGCGCTGCTGGTGCTCGGCTGGCGCCTGTCGTGGAAGCTGGTAATCCCGCTCGCATTCCTGTTCTTGATGGTTCCGTTCGGCAAATTCCTCGAACCGCCGATGATGGAGGGGACCGCCAGCTTCGTGATCGGAGCGCTGCGGCTGAGCGGGATCCCGGTTTATCGCGAGGGTTTGTTCTTCACCCTGCCGACCGGACGCTGGTCGGTGGTCGAGGCCTGCAGCGGGCTGCGCTACCTGATTGCCGCGGTCGTGCTGGGCATCATCTACGCGTACATCACCTATCGGACGCTCCGCAAGCGGGTGCTGTTCCTCGCTGCGGTAGTCGCATTCGCGGTATTCGGCAACTGGCTGCGTGCCTTGATGATCGTGATGCTCGGGCACCTCAGCGGCATGTCGCTGGGAGTAGGAATCGATCATTTATTCTTCGGTTGGGTGTTTTTCGGCGTGGTGATCGGCGTGATCTTCGCGATCGGGGCACGCTGGCGCGATCCCGATCCGTTCGGGCTGCTACCGGCCGGAACCCAGTCTGAAGCCACGCTGGAGTCGCGTGACCACAATATGGAATCGTCAAGTGCGCGCCTTGCCACAGTGACGCTGCTCGGCGTCCTGGCTCTCGCCATGTGGCTGCCGGTCACCTCGAGCATTCTGGGTGCTACCACCGTGCGCGATGTCGCCCCCGCCATTCGCTCCGCGCTAAACCTTGTGCAGGGCTCGGACTGGAGCGCCCACTACCTCGGCGCAAAGCAGGAAATCACCGGCCGTCTTGGCGATGGCCCGGACGCGATCGACGTCCAGGTCGCGTACTATGCCCGCCAGCAGGAACCCGACGCGGAAATGATCGCCTACGGCAACGACATCGTCTGGGGCAGGGAATCCGCCTGGCACCAGGTGCGCTCGAGCGCGAGCGCCGTAGGGGCATTGCCGCTGCGCGAAACCGAACTGGCGTCGTCCCTCGGGCGACGGCTGGTATGGAGCTGGTACGTTATCGACGGGCAACCGGTGACCAGCGACGCGCTCGGCAAGCTGCGTACGCTGTGGTCGCTGCTCCGTGGCCACGGGGACCATGCCGCATTCGTCGCGCTCTCGGTTCCCATCGGAGTCGGGGCCGATGCCGTGCCTACCGCCCGCGGTCAATTGGCGTTGCAAGCCCCGCTGGTAGCCAAGGCTGTCACTGCGGCGCTCGCGCCGCGCTGACCGGGGACGCGAACATGTGCGGCATTGCAGGATTCGTCTTCACCGGCACGCAGGCAGCGCAGCGCGCGCCCGATCCAGCACTGCTGAAGAAGCTCACCGACTCCATCGCGCACCGCGGCCCGGACGCCGAGGGCTTTCACATCGAGCCCGGCGTCGCGCTTGGTCACCGACGGCTGTCGATCATCGACGTGGCCACCGGCCAGCAACCGATGTTCAACGAGGACGGCAGCGTGGCCGTCGTCTACAACGGCGAAATCTACAACTTTCCTGAGCTCATCACCGAATTGAAGGCACTTGGCCACGTGTTCCACACCCGCTCCGACACCGAGGTGATCGTGCACGGCTGGGAGCAGTGGGGCGAAGCGTGCGTGCAGCGCTTTCGCGGCATGTTCGCGTTCGCGCTGTGGGACCGCAACCGACGCGCCCTGTTTCTCGCACGCGACCGTATGGGCGTAAAACCACTCTACTACGCCACTGCCGTCGACGGCGCTTTCGTCTTCGGTTCCGAACTAAAGGCTATTCTTACGTATCCCGGCATCGACCGGCGCATCGACGACAGCGCGGTCGAGGACTACTTCGCACTCGGTTACGTGCCCGACCCCAAGTCGATCTACATCGGGGTGCGCAAACTGGCGCCGGCACATGTGCTGCGCTTCGAGCCAGCGTCGTCCGCACAGCCGCTATCGCACGTGAATACCCCACGGCGCTACTGGCAACCAGAGTTCGTTCCCGACACGACAATGACCTTGGAGCGTGCCACCGAAGAACTGCGCGCGCTACTCACCGAATCGATCCAGATGCGGCTCATCTCAGAAGTACCGCTTGGCGCGTTCCTCTCTGGCGGTGTTGACTCAAGCGCCGTTGTTGCGACGATGGCCCGGCTATCGGGCAATCCAGTCAGCACCTGTTCGATCGGCTTTAGCGATGCTTCGGTAGACGAGTCCGAATATGCACGTGAAGTCGCCGAACTCTTTCAGACCGACCATTTCACACGAATCGTCGACAGCGACGACTACGATCTGGTCGATACCCTCGCCGCGTGTTACGACGAACCGTTTGCCGACAGCTCGGCGATTCCCACCTACCGGGTCAGTGAGTTGGCGCGCACGCGGGTGACAGTGGCGCTCTCCGGTGATGGCGGCGACGAGACCTTCGGCGGCTACCGCCGCTACCGGCTGCACCTGGCCGAGGAGCGCGTACGCCGCGCCCTCCCCGCGTCGATCCGACAACCGCTCTTCGGAGCGCTCACTCGCCTCTATCCCAAAGCCGACTGGGCACCGCAATGGCTGCGCGCCAAGACCACGTTCGCCGGCATCGCAAGTGACGCCGTAAGCGCCTATACCGATTCCGTGTCGGTCATCAAGAGCGGTGAGCGCAACGCGATCTACGGCGAAGACTTCCGCAGGCGGCTGGGTAATTATCGTGCCGTGAACCTGATGCATGAGCACGCGAGCGAATTCCACGGCAGCGGGGAACTGGCACTCGTCCAGCATCTCGACTACCGTACCTACCTGCCCGGCGACATCAACACCAAGGTCGATCGTGCAGGGATGGCCCATTCGCTCGAGGTGCGCGAACCGCTGATGGATCACCGGCTAGTGGAATGGGCGGCGCGCGTGCCGCAGCAGCTCAAGATTTCCGGGCAGCAGGGCAAGCACGTGCTGAAGGAATCGTTTCGCGGCGAGTTGCCAGATCCAATCCTGTTTCGTCAAAAGCAGGGCTTTGTCACACCACTCGCGAGGTGGCTACGCGGTCCCTTGCACGCAAGCGCTTCTTCCTTGATTCGCAATGGCGAGGCCGTGCGGCTTGGGTTTGTCTCGAACGAACGTGCTGGTCGCATGCTGGAAGATCATTACAGCGGCAACCGCGATTGGGCTGCTCCACTGTGGTCGATGCTCATGTTCGAAAAGTTCCTGAGGCAGCTGGGGGTGGCAGCGTGACGGTGCGCGGACAAATCTTGTGTCATTCATGGCCCGCTCCCCTGACCTTGTGCAGCGGCTCAAACTGCCATGTCTGCCCTCCGCACGGAGAATCAACTCGTGCGTGACGTCGTTTTTCTCGCCCTCTGCTTCGTCATAACCTTCTTCGCCATAAAGCGGGCGTTGTACGCGGCAATGGCCTACGCCTGGATCAGCATAATGGTCCCGCACAAGCTTATGTGGGGCTTCTCGGCCGATCTACCGTGGGCATGGTATTTCGGTTCCATCCTGCTACTTTCACTCATTATTTCGAAGGAACCTCGAGCACACGGGAATTGGGGTAATTACACCCCATCCTTGGTGTTCTTCGCGTGGACGAGCGTCACTTTATTGGGAGCATTCGCACCGGAGGCCGCTTATGGCCGGTGGGATGCCCTGCTCAAGATGCAATTGGCAATGCTCATGACCCTGCTAGTGCTGTCCGACCGGGAGAACATCACAAAGCTGATCTGGATACTTTCCCTATCCCTTGCCTACTATGGTGTGAAAGGTGGAATCTTCACCCTGGTGACGGGCGGGCACTATCGCGTCTATGGGCCAACCGGTTCGATGATCCAGGATAACAACCATCTGGCAGTCGGGCTATTGACGGTCATTCCCTTGCTCCTCTGGATGCGCGAGGAATCGCGAACCTGGTTAATCCGCTATGCCCTAGCGGCAATGATCTTATTGAGCGGCATCGCAGCAATAGGGACTTATTCCCGCGGAGCTATGGTGGCGGCGATAGTGGGAGGAGCCGCTCTGCTCATGCGGGCGCAGCGCAGACTCCCCGTCATTGTCGGTCTAGCGGTGCTCATTCCGCTGGTAGCGTACTTGATGCCGGACGAGTACTGGTTGCGGATCGGTACGATTGCTGCCGACAACCCTGACGCATCTGTGGAAGGCCGTTTTACCGCATGGTCGGTCGCAGTCAACGTCGCCAACCACCTCCTATTGGGCGGCGGGTTCGATTACTACCGCGCGCCAGAAATCTATCTTACCTATCTCAGCGGCCCTGGCGAGCAACGGGCCGCACATAGCATCTATTTTCAAGTTCTTGGGGATCATGGCTGGATCGGTCTAACTCTGTACGCATTCATGCTAGCGTGGTTCTTCCGGACACTTCACAGGACGCGCGTAATCGCCAAAGGGTGCGACCAACAAAGGTGGGCATATTCTCTAGCGGGCTATCTGCAAGTCAGCGCAGTGATAATCATGGCCGGCGGAGCTTTTCTCAGTCTTGCTTATTGGGAGTTCGTTTACTACCTGATTGCGTTGGCGGGTGGGTTGTACGGGGTTGTCCGATCAACTCCCGTCAACACCACCGTAGCGCCAGCCGATTGAAGTGATATCCGTACGCAGGAAATTGGCTATCCAGTTCGCGGCCTCGAACGGGGCAACGGCGGTCAACTTCGTCCTCGTCATCATCCTTTCCAGGATGCTGAAACCCTCTGAAATAGGGATATTTTCTCTTGCTGCCGTAGTCGTCGGTTTTGCACATGTCTTCCGGGACTTCGGTGTTACTTCCTACATCCGACGTCAGAAGACTCTGACGCCACATGACGTGCGCGCCGCCATGGGCGTCCTGATCTGCGCCTCGTGGACGATCGCCGCGTTACTTTTCCTCGCGAGTTGGCCAATTGCAGAGTTCTTCAAGCAGGAAGGCGTGCGTCATACCGTCCAGGTTCTTGCCGCCGGCTTCCTGTTCATTCCATTTGGCTCGATACCGCAGGCCATCCTATCTCGCGATCTGCAAGCCGAAAAGCAAGCCATCGTTACGGGAGTCACCACTGCCACCTATTTTTGCGCCAGCGTCGTGTTGGCCTCCAATGGCTTCGGCTACATGACCATGGCGTGGGCTAATCTGATCAATATTATCGTTTCAGGCATTGCCTACACCGCCGTTAGACCTAAAGGATTGCCCTGGCTACCATCGTTTAGGGGCTGGGGGAAAGTCGTCAATTTTGGTGCCGGGGCAATGCTGGCAAGCATCTTCAAGGCGATTGATGACGCTGTCGGCGACCTCATTCTTGGGCGGCTGAGCGGCCCCCGACTCGTCGGGCTTTTTAGCCGGGCAAACTCCACAGTAAACATCTTCTTCCAAGTCATAAAACCAACAATCAATTACGCGGCTCTTCCCTATCTGGCGAAGACCCACCACGATGGGCAAGACATGCTGGACGTGCTCAATAGATCGACGGCCTATCTGACTGTGTTACTTTGGCCCGTGTTGCTTGCGACTTCGGTACTCGGTTCAGACATTGTGCGAGTGCTCTACGGCGAGCTCTGGATCGACGCCGCCGATGCCATTCCATGGCTCTGTCTCGCCTTCGGCACGCGCGTAACTTTTCACCTTCTTGATCCAGCAGTCACCAGCATTGGCCGGCCCTACTTGACGGCAATTCCTCTCGGTTGCGGGGTTGTTTTGAAGTTGATTATCGCAGTCAGCATGTTCGACGGCTCCCTACATTCGTTCGCGAGAGCGTTCGCCATTGCAGAAGTCACAACGTCGCCAATCTATCTGCTGATCGCGGGAAATGTCCTCAACATGAAGTTGGTTAATTGGTGGCAAGCTCTATGGCGAAGCGCTGTCAGTACGGGTATCGTGGGGCTCATACTGGCCGGATTATTATTCTTTGAAAATCCGGCGCTTCCGGCTGTCTTGCGACTGTTAATCGCAGCCGCAGTCCTTTTCCCCGCATGGTTTGCCGCACTTTATCTGACACAACATCCCATCCGTGCGGAGTTTTCGAGATTTACCGGATCTCTCGGCAGGCCAAGAAGATGAGCCCAACAGAAGACATTTCCACGCGACCAAACAAGACTCCTAGAGTGTCAGTTGTTATCCCTGTGCGTGATGGAATTGCCTTCATTTGGGAAGCACTTGACAGTGTGTTGTCGCAGTCATTTTCCGACCTCGAGATTCTTGTCATGGATGACGGTTCGGAAGACTACGACTACCAAGAGCTGCGAACCATTGATCCGCGCATTCTAGTTACTCGTTTAGACGGCGCAGGCGTGTCACACGCACGAAATGAGGGGATAAGAATTGCTAGAGGTGAGTTCATCGCATTTCTCGACTCCGACGATGTATGGTTTCCCGGGAAGCTCGAAGCACAAATACGACACTTCGAGGGGCACCAAAAAGTAGGCGTCGTTTTTGGTGCTTCCATACGATGGCTGCGAAATCTGGAAGGAGGCTTCCCCCCGGCCGATTCTCTCGTTGAAGACTGCTCTCAACTAGTGGAAATTGACCCCAAAGGCTCTGGCTGGATCTATACGAGGCTACTGATGGGGTTGCTTGTTGGTATGAACACGGCGGTAATCAGACGGCAGGTGGCCTTGCGATTGGGAGGGTTTGACGAATCGATGCGCGTTGGAGAGGATTACGACTACTGGCTCCGTGCTTCACGGTTAACGCAGATGCACAGATTGGATGGCGAGGTAGCCCTCTACCGAATACACGATGCGAGCGCGATGCATACAGTAAGCAGGGACAACGACCTGGCAATACTGTTAGAAGCAGCACGCACTCGATGGGGCCTCGGCAACCCAGATGGCACGTGCATATCGGAAGCAGCGTTCCATTCAAGATTGTCCGGGGTCGAGTTCTCCCATGGCTACATGCACTACTGGCAGGGTGATGCGAAGGTTGCTTGCAGATCTTTCTGGCGCGCGCTACGGCAACGACATCGCATAGCACGATCTTTCACATATTTGGTCCTCGCACTCATAAAAATGGCCGGCATCCGACCAAAGGGGGCGACCGCTTGATTATCCTGTTCTGGCCACGGCAGCCCCTGCGTTACTACGCAAGTATGTATGGCTGCGCTAGACACGCCAGGTTGCTGCCGATCCTGGCTGTTGGTTTGCGACAGCTTCTTGTCGCACCGAATGGATTCATTGAAGAATGAAGTTGCATTCGAAGATTGCCAAGACTTTTATTCAAGGTCTATCCTCTAATCGTCTATCGGTGTTTCTGTTCCACAAGATACCAACAAAGAACGATTGGCTGACCCCTGGTGAACTGCATCTCACCGCTTTTGAAAGAACTCTCGATTACATAGCTCAGCATTTCAAAATCATCCCGCTATCTGAGGCCGCGGCGCTTATTGCTGCGAATAAGCTGCCTCAGCGGGCAGCCTGTGTGACCTTCGATGACGGTTATGCCAATTGGCTCGAAGGACCAGTTGCTGTGCTCTTACGCAAGAACATCCACGCTACTTTCTTTATTACCACCGGTCAGCTTCTTGGTGTCCCGATGTGGCACGAGCGAATAATCCAGTGTGTTCGTAACGCGAAGATTGGTGAAATCATTATTGAGAACTCAGGCCTTCCTCCGTTGCCCGTCAAAACCAGAGAAGAACGTATACACGCCGCAGCTGTGCTGGAAAATCATTTAAAGTACCAAGCGTTGGAATACCGCGATGAGCTGCTTGGGTTACTGGAATCTATGACGGAAAGCCGTCCGGAAGATCTACCTGTACTATCCGCGCAACACTTGCGAGAGATTGATCGCCACGGATTCGGCATCGGTGCACATACCGTAAACCACCCGATCCTGCGTTTATGCAACAAGGAATCGGCGCATTACGAGATAGGGGCTGCGAAGGAACAACTTGAAGGGATTATCCGTAACCGGGTGGAAGGCTTCGCATATACGAATGGTCGCCCGCATGCGGACTATTCATCAATGACAGTCCGCCAAGTCAAGGCGGCTGGTTATCGTTACGCCGTCACAACGGCATGGGGCGTAGCTGATTTGACAACGTCCCCGTACCAAATTCCCAGGTTCACACCCTGGGGACCGGATCTCTTTCGCATGCAGGTGCAGATTCTACGAAACCTCAGAACCAGAGCGCCATATACTGCCGAGTGATATCTAATGATTGAGAAATTGCGACTTGGTATTACTAACTGGGTCAGGCAAGCCATGTACTGGACAGGGATGTTCGGACTTTTCCACCGCTGGCGGAACTCAAACACGCTAACGGTGCTGATGTTCCATCGTGTATTGCCAGAAGATTCGGATTTCTACCGAAACGCCGAGCGCGAATTTACATTCAGTTTAGAAGGTTTCATCCGCTGCATCGATTTTGTCAAAAAGCACTATAACGTCATTGATCTACAGACATTACTAGCAGCAGGAACGGACCTGCCTTCACTCCCGAGACGAGCTGCTCTTATAACATTTGACGACGGATGGAGGGATACTTTCTTATACGCTCTTCCGGCCTTGGAGAAACGGCGTTTGCCTGCCGTGCTCTTCCTCGCCACTGAACCTCTCGATCTTCCAGACTCACGATGGTGGCAGGATCAGCTCTCCGAACTAGCTCAATCTAAGGCATCGCTATCAAGCATCGCTAAGGAACTGGGCCACACAACGCCAGAACTTGCTCATTTCCATGAGGTATCTGCCCTGCTCGCCGCACTTCCTTACGCCCAGAGGCATGAGCTTATCAGCAAATATGTCGCGACGGAAACTTCCACACGTCAAATGCTTTCACGCGCAGATATTACAGCTCTTAGAACTAGCCAGATTTCCATCGCGGCACACGGTCACACACATGCTCCTCTTACGAAAGTAATGGACCTACAAGCCGAGTTGCTGACTTCAAGTTCGATTATTTCTAAGATCGGTGGTGAGTCATCGGTGATGTCTCTGCCACATGGTCAGTCAAACTCAAGAGTGTTGAACGCGGCGAGAAATGCCGGATTCAAGTGGATTTTCACAAGTGCGCCACGTCTCATTTCGACCATGACGCCATCACGCGCTCTAATTTTTGGACGCATACATATGCCGGAAAGCTCTTGGACCTTAGGGCCAGATGGGATTTCGCCTGCATATCTAGCGAGTTTCTTATTCTTTCGCCCAATAGACAGACCTAACCTGAACGAATTGCATACGGATCAAGATTAACGCGTTATAGGCCTATTTCGCAATTGACAACGCCGAGCCACTAATGAACCACGACGTTACGTGCTACTCGCTCGGGGATCTACCCGAGGATCTGATAATTCGATGGAATCGGTTGATTGCAGATAATCCGATTCATCGTCGCGCTTTCTTGTCACCAAGGTATTGCCAGGCGGTATTGAATGCTGGCGCCGATGTTAGAGTTATTCTCATATCATCAGGGGCCAGTATGGGTGTTATTCCTATACAAATGAAGCCCGGATCGCTTGGCTCTCTCCGGGTGGCAGAACGTGTTGGTGGAGAAATGAGCGACTATTTCGGAATCATTGCGGATAATGGATTAATCATTGATATAGAAGACATTTTATCACGAACTGGCTTCTCGGCAATTGAATTCTCGCATTTGGATGAAACACAGAGACATTTTGGATTGGTCGGTGAGAACCCCCGCAAAGGTTTGAGAACAGTATTACCTGACTCTGGCGCAGATTTCTGGAGGCAACTAAGATTAGTTGATAAGAGACTCGTCGTCGATATCGAACGACGTGAAAGAAAATTGGCCACTGAACATGGCGACATTGCATTCGAATTTCAATCCAGTAGGCCGGATGAAGATCTTGACGTGCTTATTAGCCTCAAGCATGCTCAATATCTAAGAACTGGTCAGTCAAGCGCGCCGTTATTGCAGTCACATAATATTAGATTAGTGCAAGACTTACTATCGAGCTCCGACCCCGCATGTTCCGGAGTCCTCAGCGTACTTCGCTCTAACCAACGTCTTATTTCGGCATCCTTTGGATTGCGCTGTTACGATACATTACACGGCTGGTTTCCAGTGTATGACCCAGATTTTGGCGTTTATTCGCCAAGCCGCGTTCTTCGTAAACAGATTATTCTTGCAACGACAACCGTAGGTATTCGTAATATTGATATGGGAGAAGGGGAAAATCCCGCAAAGAAGGACTTTGCCAACGAAGAGCATCTCTACTATCGAGGAGTATGGTCACCTCCAAATTTGCTGGGCGCCGCCGGCAAGCTAGCCATTGCAGCCAATTGGCGGCTCAAGGGGATAACCTTCGCGACATTCTTGAACCGTTGATTTTTCGATAGATGGCTCCGACGTGACCCCTTCTTTAGTGGCAGTTTGGTTTAGAGTCCATTGCTGCAAACTGTACTCGATTCAGGCGCGCCTGATTTCGCGAGTGAAGTCAGGCGCGCCGCATATACTGCCGGCGTCACTCCTCCCAGATGCTTCTTGGGACGATCCTCGTTGTAATCCCGGCACCATTCGGCGATCACCGCTCGGGCGTGCGCCAGGGTCGTAAACCAGTTGTCGTTCAGGCATTCATCGCGCAGCCTGCCGTTGAATGACTCGATATAGGCGTTCTGGTTTGGCTTGCCCGGCTCGATGAATCGCAATGCCACGTCGTTCTCGTATGCCCAGATCGCCATCGCTCGCCCGCAGAGTTCCTTCCCATTGTCGGTGCGGATCACCTCGGGTAAGCCACGGCTTCGTTTCACCGTATCCAGAATGCGCGTCACATACGCACCCGAGATCGCCGTGTCGAGCACGATCGCCACCGATTCGTGCGTTGCGTCATCGACCACCGTCAGGCATTTGAAGGACCGACCGTCGGCCAGACGATGGAGGACGAAATCCATGCTCCAGACTTCGTTGGCCCGGCTCGGCCTCACGCGTGGCTGGCGATCACCGAACGCGACCTTCTTCCGCTTGCGCTTCTGCACCATCAGGGTCTCCTGCCGATACAACCGCCGGACCAGCTTCAGGTTCACCATCCAACCC
>JACZKY010032376.1_pt1 | contig 18614 bp, 20 predicted proteins | sample 8237611 | NCBI WGS metagenome assembly JACZKY01 (sample SAMN16148055, study PRJNA663545) | marine sediment metagenome | biome: sediments and biomass from bioreactor inoculated with such sediments; feature: coastal sediments; material: methane- and iron-fed bioreactor; isolation source: Bothnian...
TCCTCGCCTTCCCCGACCACGGCGAAGTCCATGGCGGGGTAGCCGGGGAAGAGCGACCCCTTCAGCGCGGAAACGTGCGGGCCGCCGAAAACGGTCCGAATGCCGGGGAGGGTGGCGCGGGCCATCTCCGCGATCCGGACGCCGTCGAGGAAGCCGGAGCTCGTGCAGCTCAGGCCGATGAAGGCCGGGCGCTCCGAAAGGAGATGTTCGCGGATCGCGCGGTCGGAACCCGGGCGGGCGTAGCAGTCGACGAGGGTCGTCCGGATGCCCCTGCGCTCGAGGCAGGCCGCGATGCTCGCCAGCCCGATGGGGGGCATGACGTTGGCGATGCGGGAGATGTCGCCGGCGGCGGCGTCGGCGTCGTAGCCGAGGGGATGGACCAGGAGGACCTTGTCGCGGTTCAGCATCCCGGCTCCCCGGGATACCGGATCAACTGGTTCCAGAGGAGCCCGCGATAGCCGAAGGTGTGCATGATCGCCAGCCTCTCCGTTCCTTCGGACGGGGGGAAGAAGCGGCCGCGGTTTCCGCGGAAGGAGCCGGCGATCATCGCGTCCATCACCTCCGGGTCGATCCCGGGCGACCGGTAGTAGACCGGCTCGGTCAGCGGGGAACCCGGGAGGAGGATCCCCTCGGCGACGGCCCGGGCGTGCAGGGCGGTGCCCGGAAGGATCCGGATCCCGGAATAGGCGAAGACCACGGTGTTTTCCAGCTCCTTGAGGTTCTCGAGCCCTTCCGTCACGGTTCCGGCGGTTTCCCCCGGCCCGCCGAACATGACGAAATGGGCGCAGGGAAGCCGCTCGGCGACGAAGGCGCGGTTCACCTCGAGGACGTCCGCGAAGCGGAAGCCCTTTCCCAGCGCGGCGAGGGTGGCGTCGCTCGCCGCGTCGGTGCCCAGCTCCGCCGCGTACAGCCCCGCCCGCTTGAGCAGGGCGATCTCCTTCCGCCCGATGCCTTCGGGGCGGACGTAGCAGCACCACTTGACCGAAAGGCGCCTGCGGAGGATCTCTTCCGCCACCGACAGGTAGTGGTCTTCCCGGTCGTTGAAGATCGAGTCGGTGAAAAAGAAGCTGTCCACGCCGTGGTCGGCCCCGGCGCGCTCGATCTCGTCCGCCACGGCGCCGGGCTCCCGGCAGCGGAACCGGTTCCCCTCGAGGGAGGGGTAGGTGCAGTAGGCGCAGCGGTAGGGGCAGCCGCGTTTCGTCTGGAGGTTGCACATCCCGCCCTGCTCCATGTAGTACCGGGTCATCTCCCCGTTGTAGAGGGGGGAGGGGATCTCCCCGCCGGAAAGGAGCCGGTCGTTGCGGAGCAGGCGGGACGGCGGGAGGACGCCTTCCGACAGGTCGCGGATCAGTTCGCGGACCAGCCGTTCCCCTTCCCCGACGATGCCGTAGTCCGCGCCGGAGAGGGCGAGCATCTCCTCCGGCACGAGGGAAAAGCCGGCGCCGCCCATGATGACGGGCGCTTCGGTGACCCGCCGTACCGCGTCGACGAGCCGCTTCACGGTCCCGGTGTAGCCGCAGGGGCTCCGGGAGTCGCAGTTGTCCAGGTTCCGGAAGGAGATGCAGACGAAATCGGGATCGAATTCGTGGATCCTTCCGCGGAACGCCTCGAACGACTCCCCGGCGACCAGGAAGTCGAACTGCTCCACCCGGTGGCCCGCCGCCGCGAGCGACGCGGCGATGACGGAGAGCCCGATGGGGTAGACCGGCGAGGGGTCCCCGCAGGTGTTGGACGATACCAGGAGGATCCGCTTCATGACAGCGGCTTCGTTTTTATGAAGGCCCGCCGGCGCCGGGGGTTGTACCGGGAATAGGTGCCGTCCTCCATTTCCTTCCGGATCACCTTCCGGAATAGGTCCCCCATCCGGGTCTGGTACCCGCTGCCGGCGTAGAAGGTGTCCCAGGCGTAATAATACAGTTCCTGGAGCTTCTCCGCCGTCATGAGCCGCGGCCGGAACACCACCCGGTCGGCGGTGTAGTCGCCCCAGCCGTTGCCGAGCAGCCGCCCCTCGGCGGCCAGCTGCGCGCGGCAGGGGGAGTGCGGGAACGGCGTGAGGACCGTGAACTCCGCCATGTCCAGCCCGATCTCCAGCAGGAAGTCGACCAGCCGCTTGATGTAGTCCTCGTCGTGGTTGTCCGCGCCCAGGAGGATCGTCCCCTCGACGGCGATGCCGTGGTCCTTCAGCCGCCGGATCCGGTTGCGGATCATGTCGGAGGTGTCGATCACCGCCTGGTAAACGTACCAGGCGCCCGCGTCGGCCGCCAGCTTGAGGATCCGGTCGTCGTCGAGGATGGGGTGGGAGACGAACTTCTTCTTCAGCGGCGCCATGGCGCCGAAGAGCTCGACCAGCCACGCGCGGTCCTGCGCCAGGGAGTTGTCCACGAGGAACAGGCGGTTGTTCCTGATGGATTCCATCTCCTCGATCACCTGGCGGATGGGGCGGGGGCGGAAGGCCTTCCCCCCGAGGAAGCGGGAGCAGCAGGGGTAGCAGTCGAACCGGCATCCCCGGGAGGCGTGGACCAGGTCGAGCATCTGCACGCCCCGGTAGTTGTACAGGCCGCGGTCGAGGATCTCCCGCCGGGCGGTCCCGATCAGCGCCGTGTCGGGGGGGAGGTTCATGTAGTCGTAGCGCTTTTTCAGGCGCCCGGCCGCCAGGTCCTCCAGGACGCCGGCGAAGCGGCCTTCCGACTCCCCGAGGAAGACGGAGTCCGCGTGGGACGCCGCTTCCTCCGCATGGAGCATGGTGGCGATGCCGCCGAATATGACGGGGATGCCGCGCTCCCGGTAGCCGCGGCTGATCTCGAAGGCGCGCGGCAGCTGGCAGGTCAGCATGGCCGATATGCCGACCAGGTCGCAGGACTCGGAAAAGTCGATCCCCTGGAGGTTCTCGTCGACGAACTTGAGCTCCACCTCGGGAGGGACGGTGGCTGCGAACACCACCGGGCCGTGGGGGGGCAGGTGGAATTCCGTCTGCCCTTCCAGCTTCCGCCAGGCGGGATAGATGAGGATCATCTTCATCGGGGTTCCCGTTTCGCGTGCAGGACCTTGTTCAAGCAGGATCGCACAAGTTCCGCCAGGTTGGCCACGGGGATCGCGTCGTGCCGGAGCGTTTCCCCGTCGGGCAGGTCGAGCGACCCGAATCCCGCCCCGGCGGCCTTCCCCCCGCTCGCCAGCGCCAGGAAGATCGCCCCCGGGGCCGCGGGGGCGATCCCGGGAAAAGGCGGCCCGGGGGGGAGATCTATATGGCCCGCCAGGAGGGTGTCGCACTCTCCCCACGAGAGATGCTCCACCGCCGCGCGCACCCCGGCCAGGTCGTCTCCGGAAGCGTCGTTGACGACCCACGTCGGCCCGGTGAGGCCGAACTGGATCGCGGCTTCCCCGAGGAAGGAGCTCGGGAGGGTATGGGCGAACAGGTTGGGGCTGCCGTTCTCCTGGAGCACCGTGTTGTAGTATTCGATGTCGATCGCCAGGCACCCCAGGCGGGTCGACGCGACGATGCCGATCGGCCGCTTGGCTTCCCCGCGCTCCATCCCGGCGTCGCGCAGGGCGAAGGCGACGGCGGCGAGTCCCGCCCTGCCGTAGTCCGGCAGCCGCCCGAAACGCGGGTTGGGTTCCGGGAACACGTCCTTGCGCGAAAGGCGGGGGAGCGGACCGGGCGCCGCGGAGAACTCCGCGCCGCCCCGGCCGCGGCCGGGGCCCCCCGCCGTGACCCAGCCGATCCCGGCGACGGAGGCGGAGGTCACGACGTCGCGCCTTCCAGGACCAGCGCGGCGTTGATCCCCCCGAAACCGGAATTGGTGCTCAGGAGGTAGCGGCCGCCGATCGGCTGGGGAAGGGCGCTGATCGAGGGGCGGCACCCTTCCTCCGGCTCGCGGAAGCCCGCCGTGGGGGGGAGCGTGCGGTCGGAAAGCGCCCGCAGCGCCAGCGCGGCCTCGATCCCGCCCGCGGCGCCCAGGGTGTGCCCGATCGCCCCCTTGATGGAATTCAGCGGAAAGGTCCGGGCGCCGAAGACCGCTTCGAACGCCGTCAGCTCCATCCGGTCGTTGTAGACGGTCCCCGTCCCGTGGGCGTTGACGGCCGCGACGTCGTCCGGGCCGATGCCCGCCTTCACAAGCGCCAGCCGGACGGCCAGCGCCAGGCCGCAGCCGTCGCGTGCGGGGGCGGTGATGTGGGTGGCGTCGTTGGCCACCCCCCACCCGGCGACGGAGCCGATCGGGGAAATCCCCTCCCGGCGGGCGCGTTCCGCGCTCATCATCAGCAGCGCCGCGCCCCCTTCCCCCAGGGAAAGGCCGTTGCGGTCCCGGTCGAAAGGGCGGGAGCCGGCGGGGTCCAGCGCCTGCAGCGCGCTGAAACCCGAAAAGGCGAATTCGCTCGCCAGGTCCATGCAGACCACCAGCACGCATTCCGCGGCGCCCGAAGCGATCATCGCGGCGGCGCGCGCCGCCGCGACCGTCGAGGAGGCGCAGGCGTCGTTGATGTTGACGCCCGGGCGGCGAATCCCCAGTTTCGCCGCCAGCCACGAAAGCGGGGCGGAGATCGGGAGGTCCGCGACTTCGCCGGGGAGCCCCTTGCACACCCGCTCCAGGGTGTCGATGCACCCCTTCGTCGTCGCCGTCATCAGGCGGCAGTCGGGCGGGACCGGGCGGAAGCCGTCCAGCAGCCGCTCCAGCAGCGGGTACAGCAGCGACCGGCCGCCCGGGGATTCCAGGCCGTCGACGCAGGAGGCGTTCCGGGCGATGTACCGCCGGGTCGCGAACCGTTCCACCGGCCGGATGGAGCTCTCCCCGTCGAGCAGCCTTCTCCAGGTCGTTTCCAGGTCGGGGCCGAGGCCGGTGACGACCGCGGAACGGGTGACCAGGACGTCGCTCAACCGAATGCCCCTCCCCGCCAGCGGTCCAGGAATTCCCGGTAGAAGGGTGGGGGCGCCAGGAGGACGTTCCCGTCGAGGTCCAGCATCATCTGCACCGAGTAGCCCGTCGTGGCCGTTTCCCCCGCCCGGTTCCGGAGGACGAACTCGATGTTCAGCCGGGTGGATTCCGTCCAGTGGAGGAGGCATTCGACCGTGAAGGGCTCCTGGAAGCGAAGGGGGCGCAGGTAATCGGCGTGAAGCTTCCGGATCGGGGTGACGACGCCGTTCCGGTGGAAATCCATGTAGCCGATCCCGTACCGGTCTCCCAGCGCCACCCGGGCGTCCTCGAAGTAGCTGGCATACCGTCCGTGCCAGACGATGCCCAGGGAATCGACTTCCTCGAAACGGACCTGCCCGGGCGCCTCGGCCCGCAGCGGCGCCGGCGCGTCCGCATCGGCGGGGAAATAGGGGGTATTTATGGGCGTTCCTCCTCGTCGGCCAGGCGGAGCAGGAAGGTCGCGGCCGTTTTTCCCTCGACGGAGACGGTGGCGTCGTAGAGGCGCTCCACGGCACCGGCCGTCCTGCGAAACCGGAACGTGACGTCCTTTCCCGGGGGGATGGGGGAGAGGAACTTCGCCGACCGCACCTCGACCAGGCGAAGGGGGGTCCCCGCGTGCTCTTCCGCGAGGGAGACCACGGTCCGGATCTGGACGATCGCCGGCAGGATGGGGTTTCCCGGGAAATGGCCGGAGAAGCCGACGAAGTCCGCCTCGAAGCGGTAGTCGCGGGCCGCCGTGTCCGGGCCGTCGCTCGCCATATCCGTTATCGCGGAGGCCGCGATCCCTTTCTTGAGCTCATTCACCGGTGCGCTCCAGGATCTCCATCCACAGGGTCAGGCGGTAGCCGGCCCGGTGGTCGTCCAGCACGATGCCGCCGGGGACGGAAAGGCCCTGCCATCGCCGATGCTCATAATACCTGATCCTCCATCGCCGGGAGGGGCCCCTGCACGTTTTTTCCAGGAGCTGGGCGTCTTCCCCGCCGAGGAGGAACCGGACGGTTTCGCCGTCCCGGCGGCGCGTCAGGACGTACCGGTCGGAATCGATCCGCAGCGAATCGGTCCCCGCGGGTTCCGGCTCCAGGAAGATCCACCGGACGGAATCGCCGACCGCCCGGGCCATGCCGGGGTAACGCTCCAGGGCCGGAAGGATGAAGTTCGTCCGGGTCGATTCCCCGTCGACGGAGAGGTCGAACCACTTGACCCCCATCTCGTCCATGCCGACCAGCCGGGCCGTCCTGCCGCCGGTATCGAGCCGCATGACCCCGGAGAGTGCGACGCGCGCCCCCATGTATTCCATCAGCACCGACTGGCGGACCAGGAAGGTCCCTTTCCCGGAGGTCCAGAGATTTCCGGCCAGCGACGCCGCCGTGGCCGGCCGGGTGGGCGCCGGCTCCGTCGGCCGGAAAGGGACGGTGCCGCACGCGGCCGAAAGCAGCAGCGCGGCAAGGACTCCGGCCCGGGCGAGCCTCATCGGTCGCCTCCCCCGTGCAGGGCGGGAATGACCAGCAGCGCCGACGCGATCCCGAAGCCGATGCCGAGCAGGACGGTCACCCCGATGGAGTGCAGGGCCGGGTGCTCCGCCAGCACCAGCGACCCGAAGCCGGCGAGGGTGGTCAGCCCCGAGGCGAGGATCGCGCGTTCCGCGGCGTGGTCGAGCCCCTCGGTGATCTTGCAGACCATGTAGATGCCGTAGTCCACGCACAGGCCGATGATGAGGATGGTCGCCACGATGTTGAACAGGTTGAACTCGATTCCCATCATCCCCATGATCCCCAGCATCGACACGAGCCCGGTGACGACCGGCACCAGCGCGAGCAGGATCCGCTTCGGCCGGCGGAACACCGCGACGACGAGGGCGATGACCAGGAAGGAGGTCAGGAGGATGTACGACGTGAATTCCTTCCGGATGGTCCTGCCGATGTCGTCGCCGAGGCGGGTCGGGGAAACGAGGCGTACGCCCGGGATTCCCCAGGGCTGGCCTTCCAGGGCGTCGATCCCCCCGGGCGTGTCCGGCACCAGCGTCATCACCCGGACCGATCCGGGCTCGCGCAGGACCAGGGAGTCGATCAGCTCCCCCATGCCCGCCGCCCGCAGGCGATCGATCGGGAGGCCTTCCGGCGGACGCGCGAGCGCCGCCAGGAACGGCGCGAAGGCGTTCTCGGAAAACCCGAGCGAATCGCCGGCGCGCCGGAGCCCGGCGATGAGGCGCTCCGCTCGCCCCTCCCCCCAGAATTCCGTCCAGCGCCGCAGGTTGGCCTCCCTCGTTTCGGAGGAGGGCAGGAGCGGGGCCAGGCTGACCAGCTGCCCTTCGGGGACCCTTCCGGAAAGGGCGCGGAACAGCCGGTCGTTGGCCGCCAGGGCGGCGTCCAGCTCCTTCCCCTCGGCGAAGAACACGGCCTTCCCCCGGACGTCTCCCCAGGTTTCCGCCAGCTCCCGCTCCGCCTCCCGGAGTTCCGGCGGGACCAGCCCCAGCGCCCGCAGGTCGCCGTTGAAGCGGACGTTCGTCGACTGCCAGAGGCATGCCGCGAGCAGAAGCGCCCATGCGATGACGATCCCGCCGCGCATCGGGAAGGGGCGCGCCCCGCCTTCGAGCCGCGACGGGCGGGCGGGGTGTTTCGCCGGCCGGACCAGGTGAGGGAGAACCACCAGCGAGATGGCGAGGGAGGCGACGATGCCGGTCATGGCGTAGACGGCCAGCTGCCGCTGGCCGGGGAGGTTCGACAGGAGCATCACGCCGAAAGAGGACAGCGTGGCCACCCCGCCGAACAGGATGGGGCGCGAGATCTCCCCGATGAGGGCCGCCGTGTCCCCCCCTCCCTTCCGGCAGGAGAAGTAGACGTGCATCGCGAACTCGTCGGCGATCCCGAGCAGGACGCCGCCGAAGCCGAGCGTCAGGGCGGAGACGTCGTCCGAGAGCAGCGCGATCGTCCCGGAGGCGACGATGAGCGCGGAGCCCGGGACGAGGAACACGTAGATCGCCGCGAGGCTGCGCAGGTGGAACACGTAGATCGCGAGGACGGCCAGCGACGCCAGCGACAGGATGACGTAGAGGTCCCGCTGGATGGCCGTCGCGTTGGCCACGGAATACCGGTGGCCGCAGACCACGGAGGTCCGGATGCCCGGGGGAACGACGGCCGCCGCCTGTTTCGAGACATGTTCGAGCAGGCGGCCCCCACCGCGGGAATCCGTCACGGGGACGGACGTGTCGGCGACCAGGAGGGTGCTCTTCCCGTCCCTGCTCACGAAATGCCCCTCCGACAGCCTCATGTCGGGGACGATGTTCAGGTAGCGCATCTTTTCGAGGACGAGGGAGTGGAACGACAGCGGGTCCGCCCGGATCGTTTCCTTCAGCGCCAGCCCTTCCAGGGAGAGCAGCCGGTCCCGGCTGTCCCGGAGCCGGCCCCGGACGGCTTCCTCCCCGATCCATCCCTCCAGCCTCGCCAGGTCTTCCCCGGTTGCGAGGCCGGGCAGCGACCCGACGAGCCAGGAGGCGAACCCTTCGCCGGCCAGCCCCGCGGGGCCGGTCGTCACCTTCCCGATGTCCGGGGAAATCAGCGCCGCCGCCAGCCGGTCCGCGGCCGCCGCCAGGGCGGCCGGTTCCGTCCCGGGCCCCCCCGTCAGCGTGATGGCGACCTTGCGGGTGAACGGCGCGGACTGCAGCGCCTGGAAATCGCGCGCGACGTCCGAAGAGTCGTCCGGGAGCATCGCCCCGATGTCCTCCCGGAGCTCGAGGTTCCGGATGGCGAGGCCCGCCGCGGCGATCAGGATCGCCGTCCCGGCCAGCAGCACCCGCCGGCGGCCCGAGAAGAAGCGGTAGAGGCGCGCGAAGACGGGAAACGACGGGACCCGCGTCATTCGAACAGGGAGGGCGCGATCGGCCGGTTCACCACGGTGTCGACGAAGAGGATCCGCGTGGAATCGCCGTCCTTCTCGTGGATTTCCACGGAGCGGACGAACCGGCGGTCCGGGCCGAAGGAGATCCGCAGGTGGTCCGGGGCCCCGGCCCCCGGGGCGGAAAGCGGATCGAGGCGGAGGGTCAGCGGCTCCTCGGACAGGATCCGGATCCGGTATTCCCGCCGGAGCCGGGCGAAGTCGGGTTTCGCCCAGGCCAGGATCTGTTCCGAGACGATTTTCATGACCGGTTCGCTGCCGATGTCGAAGCGCTCGTCCCGCCCGGTCCGCTGGTGCCAGCGGCGCCCCCGGGTCCCGTTCAGGACGAACCCGGAAGCGACCGGCTCCGTCGACTCCCAGCGCAGCCGGTCCGGTTTCTGGAAAAGGAAGCGCCCCTTGGAGGAAACGACCTTTTGGAACATGGCGAGATGCTTTTCCTGGATGAAATCGCTGGAGATCGTCCGCACTTCGACCGCCTCCCGTTCCATGCGGCCGAACAGCTCGGCGGCGGCCTCCTCCCGCTCCTTCGGCTCATCCGGCCCCGGAAGCGCCGGGGAGGCGGCGGCCGACAGGAAGGAGAGGAGCGCCAGGGAGGCGAGGAGCGCCGGGAAGGTCCGCATCAGGGTTTCCCCGCGCCGTCCGCATCCGGATCGGGTGTCCAGAGCTTCATGGTCCCGGAAGCGACGGTTTCCCCGCCGCGGGCGACCTCCCCTTCGATGACGGCGAACCCGGAGAAGGATCCGACGGTCCGGATGGACGTCAGGAGCCGGTCGCCGGCGAAGGCGGCGCCGACGATCTCCAGGCGGCCGATCCCGACCAGGAATCCCTTCCCCGGCGGCTTGCCGTCGACCCGGTCGATGTGCCCCTTGATCGCGGCGTAGCTCTGGGCGATCAGCTCGACGAACGCGACCTCGTCGAGCGCCCCCCGCCCGTCGGCCATCATGGCGCCGGCCGGGAAGCGGGATTCCGTCACGCCGCAGCCCTCCTCCCGGGAGAGCAGCGTGTCGACCAGCCGCATCGGCTTGCGGTGGGGGATGAGCGATTCCGCCGGCATCGGCAACGCGTGTTCCGCGCTCATGGCGCTTCGATCGCCTCCTCGAGTTGTTTCCTCACGGCGTTGGACATCCGCGCGGCCCCCCCGGCCCCGCGCAATCGGCGGGATCGACCGCCGGGTGGAGCCAATGTTTCCCGGGGGGCAGGAGGATGTCCGCGCCGCGGGTCTTCAGGAGGGTGTTCAGGTCCATGGTGACGCAGGAGGTCCCGAGGCGCTACAGGTATATGCCGCCGTTGACCGAAAATACCTGCCCCGTGATGTAGGACGCCCTTGCGGAGGCCAGGAACGAGACGGTTTCCGCCACTTCCTCCGGTTTTCCCATCCGCCCGAGGGGGATCATGGGGACGATCCGGTCGAGGGGGAGGCCGCTCGTCATTTCCGTTTCGATGAACCCGGGGGAAACGGCGTTGACCAGGACGTTCTTCTTCGCGACCTCGAGGGCCAGCGACTTCGTCGCGCCGATCAGCCCGGCCTTGGCCGCCGAATAGTTCACCTGCCCCGCCATGCCGGCCTGCCCCGAGGTGGAGACGATGTTGATGATCCGCCCGTGCCGGTTCTTGAGCATTCCGAACAGCACCTTCCTGGTCACGTGGAAAAAACCGTCCAGGTGGACGGACAGGGTGTCCTTCCATTCCGATTCTTCCATCCAGACCATGAGCGCGTCCCTGCTGAACCCCGCGTTGTTCACGAGCACCGAGGGGGTTTCCGTCTCGAGCGGACCGTCGAGGGCGTTTTTCACGGAGGCGGGATCGGCCACGTCGAAGGGGAGGAGACGGCACGACCGCCCCAGTTCCCCGATCCGGGCGGCGACTTCCTTCGCCGCTTCATGATCGCCGCGGTAATTGAGCCAGATGTCGTATCCGTCCCTCGCGAGGGTGCGCGCGATGGCGGCCCCGATTCCCTTGCTGGCGCCGGTGATCAGAGCGATTTCGGTACGCTGCATCGGGAAGAGGGCTCTTTCGGGGATTTACTGGCAGACACAGTCTGCACTACAAGGCGGGAGGATGGCAAGCGCATTGTCGATGATTACTTCTTCCCCTGCACCCCGTCGCGGATCTCCTCGCCCGCCTCCTTGAAGGCCTTGCCCGCCTCCTTGCCGACTTCCTTCGCCTTCTCCCCCACGGCGATCCCGGCCTTCTTGGCCGCCTCCCCGACCTCCATGCCCAGCTCCTTCGCCCCCTGCCCGACCTCCACCGCACCCTCCTTCACGCCTTCCACCAGCCCCTCCGCGGCCAGGGCGGACATCCCGGACAGCGGGGAAAGCGGCGGCGCGGCCATCAACAGGAAAACGGCCGCCGCTCGAAATGCGCTGGATTTCCGGTCGTCGCGAGCCATGGTTCCCCCCTTCACCCTTTCGATTGTACAGGCTAGTCGTTCCTCTCGACAAGGGTCGAGGATTGCCCGAAGATCCATGCCGCCGCGATGCCCGCGGAGGAGTAGTGCCGGCGCCGGACGAGGGGGCTGTCCTCGAACACCGCGCCGTTCAACGTGTCGAAGCGCGCGTAAGCGCCGATCCAGGCGTTCTTGAAGCGGCGCGACAGGGACGTCAGGAACTGCGTGCCGGCATAACCGCCGCGCGCGGTGTAGGCGGGCCGGTCCGGGCGCGCGTCGCCCTCCGACACGCTGTAGAAATACTTGTGATGGCGCTGCGTGGCGAAGACCGGCCCCGCCAGTAGCCCGAGCTGCCACGGCCTGCCGGCGATGCCCGAGACATCGAGGTTCAGGAACGGCGAAAGGATCCATCCGGCCAGGCGCGGGTGCGTATCGACGGTGATCGCGGCCCGCAGCGGCAAACGCAGGTCGAGGCGGATGCGGCGGTCGGGGCTGCGCCACAGGTGCAGGCTCAGCGACGGCCCGATTTCGATCATCGGGTCGAGATCGCTCATGCCCTCGCGCGCGCGATTGTCCCCGCCGCGCACGGGGGGCGACGCGCTCAGGCTGAGATGGGCCTCGGCCCACTCCCGGTCGAACAGCGTCGTGCGCACCCCGCCGCGATCGACCTTCATCCAGTCCAGCCGGTATACGACGTAGGGAAACGGCAGGAGGTAGCCGCGGGTCTCGTCGGAGCCCCGATAATCGGGCAGCGACAGGGCGGCGACTCCGGCGCCCAGCTCCCATTGGGGCACCCGATCGGCGGCGGCCCGCCTCGGCGAGGCAAGCAGCGCCGCGCCGAGGAGCAAGGCGGACGCAAACACGCATATCCGGCGAACCCTGCATCCCATGGCAGGGATATAGTTTCCACAAATCCGCGGTTCCCACAAGCGAAAGCGGCCACGGCACTTGTCCCCCTCCCGCGGCGTGGTTTAAAATGCAATGATGCAAACAGCCCTCCTGAAGGCCACCGCCCTGTTCTACCTGGCCGGGGCCGCCCTGTACCTGTATTTCATCTTCCGGCTGAACGAGCGCAGCGCCCGGCTCGCGAGGATGTTCCTCCTGATCGGCGTCGCCCTGCACGGGATCGGGTTCGCGGCGCGCTACTTCGCCGCCGGGTACACGCCGATCACCAGCCTGTTCGAGTCGCTCTCCTTCAGCGCCTTCTCGATCGTCTGCGTCTTCCTCGCGTTCGAGCTCCGGTACAACCTCCGGGTGCTGGGGGCGTTCGTCGCGCCGCTGGCGTTCCTCTTCAGCCTCTCCGCGGCGTTCCTGCCGGGCGAGGTCCGCCCCCTGCCGCCGGCGCTGGATTCCTACTGGCTCCCCGTCCACGTGCTGCTGCTGTTCTTCGGCAACGGGGTGTTCGCCGTGGCCTTCGGGGCGGGGATCATGTACCTGCTGATGGAGCGGGAGCTCAAGCGCAAGAGGATGGGGACCCTCTTCAAGCGGCTCCCGTCGCTCGACGTGCTCGACGAGATCAACTACCGGTGCCTCACGATCGGGTTCCCGCTGCTGACGCTGGGGATCATGACGGGCTCGATCTGGGCGGAATACGCCTGGGGCTCCTACTGGAGCTGGGACCCGAAAGAGACCTGGTCGCTCATCACGTGGCTGCTCTACGCGGCGCTCCTCCACGGCCGCCTGACCGTGGGATGGCGCGGGCGCAAGGCGGCGATCCTGGCGATCGTCGGCTTCTGCGCGATCCTGTTCACCTTCCTGGGCGTGAACCTCCTGCTGCCGGGGCTCCACACCTACACGAACCTTTCCGGATAGCCGGAACCCCCGGGCCTGCGATGAGCCAGATCGTGATAGTGGGGTTGAACCACCGGACCGCGCCGGTCGAGGTCCGGGAACGCCTGGCGTTCGCGGCGGACACGATCGGCCACGCCCTCCGGGCGATGATCGCGCCGGACGGCGTCTCGGAAGGCGTCATCCTCTCCACATGCAACCGGGTCGAGGCATGCGTCCTGGCCGACGAGGGGTACCTGGGGACCAAGGCCGTCAAGGAGTTCCTGTCCTCCTTCCACGGGATGCCGATCGGGGAGCTGGACCCGCACCTTTATCGCAAGGTGGGGGACGAGGCGGTGCTTCACCTGTTCCGCGTCGCCAGCAGCCTCGACTCCATGGTCCTGGGGGAGCCGCAGATCCTCGGCCAGGTCAAGGACGCCTACGGGTACGCCTGCGAGTTCCGGACGATCGGGCCGGTGCTCGACAAGTGCTTCACCAAGGCGTTCTCGGCGGCCAAGCGGGTCCGCACCGAGACCCGGGTGGCCAGCAACGCCGTCTCGGTCTCGTACGCCGCGGTGGAGCTGGCGAAGAAGATCATGGGCGACCTCTCGGACAACACGGTGATGCTCATCGGGGCGGGGGAGATGTGCGAGCTGGCCGCCCGCCACCTGCTCTCCGCCGGCGCCCGGGGGCTCCTGGTGACGAACCGCACCTTCGAGCGCGCCGTGCGCCTCGCCGAGGAGTTCAACGGCACGCCGGTCCGGTTCGAGGAGCTGTCCGTCCACCTGAAGCGGGCCGACATCGTCCTCTCCTCGACGGGCTCCCCCCACTTCATCCTCACGCAGAAGGACATCGAGGACGTCCTCCGCGTCCGGAAGAACCGGCCGATGTTCTTCATCGACATGGCGGTCCCCCGCGACATCGATCCCGACGCGAACCGGGTCGACAACGTCTACGTATACGACATCGACGACCTGAACAACGTGATCGAGACGAACCTCGAGGAGCGGCAGCGGGAGGCCGAGAAGGCCGAGTGGATCGTGGCATACGAGGCGGAGGCGTTCCGCCGGTGGCTCGAGTCGCAGCAGGTCACCCCCACGATCGTCTCCCTGCGCAGGAAGTTCGAGGAGATCAAGGAGACGGAGGTCGACAAGGCGCTTTCGGCGCTGGGCGACGCCGACCCGAGGACCCGGAAGGTCATGGAGTCGCTGGCCTCGGCGATCCTCAACAAGATGCTGCACCCGCCCATTTCGAGGCTCAAGCGCGAGAGCGGGGAACGCGGCTCGGCCGAGATGGTCGCGGTCGTCCGGGAGATCTTCGATCTTCCCGGGGAGGAAAACGAAGGGGGCCGGGATGATGGACGGTGAAGCGATCCGCCTGGGGAGCCGGGGGAGCACGCTGGCGATGTGGCAGGCCGAATTCGTGAAGGCCGGGATCGAGCGCCGGACCGGCCGCCCGGTGGAGATCGTGAAGATCAGGACGACCGGGGACATGATCCTCGACGTTCCGCTGGCCAAGGTGGGCGGGAAGGGGCTCTTCGTCAAGGAGATCGAGGACGCGCTGCTCGACGGCAGGATCGACCTGGCCGTCCACTCGATGAAGGACGTCCCCACGGACCTTCCGGAAGGGCTGGGCATCGTCTGCATCACGAAGCGGGAGGACCCGCGGGACGCCTTCCTCTCCGTGAAATACGCGCGGTTCGAGGACCTCCCGAAGGGGGGGCGCGTGGGGACCAGCTCGCTGCGCCGGCAGACCCAGCTCCTCGGAATGCGTCCGGACCTCGAAATCGGCCAGCTCCGCGGGAACCTCGACAGCCGGATCCGCAAGCTCGAGGAAGGGCGGTACGACGCCATCGTCCTGGCCGCGGCGGGCCTGAGGCGCCTCGGGTGGGACGGGAAGATCCGGCAGTACCTCCCGACGGAGATGTCCGTCCCGGCGATCGGCCAGGGGGCGCTGGGGATCGAGGTCCGCCTGGCGGACGCGCGCACCGCCTCCGCGGTGTCGTTCCTGGACGACCGGGACACGTCCCTGGCCGTCCGCGCGGAGCGGGGATTCCTCAAGCGGCTCGAGGGAGGGTGCCAGGTCCCCATCGCCGCGTACTGCGTGGTGGAAGGGGACACGGTCCGGATTTCGGGCCTTGTGGGGCGGCCGGACGGCACGGAGATCCTGCGGGCGGAGCGCAGCGGCCCCGCGTCCGACCCGGAACGGCTGGGTGCGGCGCTGGCGGACGAGCTCCTGTCGCGGGGCGGGCGCAGGATCCTCGACGACGTGTACCGGCAATCCGGCGGGTGAACCCTTGACGCTTTCGGGGAAACGGATCCTCATCACGCGCGGCGCGGAACAGGACGGGGAGCTCGCCGCCCTCGTGCGGCGGGCGGGCGGCGTGCCCGTGTCCTTCCCCACGATCCGGCTGGTCCCCCCCGACGACTGCGGCCCGCTCGACCGGGAGATCGGCCGGCTCTCCTCCTTCGACTGGATCCTCTTCACCAGCGCCAACGCGGCCCGGTTCTTCCGCGACCGGTCGGCCCGGCTCGGGCTGGAGAGCTGGCCGGCGCACCTGCGCGTGGCCAGCGTGGGGCCGGGAACCACCCGGGAGCTCGCCTCCCTCGGCCTTCCGGTCCACCTTACGGCGGAGAGGCACACGGCCGAGGGGCTCTTCCAGGCGCTGCGGTCCGAGGGGATCGCGGAAAGACGGTTCCTCCTCCCGCGGGCGGAGGAGGGGCGGGACCTCCTTCCGGAATCGATCCGGAAGGAAGGGGGGCAGGTGGTCTCCGTGGTCGCCTACCGGAACGGCCTGGCGGAGAAGGACGAGGACGCGGCGGCGGAGGTGATCGCGGACCCGCCGGACGTCTGCGCCTTCGCCTCCCCGTCGTCGTTCCGCAACCTGTTCCTCCTGCTGGGGGAGGACAACGCGCGGGAGATGCTCGCGAAAAGCCGGATCGCGGTCATCGGCGAGGTGACCGCGCGGGCCGTCCGCGAAAGGGATTTCCGGGTGGACATCGTGCCCGAAACATATACGCTGAAGGCGATGGTGGACGCGATCGAGGCGTTCTTCGCCGACGGGAGGTGACCGTTGCAGTTCCCCGAATACCGGCCCCGCCGTCTCCGGCGAAACGAGACGCTGCGGCGGATGGTGCGCGAGACGAAGCTCTCCGTGGACGACCTCGTCTACCCGCTCTTCGCCGCCGCCGGGAAAGGGATCCGCAGGGAGGTCCCCTCGATGCCGGGGGTGTTCAACCTCTCCGTGGAGAACCTGGTGAAGGAGGCGCGGGAGGTCGCGAGGCTCGGCATCCCCGCCGTCCTGCTCTTCGGCATCCCCGCGAAGAAGGACCCGCTGGGGAAGGACGCGTACTCCGACCGGGGGATCGTCCAGACCGCGGTGCGGGCCTTGAAGGACGCCGTGCCCGACCTCGTGGTGATCACCGACGTCTGCTTCTGCGAATACACCGACCACGGCCACTGCGGGATCCTGAAAGGGGGCGAGGTCGACAACGACGCCACCCTCGAGGTTCTGGCGCGGAGCGCGGTGACCCACGCGCGCGCGGGCGCCGACATCGTGGCGCCGTCCGACATGATGGACGGCCGCGTCGGGGCGATCCGCAAGGGGCTCGACGCGGAAGGGTTCCAGAAGGTCTCGATCCTGTCGTACGCCGCGAAGTACGCGGGGGGGTTCTACGGGCCGTTCCGGGACGCGGCCGGCAGCGCGCCGTCCTTCGGCGACCGCCGCTCCTACCAGATGGACCCGCCCAACGTGCGGGAGGCGCTGCGCGAGGTGGCGCTCGACGTCGCGGAAGGCGCGGACATCGTGATGGTCAAGCCCGCGCTCTCCTACCTCGACGTCATCCGCCGGGTCCGCGATGCGTTCGACCTGCCCGTGGCGGCGTACAACGTCAGCGGGGAGTACTCGATGGTCAAGGCGGGGGCGAAGCTCGGCTGGATCGACGGCGACCGCGTGATGATGGAGATCCTCGTGTCGATCAGGCGGGCGGGCGCCGACCTCGTCATCACCTACGCCGCGAAGGAAGCGGCGAAGGCGCTGGGGAGATGACGACCTACCGCGTCGTGGAGCTTTCGGACGTCTGCGACCGGACGATCGAGGAGGCGTTGAACCGGGTGACGGAGGACGGCTACCGGTTCGAGTCGGTCCACTTCGTCACCCAGCCGGGGAACCGGAGGCCCACGATGGGGTTCCTGTTCTTCACCCGGGCGGAAAGGCCCCCGGAGGCATGACGGAGATGGAAAACGGGGCGCAGGACCGGAGGGAGCTCTTCCTGGACCAACGCCGGGCGCGCTACCTGTCGCGCCTGATCGGGAAGGCGGCCGACCTGATCGTGGCCATGTCGCTCTGGCACATCCCCGGGGCCGCCGGGGTCGCGGCGTGCCTCTTCTACATCCTGATGTGCGACGGGTTCCCGGGCGGGCGCAGCCCGGGCAAGTGGCTCACGGGGCTCAAGGTGGTGCGGCTCGACCGGGAAGGGATGGATTACCAGGCGTCGATGACGCGGAACCTGACCGTCGCCGTCCCCGTCCTCCTCTACCTGATCCCGGCGATCGGCCCGTTCCTCGCCTACACCCTCGGCGTGGCGGTCCTCCTCGTAGAGGCGTACCTCGGCTTCTACGACCCGGAGGGGCAGCGGGCGGGGGACACCGTCGCCGAAACGCTGGTGGTGGAGTACCGGCAGGCATCCGATGCCAACCCTCTATCTGATCGACGGGCATAACGTCCTCTACAGGACCTTCTACGGCGTTCCGCGGCTCACGGCCCCGGACGGGACGCCGACCAACGTGGTCCTCGGGGTGGCCCGCATCCTCCTGAAGATCCTGCGGACGGAAGGGCCCGCGGCCGTGGCCGCCGTCTTCGATTCCCGCGAGCCCACGCCCCGCCACGACGTCTATCCGGAATACAAGGCGAACCGGCTGAAGGTCCCGGAGGACCTCCTGGCCCAGATGCCCCTGGTGGACGAGATGATCGACGCGCTGGGGGTGCGGAAGGTGGCGGTCCCCGGCGTCGAGGCCGACGACATCATCGGGACCCTCTCCCGGATGGCCGAAGAGGAGGGGATGGACGTGGTCATCGTCTCCTCCGACAAGGACATGTACCAGCTCGTCTCGAAGCGCGTGAAGGTGCGGGACGGGCTGAAGGGGAACGAGGTCGCGGAAGAGCAGGTCGTGGAGGCTTTCGGCGTCCCGCCCGACAAGGTGGCCGAACTTCTGGCGCTCGCGGGCGACCCGTCCGACAACATCCCGGGCGTGCAGGGCATCGGCGAGAAGACGGCGTCGGGGCTGATCCGCGAGTTCGGCTCCCTCGAGGCCGTGCTGTCGGGCGCGGGGAAGCTGAAAGGGAGCCGGAAGGACAAGATCGAGAAGGGCGCCGACGCCGCCCGCCTGTCGCTGCGGCTGGTCACGATCGACCGGGAGGTCCCGCTGGCGGAGAAGGTCGCCGGGCTCGCCCCGCGGCCGATCGACGCCGCGCGCATCGCGCCCCTTTTCCGCCGCCTGGGGTTCCGCAAGCTCCTCGAGGACCTCGACCTGCCCGGGGCCGCGCTTCCCGCGGAAGGCGCGGAACGGCCGAAGGCGGTTTCCTGGAAGCGGGCCGCCGGCGCGGAAGATTTCCTTTCCGCCCTCGGGGGGGAGGCGCGGCGCGGGGCGGGACTGGCGTACGA
>JACZKY010019230.1_pt1 | contig 18589 bp, 19 predicted proteins | sample 8237611 | NCBI WGS metagenome assembly JACZKY01 (sample SAMN16148055, study PRJNA663545) | marine sediment metagenome | biome: sediments and biomass from bioreactor inoculated with such sediments; feature: coastal sediments; material: methane- and iron-fed bioreactor; isolation source: Bothnian...
GGTCCGGGTATCAGGCGAGCGCCCGGGTGCTGCGTGGCGCTCGCGGGCACCCTCGACGAGCGGGATGCTGGCGGTCGTACAGCCCATATCGGCAAGGAAGCTGACAAGACCGACGATGGTCTTGAAATCGCGCAGCTTGAGGACACTGCGGCTGGTGACGAGCATCTTGTCGTCGCGCCCGTCCGGGGCAACGGCCCGGATGACCCAGGCGCCGTACCAACTGTTGTGGCGCTTCTCGGCCCCTTCCCTGCAGACCACCTCGATGAGGTAGCCTTCGGCAAGGAGGCCGCGCAGTCCGTCTTCTGTAACCACATTCGGGGCTTCTTCTATCATGGCCTTCCCTTGGGTCCTTTTTCTGCCTGAGGTGCACTCTCGGGCCCACGGGGTCGCAACACCGCGGGCAATACAAGACAACATGAAGGATGGCAAGACAATTAAATCGACTTGACGAAGATCGCCTTGCTCCGTTAGCGGTGATACCTGACAAAATCGTGATCTTAAAGGCGGTAAAGGAGTTTTGCCCTGCACATGACCTGTGCGCCCAACATCCCCCTGGTGCTGCTGATCACCGTGCTCGTGACGGTGGGGCCGGCCCATGCCTGCACCCCGCCGGAGCGGCCGTTCCTGCCTTCTTCACGCGAAGACATGCGCACCTACGCGGATCTGATCCGGGGGGATTTCGAAGCCTACATCGCCGATGTGCAGGACTACTTCCGCTGCCTCGACAAGGAACACGCGCGGGCTTTCGAGGAGGCGAGAGCGGTCAGCGAGGAGTACGGGCGGTTCGTCGATGCGGTTGACTAGCTGACGTGAGCGGGAAGCTGACGTTGGTGTGCTGAAGGCCAGCGGCGCCGAGATAACCAGAACTCGCGGCGTGACAGATTCCCCAACCTATTGCATCATGGATTCATGAGCGCACCGGTAACCTTGGTGACCGCCGCAACAGGCGGGATAGGATCGGCCTTGTCACGGCAGCTTGCCGCCACCGGGCATCGACTAGTCTTGCTTGCGCGCAACCTCGACGCGCTCGAAACGCTGCGGCGAGACCTGCCCGACCCTGACCTTCACCACGTGGTTTCGCTCGACATGTCTCGACCCACCGAGGCCAGACATCTCGCGGACCTGCTGGCGGCCATTGGCTCTGCCCTAGACCACGCGGTCATTATGCCTCCACAACCGCACTCATCATCCGAGCCCATGCCTGATCCTGCCGTGTGGCGGGCACTGTTCGAGACAAGCTTCATTGGGCCCTTGGAGATATTGAAGACGGCAATCGCGCACATGGAACCGAACCTTGCCGAGGGTCGAAGAAGTAAGGTCGTGGTGGTCTCCGGCATATCCTCGGCCCAAGTTCTGAGCCATTACGCGACGGCGAACGTCATTCGCACCGCTTGGGTTGGGCAGGCCAAGACATTGGCCTTCGCACTCGGCCCCCGCGGCATCCACATCAACACCCTTTCGCTCGGCGGCACATTGTCGCCGTGGTACAAAGCAGCGATCCAGAAGCGTGCCGAAATCAACGGCATGACCTACGAGGAACGCATTGCAAGCGAAACCGACAACGTGCCGTTGGGGAAGTACGGAACCCCAGAGGAAGCCGCAAACGCGATCGCCACGCTGCTCGGAACGTTCAGCGATCACATGACCGGAACCAACATTCTGCATGACGGCGGCTTCACGCGAGCATACTGACGTGGGGGTGGCAGTCGCACTGCCCACCGCCGTCTCGATGGCCGTCGTGAGCCGGCAGAGTCGGTTGGCGCGGCCCCTCCATGCTGTATACGCCTTGTCCGCCTGATCGCGCCGGCCGCCATGCCGCCGTCACTGCGGCGCCAGGGGCGGGCTGGGCGGCGGTCGATCCTGTCGGCCAGCTCAAGCTTCGGAAGCGCCGCAGGTAAAGCCACCGCGATCTTCGGCCGGCGCAGATAGATCCCGCAGCGATTACCGCCCACCCCGTCGCTGTGCCACGCCCATTGACCCCAGGGCGACCATGCATCGCGCCCTCGGCATCGCCTCACACCGTGCAGCAAACGTCTGCTAGGGGCGGAGAGCGGTCATTTGGCTTTCTTTGGGTTTCGTCCTTGGCCGCCCAAAGCGGCCATTCGGCGGAGGGGATGGGTCTAGCGTCGAACCTTCTCCACTTTAAATTATTGATTTTGTTTTGCATTCGAGGACGCGCCAAGCGAGATTCATAATGAGTTCTCCACCCACCTGGGTCACACTCGGCTCATGCTGACCCTGACCAGAGGGTGACCTGAGCGCCGCTGTGCGTGTTCCGGTTCTGCCCCATGGCCAACGCAAGGTGATGTGTCAGGTGGTGCATTCCCAACGTGATCACGCGGATGATCTCGATGGCTACGCTTTGGACCGTACATGCAGTCCACAGGACGCAGGCAAACGTCGTGCCCAGACGCGAGACGCTGTTTCTTGCGAACCAGCAAGTCACCGGAATCTTCATGCCTGCGGACCTGTGCGGTTCAACGACCCCGAAAACGGGCATGACTGTCGCCGATATCCCGATAGATCGGTGTCTCCCTGAGACACTCTCCTGTCTCATTACGTCGATTCCGATACAGAAATCTTGCTCCATCGACACTGATGAAGTGCGCACTTGATGCGCCACAAGTCGGAAGCGCAACATTTCCCAAAGAAAGGGAGGAAGACATGCAACCGACAAAGGAAACGCTTGCGTGGATGTATCGGACGATGGTCACAAGCCGTCGCTTCGAGAACGCCATCGAAAAGATCTACATGGAAGGCAAGTCGCCAGTCTTCAACATGGCGAACGGCCCGATTCCGGGCGAAATGCATCTGTCCGATGGCCAGGAACCGGTCGCCGTCGGGGTCTGCGCGCACCTCAAGCCCGAGGACATCGTCACCGCCACCCACCGTCCGCATCATCAGGCGATCGCCAAGGGCGTCGATCTGAACAGGATGGCGGCCGAGATCTTCGGCAAGGCCACCGGCCTCTCCGGCGGACGTGGCGGCCACATGCACCTGTTCGATGCTAACGTGAACTTCGCATGTTCGGGCATCATCGCCCAAGGCATGGGACCTGCGGCTGGGGCGGCGCTGTCGCGCAAGATGCAGGGGAAACCCGGTGTAGCCGTTGCTTTCATCGGCGAGGGTGCGGCCAACCAGGGCGCCTTCCATGAGGCGATGAACCTCGCGGCCACCTGGAAGCTTCCGATGATCTGCGTGATCGAGGACAACGCCTGGGGCATCTCGGTAGCCAAGGGAACCTCCACCGCGGTCGCCCGGAACGATGTACGTGCCGCAGCCTATGGCATTCCCGGCCACTACATCGAAGGCAACGACCCCTGGAAGATCTATGAGGTCGCCGGCGAGGCAATCGCGCGCGCACGCGCCGGAGAAGGCCCTACCCTGATCGAGATCGAGACCTACCGCCTAGCCGGGCACTTCATGGGCGATGCCGAGGGTTACCGTCCGGCGGGCGAGAAGGATGGCTTGTTTGCCAAGGATGCAATCCCGGCCATGCGCAGGAGACTGGAAGCGGAGGGCACTTTCACCGCCGTCGAACTCGACGCGATGGAAGCCGATGCACAGGGCGCCGTCGACGCTGCCATCAGCTTCGCGCGTGAAAGCGCCGATCCGAAACCTGAAGACGCGCTGAGCGCCGTTTTCGCGTGATCGGACAAGGGAGGAGATAGAAAATGGAAAATGAACGCAAGCTGACCATCGCACGTGCGATGGCCGAAGCCATGGCGCAAGAGATGCGCATTGATCCGACCGTGTTCGTCATGGGCGAAGACATCGCCGATCTGGGCGGCGTCTTCGGCAACACGCGTGGACTGGCCGATGAGTTTGGCAAGGAACGGGTCCGGGACACGCCGATTTCGGAAACCGGGTTCATCGGAGCTGCCGTGGGCGCGGCGCAGGACGGCATGCGCCCGGTCGTGGAGCTGATGTTCGTCGATTTCTTCGGCGTGTGCTTCGACGCGATCTACAACCTCATGGCCAAGAACATCTATTTCTCGGGCGGCAACTTCAAGGTGCCGATGGTTCTGATGACCTCGACCGGGGGCGGGTATTCCGATGCGGGGCAGCACTCGCAATGCCTCTACGGAAGCTTCGCGCATCTGCCGGGAATGAAGGTTGTAAGCCCCTCAAACGCCTATGACGCCAAGGGGCTGATGACGGCGGCGATCCGCGACAACAGCCCGGTGGTCTACATGTACCACAAGGGGTTGCAAGGCATGGGATGGCTTGGCACCGAAGCCGGGGCCAACGTCCATGTGCCGGAAGAAGCCTACGAGGTCGAGATCGGCAAGGCGAAGGTTGTCCGCGAGGGAAGCGATGTCACCATCGTCTCCATCGCCATGGGCGTGCATCACGCACTGAAGGCGGCCAAGGCCCTGGAAGCCGACGGGATCAGCGCCGAGGTCGTGGACCTGCGGTCGCTCGTGCCTCTCGACCGCGAAACGGTCCGCGCATCGGTGCGCAAGACCGGAAGGCTGATCGTTGTAGACGAGGATTATCACAGCTACGGCGTTTCGGGCGAAATCATTGCCACGGTATGCGAGATGGAGGACATCTCCCTCAAGGCACCGCCGCGGCGGATCGCCTATCCGGACGTCCCCATCCCCTTTGCCCGCGTGATGGAGCGGTACTGTCTGCCCAACGCCGAGAAGGTTGCTACGGCCGCGCGCGCGATCTGCTGACGCCCGGCCCCTTCAACCTGATCATTCAGCAATTTTCGCCGCTCCGGTTCCCGGGGCGGCAACAGAGAAGGGCATCCAATGGCTACCGATATCACCATACCCAACGACCTCTACGATGGCGATGAAGAATCCGTCATCACCGCCTGGCTCGCGAGCGACGGCGCCACGGTCCGCGAAGGCGTGCTGATCGCCGAGATCATGACCGCGAAGGTTCAGCATGAGATCGAAGCCCCGGCCTCGGGCAAGTTGACCATCCTGCGCCAGCAGGACGAAGTCGTGGCCAAGGGCGACGTCATCGGGCGGATCGAATGACCCAGTCAGCGTCCGAAAGGCCCCAGACCGACGGCGGTCGGACCGTGCCCCTGCGCGGCGCGCGCGGCATGATCGCCGACAAGATGGTCGCTTCGCTGCAACAGGCGGCGCAGCTGACCCATCATGCGAGGGCGGATGCGAGTGCCCTGCTTGCGGCCAAGGCCGCGCTTGCGGCGGATGGCGCACGCGTGTCCGTCGAGGACCTGTTGATGGCGGCCCTGGTCCGGGTGCTGAAACGCCATCCCGACATCAACGGAACCGTTCGGGACCGAGAGGTTGTCCTGTCGGAGCGGGTCGATCTCTGCGTCGCGATCGCGCTTCCTGGAAACCTGCTGGCGGCGCCTGCGATCTTCGATGCCGGCGCGCTCTCGCTCGTGGATCTGCGCGCAAAACGGCAGGACCTTGCCGAAAGGGCAAGAACCAACAAGCTGACGGTTAAGGAGATGACCGGCGGAACCTTCACGATCTCCAATCTGGGCCTCACCCGCGTCGAATACTTCACCCCGATCCTGAACACACCTCAGATTGGCATCCTTGGGGTTGGGCGAATCATCGACAGCGCGGTTCCAACCGCAGACGGCGTGGCCTTCAAGCAGTTTGTCGGCCTATCCCTGACCTTCGATCATCGCGCCATCGACGGCGCGCCGGCGGCGGAGTTCCTGACAGACCTGTGCACAGAGATCGAAGGGTTCTCGCCATGACCCCCATCCGTTTTCCGACTGCCGCAGAAGGGATTGCGCGGGAACGGGACCTTCTGGCTTCTGCAAAGCCGGCAATCCTGCTGTGGCAAGCGCAGCAGGCGTCGATCGTAGTGCCCGAATTCTGGCTTCGGACCCCTGCCGTGCAGGACGCCCATGCGGAGTTGGTCGCAGCGGGCTGGCCGGTTCTGGCGCGTCCGAGCGGCGGCGGCGCAGTCCCGCAAGGACCCGCCACGCTGAACCTGGCCGTGGTCGCCCCCATCGCTTCGGGGTTCCGCATCGAGGATGGTTACGAACTGATCTGCGGAATGCTGGCAGAGGCTCTGACCCGGTTCGAGATCGACGCTGTGACCGGCGCGGTCGAGGGTGCCTTCTGCGATGGCAGCTGGAACGTGACCGTCGGCAACCGCAAACTTGCCGGCACGGCTCAGCGTTGGAGCGTGAGATCAGGCGCGCGGACCGCGCTCATGCATGCCGCCGTTCAGCTTGCGCCGTTGCCGGTATCGGCCTGGCATGCCCTCGACATCATTCACCGCGCTGCCGGACAGACCCGAGCTTCCGTATCTGAGGCCCATGTCACTCTAGATGCGCTGTTGCCAGGAACCATGCGTGTTTCGGGTTTTGCCGGCGCGCTGGCCCGGGCGGCTGAGGACCGCCTTTCAAGGGCTCTGTTGCACAAATCGGGTGACGGTCAGACTTCCCCTTTCCCCGGACAGACCTATCCTGCGACCTTTGTGACAGGGATGCCGAGCGCGGTGTAGCCGGTCAGCACGGCAACACGAACCTGGAATTCCGCGACTTGGCGGTCGAAGTCCCGGGCGATGAGGCGCTGCCCCAGCAGTTTCACGCAATGCATCCTGGTTTCGCCACGGCTTCGGCGGTGGTAGCCGCTCCATCGTCGCCAGAGCGTACGGCCCAAGTGTTGGTTTCGACGCCCGCCTTTGGTCAGTCACACGACATCGACAACCTCTTCGTGTCGGACGGCAGCCAGTTCACCTCGTCGGCGGCCCGCAACCCTACCCCGACAATCGTGGCTCTTGCCATCCGTCAGGCGGAATACATCTCGCGCGAGATGAGCGCGGGCAACATCTGAGAACGCATTGGACAAACGAAATTCCTGGCCGGGCTGAGAGGCTCGGCCAGTGTCATTTCGGCCGATGCAGCCCCTCTGCCGCTATCCAGCGGTTCAGCGTCGCCCGGCTCTTCCCCAGAACGGCGGCGGCGCGGCTCACGTTCCAGTCCGAGCTGTCCAGCACCTCCAGAAGGACCTGGCGGCGGCCCTCGTCGGCTGATCCCCTACGCTCTTGCAGCAGTCGCGGCGGAAGATCCACAAGGTTGATCCGCTTGCCGTTCCCGCAGATGGTTGCCTCTCGCAAGACAGCACGCAACTCCCTCAGGTTACCCGGCCAATCATATGTCAGCAGGGTATCCCGAGCGCGTTCGGACAGATCGACGCCGTTCCCGAACTCCCCTTCAAGAAGGCTGTCGATCACCTTGCTCACGTCGCGTTCGCGCAGCGCCGGCAGACCGACAATCGCCTGCCCCATCAGATAGATCAGCGCAGGATCCAGTACGTTCCCGCCGCTCACGGCCTGCCAATCGCCACCGACGGAAAAGATCAGGAGCGGACGGACCGCGACCTGATGCGCCCCTTCGGTTCCCCGCTCGAGACTCTCCAGAAAATCCCTCAGGACAATCTGAAGCTCGGGATCAAGCCGATCCGCATTCAGAACAACCAGCACGGGCGGCAGCTTGGCGGTCGGGTATTCCGAGAGGAAGCGGACCTGTTCCAGCGTTTGCATGAAGTCCCGCACCGGGATGCCGCGTGCAGCGTCCAGAACATTCGTTGGCACGTGACCGGGCAACGCATCCAGAAGCAGTGCCCGGGCAAACGCCTCCTTCTCGACACCGTGTTCGCCGCAGATCAAAAGCGGCACACGGTTTGCGATCAACTTTCGGGCGCGTTCGACGAGCAGGTCCACCCCACCGCCCTGTTGCGCAAAGGAAGCGAGTTCCGCTTCGGGGCGCTGGCGAATGGGCGCTGGTAGTTGCACCTGGTTTGTCACTGAAACCATGCGCCGGGGCAGCACCATCGCTGGCCCGCGCAGAGACACTGTCAGACCGCGAAGATCCGACAAGTGTCGGCCCTCCAGGTGCTGAAGGGCAACCGGGGTCGTGCCATCGCGCCAGAGCGGAACGCTTGACACGATGGTCCCGCTCTCGTCGCAGGCCACCATGGTTTCGAACCGCGTGAGCTTGTTGGGGCCGTGCAAGACGAGGCTCGCCGTAATCCGCTCAGCATGGAGTTTTTGGAACAACTGCGTCTGAAACCGGCTCCCGGCCACGCGCAGTACCTGCTCCAACCAGGCAATCTCATCCGGGCGGCGTTGCGCGGATCCGACAAGCGTGACACTGCCAAGCAGGTTGTTCTGTGCGTCGTGCAGAGGTGCGGATGTGCAGGCAAAGCCACCGAAACACCGGAAATAGTGATCCGAACCCTGTACCGTCAGGACGCGCTCGGTTTGAAGCGCCATGGCAATTCCGTTTGTGCCGGCTACGCGTTCGTTCCAGATACCACCGATCGCGATTCCAAAGCGGCTGAAATCGGTGGCGTCGGCGTCGGGCGTGTATGCCTCGACGACAATTCCACTGCTGTCCGTGATCAACAGACAATACCGCCCTTTGTCAGGTATGATCGATGCCCTGTCGAGTTCCGGCCCGAAACCGCCGATCAGGTCCAGGAAGCGGTCTCGCCGCTCAGTCACCTCGGCTTGCTGCAGCCGTAGGACAGGATGGGATGCGGACGGCGCCAGACCGTGCTGGGCCTTGCACCGATCAAGCGACGATCGGAGCAGTTCGCTGACCTCTAATTCTGCCGATACCTTGGTCATAGGGAAATTCGTACCCTAATGATTTCAGGTAGCAAAGAACTTTTGGAACGGAAGCTTCCCAGCTTCTGATGCCACGTCCTGATCGCGCCCATTCAACGTATAGTCTTCTGGCCTGCTAACACATGCCCGCATAGTCACTCAGATGGATCTGTCTCGCTCCTAGAAGTCCGTCTCGATGTAGACGCCGGAGCAATCATAGGCGACTGCCGCGGCCGTGGCGCCGTTGTTCATGAAGTTGCGCGGGCTCAGGAGTTGCGTCGCGGCGGGGATGTCGGTGTCGAGCATGGTCTCGACCACCGCACCGCTGACTTCCTCGACGACCCGGACGCCGATCTCGCTGCTGTTCGGGGCGGCGAGGAGCGTCAGGGTCAGCACGTTCGTCGTGCTCGCGACCGGGAAACTCGCCCCGAGATCGGTGAGCGTCGGCGCACCGGAGGCGTCGTTCTGCACCAGTTGCCAGTTCGTGTGGGTGCCGCGCTGGAAACCGATGCCGATGCAGTTGACTGCGGCCGACAACGTCAAGGTCGTGGCCAGCGCCGCCGTCGATCCGTAGAGGCCGAAGAACCCCATGCCGGTCGCCTGCAGGGTCACCAGCGAGAGCCGGTTCACATAGGTGAAGCCGCCCAGCCCATCCGCATTACCGCGCCAGCAGACCCAGCCGGCCGAGCGTTCCTCGGCCGCCGCATCGGCGGTGGCGGCGCTGGTCACGCGCCAGCGGCGCATCGAGGTCGAGAGGTTGGTGGTGGCGAGCGTCGGCGTCGAGACAGTGCCAACGGCCGTGCGCGGCATGCCGTTGGTGTTGACGGTCGTGCCGGTGGACGGCGCCCAGGTCGCGATCCGGTTAACCCCGAAATGCGGTTGCAGCGGGAAGAACCGCCCCGAGGGGCGCTGGACGTCGAGCCATCCGGCCCCGGCACGGTCACGGGCATAGAGGGCGAGCTTGCCGGTGGGCGGCGGCGTGGGCACGGCGCTCACCGCCGGGAGCACGATGGGTTCGGGCATCTCGACCCTGCCGCTGCTGCGGTCGATCCGGAGCGCCTCGTAAAAGGCAGAGCCGTCCGGGCTGACCTTGAAGCTGAAATCGTCGCTGCCAAGAAGACCGATCAGCGCCCGGGCCGAAAAGCCGGTCTTGAAGGCGAAGGCAGCGTCGTTCCCGGCTGCGGCTTTGTTGGCCGTCGCCTCGATGCCGGCACCTGCGTTGTTCAGGAGCACCGCGGGCGTGTTGACCGAGAGCCGATTGTAGCTGTCGGCCGTCGCCCCGCCGAGGCCCAGAAGCTGCGCGGTCAGGTTGGCCTGGGGCATGCCAACCTGCGTCACGGCATTGGCGAAGGTGACGGTCGGCGTGTTGACCACCGTCGTGCCGTTCGCGCCCGAGGTCGCGGAGCCGATATTGACGACCGTGTTCGACCCCGACGCGCCGCCAGTGCCAAGGTTCACGGTCTTTGTAAGGCCGGTGGTCGTCGCCCCGGTGCCCATGCCGTAGGTCGCTGTGCCTATGGCCGTGCCGATGGTTGCGGTTGCACCCGAGACCGTGACGGTGCCGGAGGCCGTCAGCGTGCCCGAGAAGGTCTTGTTACCGGTGAAGGTCTGGGTGCCCGCCAGGATCGCCAGTTCCGACGAGGTGTTCGGCAGTGTGTAGCTGCGGGTCGTGCCGGTGCTGATCCCGGACAGCGAGAAGACCGCCTTCTTGGTGGGATCGGCGTCGTTCACGAGGCTGAAGACAGCGTCCGAGATGTCGCTCGGCTCGCCCACGACCTCCCAGGCAGCGCCGGTCCAGACGAGCAGCACGGCCTCGTCCTCGACCCATGTCCGCCAGCCGATGCGCGGCGGCAGGCGTAGCCAGGCGCCGTCGGTCCAGAGGGCGATGTTCAGATCCCACCCCGCCCAGTCGCCCGTCGCGCCCGAACCGACGACGTAGCGGTCGCCATCGGCAGGGCTGACTGGCGGCGTGGTCAGGTCCCGGTCGAGGACGGAGAGCTGGACAAGCCCGTCGAGGATCCGCAGCGCCTCGTTGTGGGTCACATGCTTCTGGGCCTGCGCCGCCAGGATGAAGGGCAGCAGGAGATGGGTGGTGGCGTCGGACATGGGATGGCCTTCAGAACGTGAGCGTGACTGTCTTGGGTATCCTTGCCCTCGTTCTTCAGCATGACGAACAGGCCGTGCTGACCGCCGTGGAGCTGGCACTGACCGAGGGCGTGCCGACCAAGACCCATGTCCTGAACCTGCTGCACCGGCTGGTCGACGGCAAAGTGATCGGTGGGCCACCGCTGGACACGCCGCAAGCGCTGGCTCTGCACCGCGAACCCAAGGCCAATGTCGCACGTTACGACGGCCTGCGCGCCGAGATTACCGGAGGCCGTCATGCGTCATGATCCAGCCGCCGGCGCCATCGTCATCATGCTGCGCAGCCTCAAAATGTATGGCATGGCCCAAGCCGTGACCGATCTGATCGAGCAGGGGGCACCGGCCTTTGAAGCCGCCATCCCGATGCTGTCGCAACTGCTCAAGGCCGAACTGGCCGAACGCGAAGTGCGCTCGATCGCCTATCACATGAAGTCCGCACGGTTCCCGGCCTACAAGGATCTCTCCGGCTTCGACTTCGCCGCCAGCGAGATCAACGAGGCCACGGTCAGGACGCTGCACCGCTGCGAGTTCATGGACGGAGCCCAGAACGTGGTTCTGATCGGCGGTCCTGGCACCGGGAAAACACATGTCGCCACCGCCCTCGGCATCCAGGCCATAGAACATCACCGTCGAAAGGTCCGCTTCTTCTCGACCATCGAACTGGTCAACGCCCTTGAACAGGAAAAGGCCAAGGGCAAGGCCGGGCAGATCGCCGAGGCAATGACCAAGCTCGACCTCGTGATCCTGGACGAATTGGGATACCTGCCCTTCAGCGCCTCCGGCGGGGCCATGCTGTTCCACCTGCTGAGCAAGCTTTACGAGCGCACCAGCGTCGTCATCACCACCAACCTCAGCTTCAGCGAATGGGCCTCGGTCTTTGGTGATGCCAAGATGACCACGGCCTTGCTCGACCGTCTCACCCACCGCTGCCACATCCTTGAAACCGGAAACGACAGCTTCCGCTTCAAGGCAAGCTCAGCTGCGGCAGCCCGAAAAAAGAAGGAGACAAACCCGCCCTTGACCCCAGCATGAACCGAAATCCATAATCAGAGGTGGCTCACTTCTCGGTGAAAAAAACCGGCTCAGTTCTGAGTGAAAATCAACAGCGGACCGGGATCTCAGTCCAGTTGGCAAGACGATTCATGGTCGGGTCTCCTGGCTATGCTCGATCCCAGCTTTCTCACCCTCCAGAATCCTGTGGTGCAGTCGAAGAGCCATACCGGATGGAGGAAGCGCGGCAACGGGGGTGGTAGGTGCTGACGTCTAGAGTGCATTGGCGGTGATCTCCGAATGGGAACGCCGCCAATAACGCTCCACGCCATTATTCGGTCAATCCGCCCGGCGTCCGGCCTGTCAGACGGGACGTCCCATCCCTCAGACACGGGCGCAAAAGAGTGCTGGAGCGGCGCAGAAGGACCGGGCCACCTCTACCCGTGGCCTAATCCAAGGACCGAACATGCGACTTGCTTTTATTCTCGGCGCGGCCCTGCCGCTTACTGCCTGTGTGGCCTCGGGCGCGGGCACCGGCGCTGTCACATCGCCTTCCGGCCGCCCCGAAGGCCCCGCTCGGGTGGAGTTCACCACGAACGGCGGGGCGACCGCACAGATGACAATCACCTTGCCCGATGGCGAGGTCTTCCGTGGTCCCGCCGTCTCGGGCCAGCGGCAAAGCCAGCCGGGCGTCGGCTTCGGGCCGGGCACCAAGGACATCTTCGTCACCGCGCCGGGGCGCGAATGGACAGGAGAGATTTTGGCGGTGCTGCGCTCAGGCCGTGGCCAGACGATGGACTGCGCCTTGCGCGAAAAGCGAACCGGTCTTGGCCTCGAAGGCGGTGCTGTGGGCAACTGCACCGTCTCGGACGGGCGGCGCGTGCAGATCGACCTGTGAGGCCGTCCCATGATCCGCACATCCGCAAGCCTTCTGGCCCTTCTCATCGCCATGCCTGCCATGGCCGACACGTTCGTCTTTGGCGACAGTTCGGTGGAACAGGGCAACCTCTATGCCCGGCCGGGCTTTGACCGGACCGGCAGCCCCTATTTCGCCCCGGACGGCTTCAGCCGGGAATCCAATGGCCCGGTCTGGATCGAGCACCTCGTTCCCGGCATCGCGCCTTCGGCCGGGGCCGGAGCGGGCGCACGTGACATCAACTTTGCCTATTCGGGCGCGACCTCGGGCGATGACAACATCGCCGGGCCGGTCGCCGGCACCGGGTTCGACGCGCAGATCGACGATTTCGCGTCGCGTGGCCTGCGCGGCAAGAGCGACGATCTGTTCGTCGTCGCGATCGGCACCAACGACTTCATCCGCGACCTCGGCATCCGCGATCTGCGCGAGACCTCGGCCGAGGTGATCGGCAACATCGGCGAGGGGCTTGACCGGCTGTCCGGTTACGGGGCCGAACGGGTGCTGGTCGAGGATGTGCCGAACTTCCACCTTGCCCCGGCCTTCGCGGGCCTCGTCCCGCCCGAGGATCAGGACGAATTCGATGCCATCATGCGGGGCGCGCTGGACCAGCACCGCGCCGAGCAGATCGCCGCCCTGCGCGATCAGGCTGAACGGACCGGCACCGACCTCGTCACCGTCAAGGTGAGCAAGCTCTTCGACCATGTGCTTGCCCATGCTGCAGAGCTTGGCTTCGCGAACGTGACCGATGCCTGCTACGATGAGGCGGCGGGAACGCTCTGTTCCACCGACAAGGCGGTGCAGAACAGCTATCTGTTCTTCGACGGGCTGCACCTGACCGAGTCGGGCCAGCGCATCCAGGCCGACTATTACCGCGCGCTTCTGGGGCAACTGGACGGCTCTGCCCATGACCAGCCAGAGGGCATGGCGCGCTTCGCCCTTGGCACGATGGACCAGCTGGCGGCCCGGGGCCGTCACGCCCGCTTCGCGGCCTGGGCCGCTTCGGTTCCGCAGCAGGGCCTCAGCTTCTCCGCCGACGCGGGTGCTGGGTTGGACAGCGGCAGCTTCGCGGGGCTCGGGGTTGGCTGGTCGGATGGTGTTGACTGGACCTTCCGGCTTGACACCGCCTGGCAGGGGGGCGGCATCGGCGGCGTGCCGGGGTCATCGGACTTCGACGGCTGGTCGGTCGTCCTGTCGGGTGAGCGGCGCTGGGGCGATTTCCGGCTGGGTGCCAGTGTGGGCAGGCTGAGCGGGGCCGCGACAGGCTTCCGCACCATGCCGGTCGCCCTGATGCGCGCCGACCATGACACCGATGTCGATGGCCAGTTCGCAGAAATTGCCGCCGGCTATGTGTTGGACCGCGGCGCGCTGACGATCCAGCCCGCAGGATGGCTGCGCTGGTCGGAGGTAAGCGTAGGCCGCTTCACCGAACGCGGAGACACCGGGCTGGAGATGGCGTTCGACGGGCTATCGACCTCGGGCGTCGTGGCCGGTCTGGGTGTGGACCTGCGCTATGCCGCGACGGACCGCATCACCCCATGGTTGAGCGTGAGCTGGGAGGAAGCCATCTCGGGCTTTGACGGCACACTAACCGGACGCCTAGTCGACAACTCGGCTGGCGACATCGCCCGGACCTATGACCTCGGCGGCGGCGCAGGCGAGGTGCGCCTTGGCGCCGACATCGACCTTGGCCGAGGTGCCACACTTGGTCTGGCGGGCTGGGCCAACACCAACAGCGACGCGGGCGCCTATGCCCGTGTGAGCTGGCGCTTCTAGGGGAGGCTGGGCCTTGCAACGGTCTCACATCAATGGGAAACTCAGCCTTGCACTCCTGACAGTGAGGCGTTGGTTGGATGTCGTCGCGGCCCTGCTTCTGGTTGGGCTCGGTCAGGGATTGCTTCTGGCCGGGCTTCTCCTGCTGCGCCGCGACCTGCGCGGCGCCTCGACGCTGTTCCTAGCCGGGCTGATCGCGGCGGTCACCCTGTCGGGCCTCGAAGATGCAGCGCTGCGCTTCGGTTGGCTGGCGACTAGCCCGGCGCTGGCCGGGATGACCCTGCCGCTTCTGCCCTTCATCGGCCCTTGCCTCAGGGGCCATTGCGAGGCGGTGCTCGATGCCGACTGGCGTCTGCACCGCCGCCACTGGCCCTGGGCCGTCTCGACCGGGGTCGGCGTGGTCTTCGCGCTTCTGTTCCTTGCTCAGCCCGCCGCGCTGCGGCTTGCAATCCTGGCCGACACGGCCGAGCCCGAGGATGCCGGCGCGGCGCTGGCGGCGTTGGTCCTGCTTGTCGTCTATCTGGTCACCGCGCTTTCCGTGGCCGTTGCCCTTGTCTCCAGCTACCGCGATCTGCGCGCCCGCACCCGGGGCGTCGAGATAAATGACCCTCTCGCTGCACGCCTTGTCTGGCTGCGCGGGCTGATCGCCTTGTCCGGTCTGGCGTGGCTCGGCTATGCCGCAAGCCTGCTGGCCGGGCTCGTACCGGGTCTTCCGGCGGCCACGGTGCAGTCGATCTCCTCGGTCGTGCAGGTCGCATCGCTTTACGGCATCGGGCTGCTGGGTCTTGTGCAACCTGACCGGATGCTGCCACCGCCTGGGCAGATGGTGGCGGCAGTGCTTGCCCCGGTGACCGGGAAATACGGCCGGTCTGCGCTGATGCCCGAGGATCGGGCCCGTCTGGCGCAGGCGATCGAGCGGGTCATGCAGCGCGAAAGGCTCTACCGTGACCCGATGCTCAGCCTTCCGCGGCTCGCTTCAGCCGTGGGATCCAACGCCAATGACGTAAGCCAGGTGCTGAACGCCCATTTCGGGCTGGGCTATCACGACTACGTCGCGCGACTGCGCGTGGCCGATGCGCAGCGGATCCTGAACGACCCCGACCGGACGGAAACGCTGCTCGAGATCCTGCTTGAGGTCGGCTTCAACTCGAAATCCGTGTTCAACGCCGCCTTCAAGCGTGAGACCGGGCTAACACCGTCCGAGTTCCGCCGCCGGGCGCTGGCGACGCATGCTTCGGAAGGGGCCGCATGAAGACCGGCCCTGTCAAAGCGTGCAGGTCAGAAAGGCTCGGCTGGCCAAGCACTGGCAAATCAGAGCACGTTGAAGCGACCCAGCCACATGCACGACGAGGGAACCATGAAGATCCTGTCCATCCTCGCACACCCCCGGTCTGACAGCTTCTGTCATGCGGTCTCGGAACTGGCGCGCGCGGCCCTTGCCGCAGCGGGGCACGAGATCGCTCACCACGATCTTTACGCGGAGCGTTTCGATCCCTGCCTTTCCGCAGACGAAGCCTATACCGTCGGCGACACGCTGCAGGGCGCCCTTTCCCGCGCGGCCGACCCCGTCGTCGCCAGACACCGCGCAGAAATCTCGACGACAGACGCGCTTCTTGTGGTTCATCCGAACTGGTGGGGAAAACCGCCCGCCATCCTTGCCGGCTGGCTGGACCGGGTCCTCGTACCCGGGGTGGCATATCGGCTGGCTGCCGCGGACGGATTGCCCGAGGGGCTTCTTTCTGTCCGGCGGGCGCTAATCCTCAACACCTCGGACACGCCCGCCGAACGGGAACAGGCCGATTTCGGCGACCCCCTTGACCTGATCTGGCGCAACTGCGTCCTGCCCTTCTGCGGTGTCACCTCCAGCCAGCGACGCGTCTTCCGGCCCGTGGTCGGCAGTCCGGAAGCGAAAAGGGAGGAATGGCTCCGCGAGACAGAAGCTTTGTGCCGCACCTTCTTTGCATGAGGCAGAACCGATGCTGATCAACTTTCAAAACTTGCGGGCCTGTCTGCGGCGTCGGCATTCAACGCTTTTGCCGATTGTCCTGTGGGCTGGCGTCACGCTGACGGTCTTCCCAGCTTTCGGACAGGGCAGTCTGCCGGAAAGGCCGGATCCCGAAGCCATCGCCGCTCATGTGCGCGAAGCGCTGGCCCGCGACCGGGTGCCGGGTGCCTCGGTAGCGGTGATCTGGGAAGACGAGGTCCTCTTGCTGGACGGCTTCGGCATGGATGGCGACGGCCAACCCGTGACGCCGCACACGGGCTTTCGTCTGGGGTCCATGAGCAAGGCCTTTACCGCGCTGGCCGTGATGCGCGCGGTCGAAGCGGGCGTGCTGTCACTGGATGCGACTGTCCAGTCTGTCCTGACGGACTTCACGCTGGCCGATCCCGGTGCCGCCGCACAGATCACCCTTCGCCAACTTCTGGCACAGACCAGCGGCATTCCCCGCACCGCGCCGCGCGGCGCCGTGGATGCGCCGCTCGCCGCTCATGTGACGGCTCTGGCGCAGGCAGAACCGGCGGCCCGCCCCGGAGAGCGGCATATCTACGCCAGCCCGAACTACCTCGTGGCCGCCCGCATGATCGAGGTCGCCGAAGCACGTCCTTTCGCGGATGTTCTGGAAGCTTCCGTCCTTGCCCCCTTGGGGCTGGCCGATACTCTCGTTACCGCCGCCGATGGCCACCTCGCACCCGGCCACCGCTACTGGTTCGGTTTCCCCTTTCCCGCCGACCTGCCCGAGGAACCGGGGCGCCTCGCCACCGCCAGCCTGATCTCTTCCGCCGCCGACATGGCGCGCTTCCTGCGCTTTCAGATGGGCGACGGATCGTGGGACGGGCAGCGTCTGCTGTCCCCCGCCGCGATGGCCGAGATGCACAGGGGCACGGCCGAGGGTGACGGCTTCCGCTATGCCATGGGCTGGCGCGAGGGTCGGATCGGCCCAGCTCGCGCGCTTCACCACGGCGGTATCCTGCCAGACTTCCGAGGAAAGATGATCGTCCTGCCCGATCTGGGTGCGGCTGTCGTCGTCCTCACCAATGCCTCGACCCTGATGCCGCTACCCGCCCAGCCGACAAGCCATCTGCTGGCCGACGAGATCGCCGCCTATCTCGCGGGTGAACCCCTTGCCTCTGGCACCCTGTCCTTCGGCACCGTGGTGCTTGCGGTCTGGGCCGGCCTGGCGCTCTTGCTTGCCAGCCAGGTCAGGTCGCTTTGGTCGCGGCCAAGCGAGACGGTCGGCGCCAGGCGAAGACTTTCAGGCCCAATCCTTGACCTGGCAGTGGCGGCTGGTCTGGTCGCCGGACCGCCCCTTCTGATCGGCCTGTCCTGGCCGGACTTGTGGGCTGGAAGCCCGGATCTGGTCATCTGGGTAGGTCTAATGGTGTGCCTTGTCTCCGGGTTTGGGGTTCTCGAACTGTGGCGGTTCTTTTCTCGAACGCGCAATGATCAGAAGTCCGTTTCCAAGTAGACCCCCGAACAGTCGCATGCGAACGCCGCTGCCGTTGCGCCGTTGTTCATGAACAGCCTCGGCGACAGGAACTGGGTGTTGGCTGGCAGGTCAGCAGTGATCTCCTGCTCGAACACCGCACCCGAAACCTCATCCACCACCCACACCCAGACCGAGCTGCCATTGAGCGGTGCCGCGATGAAGAGGGTCAGCACCCCGCCGGTCGCGATGCTGAGAACCACTCCCATGTCTGTCAGGGTCGGTGCACCGCTGCCGTCGTTCGCGACCAGTTGCCAGCGGGTGTGAGTGCGTGCGCAGTTGAACGACCGCTTGCGATTGCGCCACGCAATCAGGCCGACCGTCAGCTATGGGCCGAAGACGTTCCCCGCCTGCGCGTGTGGCGATGGGCGCTCCATATCCACTGTGTTTTACCCCGCGTCACTGTTCTTAGGGACGTGAGGTGACCAATCGCCACGCGTCGTCGATGAAATCTCCTTGCTATCATTAGTGTTGTTTTGTATCGAAACTCCATCATAGCGGGAGTCTGCGTCATGAAGCAAAGGGTCCGGACTGCGGTAGCTGCCGTGGCCATCACCGTGTCGAGCCTGGTAGGTTCGGCCGAGCCGGCGCAGGCCTACCAGGTCGACTGCGCCATACTGCTCTGTCTGGCAGGCGGATGGCCGGCATCGGCGCCATGTGCCCATGCTCGCGCGGTCTTCATCCGTCGGATCACGCCCTGGCCGATCGAACCGCCTCTGCA
>JACZKY010002310.1_pt1 | contig 18539 bp, 7 predicted proteins | sample 8237611 | NCBI WGS metagenome assembly JACZKY01 (sample SAMN16148055, study PRJNA663545) | marine sediment metagenome | biome: sediments and biomass from bioreactor inoculated with such sediments; feature: coastal sediments; material: methane- and iron-fed bioreactor; isolation source: Bothnian...
GCAACCGGGAACTTGTTTCGCTCGATCTCCTTTTCGCGATGGCCTGGAAAAGGCGGCGCTGTCATAACACTTTTCATTGAGGCACAGCCGGCGAGAGAGAAGATGAATACGCAGAGAGCCGTCAAACGAAGCCAGTCGCAGAAGGGGGATGGATCACTGATTCGGCACATGGGTCAGGACAGTATACATCGGAGTTCGCTCGCGGGCGATTCGGCAGGTGAAAGAATGGAACGTCGTGCCGTCGGTGCCCGGTGGCCATATGACCTGCCCCCTGCTGTCCCGGTCGCGTTCGGACTCCAATTCAACACGGACGCCATGAAGACATAACACAAATAATTACCACAGTAATCGCGAACCATCCCTTCTTTCTCATTCCTTCCCCTCCTTTGTATCGATGCTGACACATCGTTTACGCGCGCTGCGGGGGACGTGTTCGGACCGGAAAGCCTGGAGAAATTCAGCCGACTCCATTTCATTTCCGTAATATTGCCTCTACCAAGGCCCGCCGAATCGCGGCGCCCGCCAGGCCCGGACGGTCCCTTTGATGGCCCGTACGGCGGAGCCCGCCGGAGACCGCTATCCCACGCTGCACCAACGGCATTTCGCCGGTACCGGCCCTGTCGCGCAACAGGCTGCGAGCATGCCCGGACGACTCGCCGACTTCGAAGTGGCACGGAAGATGAATCAACCTGCGGCATGGAGCAGCCGTCCCGCTACCAGATGTCGCGTGGCTCCACACCCGGTTTCCTGGCGCTCATCCTCTATGCCCTATTGCTGGGAACGGCTTCCCCGGCGGCCGCCGCGGAGAAGTTTTGCAGCGATCCTCCGTACTTCGGAGTGATCGACGGTAATATTCGTCCTGTCCCTACCCAGATCACGGTCGACAGGGATTGCACGTTCAAGAACTTTCCGCAGTCAAACCCGCTGACCTCCACCATCAACTTTCAAACGAACGACCCTTCGATCTATCTCATTATCTTCGAAAACGTTTACTACACAGGCAATATGGCGTGCGCCAACGTCGATCACAGGATCTGGTTCGCCAACAGCTCGTATTACGGTTCCAATAACGCCTGTCAGGATCTTTTCATACCCGTAGAAACCATCGACAAGAAGAATCCCGCGGGCCAGACCACTGCCGTCGTCGGCGTGCCCTTCACCTACACGCTCACGCTCCCGGCCATGTCCCTGGGGGGCGGCCCGTCGGTCAATGACCTGCACTCCATCATTCTCTGGGACGATCTCACCGCGACAGGGACAGGGGCGGACCTCACCTATCTGAGCAACACCGCCTACCTGGTGAACGGCGGCACTACCACGCCGCTGGGCTCGCTGATCAACGCGGGAGATAGCAAGCACGTCGAGTTCAACAAAACCGACAACCCGGCGTTGGCCTTGATCCCGAGGGATTCGCAGATCGTGATCAACCTCACGGTCGTCCTCGATAACACAGCGACGAACGTGCCGGGGACACAGTTCACCAACACCGCCAAGTGGCAGTTCGGGAGACTCATCGAAGGCGTGTACTACGAACCCCTGCCGGGCGAGTGGGGGCGAACGGAGCCGATGACGATCGTCAGGCCCGATCTCGTGGTCACCAAAACAGGCCCGACCTCGGTGATCAACCTCGGGCAGTGGGCGGCGTACACCATCGACGTCTGGAACAGGGGGCCCTCGTCCGGCGATGCCTGGAACGTCAATATCGTCGACCTGCTGCCGAGCAATTCGTCGAATCCGATCAATGGCGGGATGTGCGATCTGACGCCGGAGGTGACCGGCGTCACGCTCGCGGGCACTCCACTCACCCTGGGCACCGACTATTCGCTCAGCTACGCCGGCTGCCAGCTCAGCCTCGCCCTGCCCGGGACGGCCGACCGGAAGATCGGGACGAACGAGCACCTGATCATCTCCTACCGGACCAAGGTCGACGCCGACAGCCTAAGCGGCGCCGTGCTCACAAACGTTGCCGCCGCCACCCAGTGGTCCAGCGAAAAAGACAGCACCACCGGTCAAACCTACGCGTGCACCCCGACCGACGGCACGGTGGGCGTTGACGACTGTCAGGACGCCCACGACTTATTGGTGGCGCTTTCGGGTTATTTCTTCGAGAAGACCGCCGCGAATCCGGCGACCGGTGCGATCGTCTCCACCGCTCTGGCGGGTGAGACGCTTCGCTACACGTTGAGTCTGCGGAGCATCGACCGGTCAATCACCGGCATTCGTTTCTACGACGTCCTCAACAGATTGAACCCGTCGCCGGCATTCGTGCCGGGCTCGCTCTCGCTCGTAAGCTCTCCCGCGGGAGCGGACGTCTCCCAAACCGGCAACGGGATCCTCGACATCCGCAACCTGGGCGTTCCTGCCGGCGGCGTGATCGAGGTCAAGTTCGATATCACGCTGGCCTCGACCCTCAATGAAGGTTTCGTGGTCCTTAACCAGGCGGACCTCTTCGAGGGCGCCGTCGATATCGGGAACAGCGACGATCCCAACATCAATGGCCAGGCCGATCCCGCCGTAGCGGGCGACGAGGACCCGACGCGCGTGGTGATCGCCTTCCCTGCGCCCCTGCCGCCGGCGAAGGCGCTGGTCTCTCCGACGATCGCCGAGGCGACCATTGGCCAGGAGGTTGCGTACGAGATCAGGGTGCCCGGAACGGTGAGCACCCGGCCGCTGTACGACGTCGTGGTCACCGATACGCTTGACGCGAACCTCGAATATCTTGGCTTCACCCAGACCGGCGGGCCGGCGGTCACGGACAACAGTGTCGCTCCGAATCTGAGCTTCCGCGTCGGCCAGATCCCGGCCGGCCAGCAGGCGGTCTTCACGGTGCGCGCACGCGTTCGCAACGTCCTGGGAGCCCAGCAGGGCGTTACGATCAACAACACGGCCTCCTATACATATTCCAACACCTCGGGAGGAGTTCCACGGCCCGCGCTGACCAGTGAGACCGTGACACTCCAGGTGGTCGAGCCGCACATAACGAGTATCACCAAGAGCGCCAATCCGACCACGCCGGCTGCCGGTGAGGCCGTACGCTACAGCGTGACACTGACGGCGAGCGGCACCACCTTTTCGTCGGATGTGTTCGATGTAACGATTACCGATACTCTGGGCCTCGGTTTGGTCTACGCCGGCAACCCGACCGTCACCGTCGGAGTCGGCGTCAGCGCCAACAACACCATCGGAGCGCCCGTTATCACCGGCGACAGCGTCAACCAGGCGCAAACGCTTCTCTGGAGTCTGGACAACGGCAATGCCGACATCGACATCGCCGAAGGCACGTCCGTCACCATCTCCTACGACGTTCGCATGCTCAGCGGCGTGCTCGCCCAGTCGCTCGCGAACAGCGCCGTCGCGCAGTGGACCGGCATCGATGGCCCGAACGCATTCGAGCGCAACGGCACGGACGGCATCGGGGGGCTGAACGACTACGTAACGGCGCCTGCCACGGCGACCATCGGCAACCAGCCGCTGCTGTACGCGCACAAGACCGCACAGATCTTCGAGGATCTCAGCTCGCCGGGGATCGTCGATCCGGGCGACGTGCTGCGCTACACCATCGTCCTCAGCAACTCCGGCGCGGTCCCGGCCACGGGTGTCGTGCTCACCGACAACGTTCCGGCCAATACCACCTACGTGGCCGACTCCCTCCGCCTGAACGGCGCGTCGGTGGGACCCGACGGCGGCGTGTCGCCGCTGATCGCCGGCCTGTCGGTGCAATCCGCCGACCATCCGGGCGCCGGCATTGTTTCGGCCGGCAATAGCGCCGTGGTCACTTTTGAGGCCAGGGTCAACGACGGTGTTCCCACGGGGACCCTCATCATCAATCAGGGCCGTATTACCTCCGGCGAGATGCCACCGGTAGCTACCGATGCCGACGGCGTGCCCTCCAACGGCAACCAGCCGACCATCGTCGTCGTCGGCGCAGTGCAGTTGCTCTCCATCACCAAGGAGGTATCGGCGGTCGGTGGCGGAATCGCCGAAGCCGGCGGACAGTTGGAGTATGTCATCCGGGTGAACAACATCGGCAGCCTGCCCGCCACCCGGGTGGTGGTAACCGATGACCTGAATCCGCCCTTGGGCAATCAAGTGACCTACGTCGCCGGGTCGGGCACCTTGAACGATTCAACAGACGGGGTCGTCTATGCCGGCGGGGTGCTCACCGTTGATTATGCCGCCCTGTACGGCGACCTGCCGCCGGGCACCGGGCGCATCGTGCGCTTTCGCGTGCAGATCAACCCCACCCTCGCCGTCGGAACGACCATCACCAATACCTCCGTGGTCCACTGGAACGATCCGGCGCAGACGGACTCGGCCAGCGTATCCATCGACGTGGGCGGGACGCCGGGCAGCGCCAGTCTCAACGGAAACGTCTGGCACGACGCGAATCTGGATAAATTCCCCGGGAACGGCACCGAGACCATGATGGAGGGTTGGTCTGTCGAGCTTTATCGTAACGATCAGTCGGTCGCCACGGCGCTCACCGATGCCAACGGCTTCTATCGGTTCAGCGGCCTGGCGCCCAACGCGGGCACATCCGACCTTTATGAACTGCGCTTCCGCGCGCCGGGCGCGGGCCCGAATACTGCCTCGATGGGCATTGCCGACTCGCCCTTCACCAACGGTCCGCAGCGGATCAGCGGCATCACCGTCGCCTCGGGGGCCAATCTGCAGAACCTGAACCTGCCGCTCTGGCCCAACGGCACCGTGTACAACTCTGTCTCGCGCGCACCGGTTGCCGGAGCCGGAGTGGCGATGCTGAATGCGGCGACGAAAGCCGCACTTCCGGGCCAATGCTTCGACGACCCCGTACAGCAGAATCAAGTTACGGCCGCGAACGGCTTCTACAAGTTCGACCTGAACTTCAGCGATGCCTCTTGTCCGGCGGGCGGCGGCTATCTCATCGAAGTGACGCGGCCGGCGACCGGTTATATGGACACGCCGTCCCGGATCATTTCGCCGGCCAGTGGCGATAACACGGCTCCATTCTCCGTTCCCGCCTGCCCCGGCAGTGCGGCCGACGCGGTGCCCGCGACCCCGTACTGCGAGGTTGTGGCCTCCGCGGCGCCGCCGCCGCCGTCGGTTCCCCCGGGCACGGCCGGCACCACCTATTATCTGCACCTTCTGCTGGGCAATGGAACCGTGCCCGGGCAGAGCCAGGTTTTCAACAACCCGATCCCCATCGATCCGGAACTTTATGGGGCCGTGGCCATCAGCAAGACCTCATCTTTAACCAACGTGACCAAGGGGACGCTGGTGCCCTATACGGTCACCGTCTCCAACGTGTACGGCGCGCCGCTGTCCGGTATCGGCATCGTCGACCGTTTCCCGGCCGGGTTCAAATACGTGGCGGGCTCCGCCCGCCTGGACGGCAATCCGGCCGAACCGCTGATCAACGGTCGTGAGCTTGCCTGGAACGGCCTCGAACTGCAGTTCAACCAGAGACGCACCATCCGGTTTCTGCTGGTGGTGGGCTCCGGCGTCTCCGAAGGCGAATACGTAAACCGGGCCTTGTCGCTCAATACCACCACCGGCGGCGCCGTCTCGGGAGAAGCGACGGCCACCGTGAGGGTCATCCCCGACCCGGACTTCGATTGCACCGATGTCATCGGCAAGGTGTTCGACGATGCCAACCTGAACGGCGAGCAGGATTCCGGCGAGAAGGGACTGTTCGGGGCCCGCGTGGTGACGGCCCGCGGTCTGATCGCCGCCACTGATAATAACGGGCGCTTTCACATCACCTGCGCGGCAGTCCCTGACGAGGATCGCGGCAGCAACTTCATCCTCAAGCTGGACGAGCGCAGCCTGCCCAGCGGCTATCGCCTGACCACCGAAAATCCGCGCGTGCAGCGGGCCACCCGCGGCAAGATGCTGCGCTTCAGCTTCGGCGCGGCCATTCACCGTGTGGTGCGCCTGGATATCGCCGACGGGGCGTTCGAGCCCGATACCACCGAAATCAGGATGCAGTGGACTCACAGGATCGACCAGTTGCTTGAAGAACTCAGGAAGGGGCCGTCCGTGCTCAGGCTTTCCTATCTTGGCGATGTCGAGCCCAAAGGCCTGGCCCTGGAACGTCTTGCGGCCCTGAAAAAGGAAATCACCTCACGGTGGAAGCCGTCGGGCTCCGGCTACCAGCTGACCATCGAGACAGAAATCTTCTGGCGACGCGGCGCTCCGGTTGCCGGTCACCGGTAACGGGCGGATGAAACCCATGCTGGGTCACCTGCGCACAGTGAAGGGCTTCTTTCCGAGGCACGGCATCGCCGTCCTGTGCGTGTGCGGCGTCACCGCGGTGGGCACCGGGGTTGCGTCATCCGGGGAAACGGGGGTAAGGGAAACCCATGTGCGCGGAGAGGCGGCCGAGATGCACCTGCCGGCCGACCAGCCGCTGACCTCATGGGTCCATGACCCGGCCATATTTGAAAAGGACGAGGGGGACGGGAAGGAACTGCGGAAAGTCGTCGAGCAGGAAGTCACGACCATCAAACTCGAAAACCTGGTCCCGCCCGTCCATTTCGGCCTGGGCGAAATCGAGATTACCGAGAATTATCTTAAGATCCTTCGCGAGGTGCTCGACGGCATGCGCGGTCGCGCCAATGTGCGGCTCCACTTTGTCGGTCATGCCGATACCCTTCCGCTCAGGGGCGAGCTGATCAATATCTACGGCACCAACGTCGGGCTGTCGCGCGAACGGGCGGGGACCGTGGCCGAATACTGCCAGCGCGCGCTGAACCTTCCCCCCGAAGCGATCTCCTACGAGGGGCTTGGCGACAGTCGGCCGGTCGCCAGCAATGCGACGGAAGAAGGGCGGCAGCTCAACCGTCGCGTGGAAGCGCAGGTCTGGTACGACGAGATCAGCGAAAAACAGACCGAAAAGGAAGTGATCGTCCCCCGCGAGCGGAACCGCATCAAGGTCTGCCGGACCGAGGCCGTCTGCAAATTGCGCTATAAGGACGGCCACTCCCATCGCTCGCGCGTCAAGAACCTGACTTCCCCGCTTCATTACGACAAAGGCATGCTGAGCGTGCCGGAGGAATTTCTGCAGCAGGTCAGGCAGGCGCTGAAAAATCTCGGCGGCAAACAGAACCTTGTGGTCAAGTTCATCGGCTATACGGATGACATCCCGCTGAAGGGACGGGACGAGCGCATCTACGGCGACCCCGTAGGGCTCACCAAGGCGGTTGCCCGCCGCGTTGCCCTCGCCGTTCAGGATGATCTGGGCTTGCCCAACGCCGCCATCGAGACCGAGGGCCGCGGGGCGTCGCAGCCTGTGACCTCGAACGATACGGAACAGGGGCGCGCGCTGAACCGTCGCGTGGAGGCGGAGTTCTGGCACGACGATCCGCTTCAGGATCTTCCCGACGAGCCCCAACTGTGCCCTGGCGCCCCCGGCGCCGAAACCGTCACCCGCGTCTACGATTCGCCGTCGGGCGGCATCGATCCGATCCTGTTTGAAAACGGGAAACCCGTCATACCCGACGGGTACGCCGAACGTCTGCATCGCATCATGGACGAGATACGTGACAGGACCCATGTCCGCCTGCGGTTTGTCGGCTATACCGCCAACAAGCGCCTCGACCGTCGTACGGCCGCGGTGTACGGAGACGACATCGGATTATCCATGGCGCGCGCGCGCCGGTCCATGGCGGCCGTCAGCGAGCGGATGAGACTGGCGGAAAGGCAGGCGGAGTTCGATGGCCGCGGCTATGTTCAGTCCGACGACGTGGTCAATGCCGGTTTTGTCGAGTCCGATACATCGAAAGTCAAGGTGCAGGTGGTCTACGATGAACTGATTACCCGCGACGACTTCGAGGGGGTGGAGGTCACCCCGTTGACTCGCGAGGTGAAGACGGTTGATCCCTTCGCTCTGAATCTCATGCGCATCACGGTGGACGGCAAGCCGGTCGATGATCCGAGCAAGTGTATTTCGGACGTGCAGCGCTGCACCGACGTGGCCCTGGACAACGCCCAGATCCAGTTCAAGCACGACAGCCTGAAGATTGAGCCGCGGCTGAACGTGACCGCATGGCCGATTACCATCCGTTATCAGGACCTGCCGGATACGGCGTTTGCCGAAAACCTGGTGCATTTCCGCCTGTACACCAACTACCGCAGCTTCATCGAACGGGCGGAGGTCAGGATTTTCGAAGAGGAGAAGTCCGTCCGCGACACGCCCCTCGCCGTCGTCGAGATGGATGCCGACGGCATGGCCCAATGGCAGCCCGAGTTCGAGTCCTTCTCCGCGTCTGTGCGCAAATTGAAATACCTGGTGCGGGTGTATGACAGGAAGGGACGATTCGACGAGACGACTCCGCAGCTCCTGTGGGTGGCGGACCGCATCGATCCGTCGGTTGCCGAAGCGAAGGTCGACGAAAAATTGCTGGCCGGTTATGGCGAGAGCCGCATCGCCAGCCGGAATATTCCCCTTCACGGCGGCACGGTGCAGGCATACGGCACCGCGATCCCCAAAGGACAGGGGGTGTGGATGGCCGGATCCAAAGTTCCGGTGGACGGCGCCGGCAGTTTCGTGGCCGAAGAGATCCTGCCGGAGGGCATGCATACCGTGGAAGTGGCCGTGCTCGACGAGTTCGGCAACGGCGAGCTCTTTCTGCGCGACCTGGCGCTGAAAAAGAGCGACTGGTTCACCGTGGGGATCGCCGACCTGACCCTGTCCGGAAACAAGACAACCGGGCCGGCCGAACTGCTCGCGCCGGATAAACCCCAGTACAGCGAAGACATGAGCCTTTATGGTCGCCTGGCGTTCTATACCAACGGAAAATTCGAAAACGGCTGGTCGCTGACGGCGAGCGCCGATACCCGCGAAAGCCCCGTGGACGAGATCTTTTCCAACTTCATGGACAAGTCCCCCGAGGCGCTGTTCAGACGAATCGACCCGGACTACCACTACCCGACCTTCGGCGATGACAGCACCGTCACGGAAGACGCGCCGACCACCGGGAAGTTCTTCGTCAAGATGAAGAAGGATAAAACGTACGGGCTCTGGGGCAACTTCAAGATCGCGTATACCGATACCGCCCTGGCGCATGTGGACCGCGGGCTGTACGGCGCCAACCTGCATTATCAACCGCTCGACACCACCAGTTTCGGCGAACCGCGCCTGCTGGTGGACGGGTTTGCCGCGGACCCGGGGACCGTGGCGGGACGCGATGAGTTCCGCGGCACGGACGGATCGCTCTATTTCCTGCGCCGGCAGGACGTGCTGCAAGGTTCCGAACGCGTGCGTATCGAGGTCCGCGACAAGGATTCCGGGATCGTTCTGGGGGTCAAGAACCTGACGCCGGTGCTCGATTACGACATCGACTACCTGCAGGGACGCATCCTGCTTTCGCAGCCCTTGCCCGCAACGGCGGACGACGGCCTGCTGGTGCACAGCGGCTCCATCAGCGGGCATCCGGTCTTCCTGGTGGCCCGTTACGAATTCACCCCGGGGTTCGACGACCCGGACACGATGGCTGGCGGCGGCAGGGTCCATTACTGGTTCAATGACCACGTCAAGGTCGGCGTGACCGCCAGTCAGGATGATGAAGCCGACATCGAAAACAGCCTGGGTGGAGCGGACCTGACCTTGCGCAAGTCCTCGGCGTCGTGGCTCAAGCTCGAAGCGGGCCGCACCAAAGGTCCGGGCGTTTTGGCGACAACTTCCATCGACGGCGGTTTCGGTTTCGACAACACGGCGGGTTCCCTGGTCGACAACGATGTGGAGGCGTCGGGCTATCGCGTAGATGCCAGTTTGGGCTTCCAGGACATCTTTAAAAACGGGCGCGGCCGGGTCACCTTCTACCTGCAGGATCTCGAGGCGGGCTATTCGGCGCCGGGCCTGGCCACCGCCCGGGACCTGACCCAATACGGCGGAACGGCGGAGATGCCGTTTACCGACCGTCTGAAGGCGCGCGCAAAGATGGACAAGAGGGAGGAGCAGGAAGGCCTGGAGACCGAAACCGCAGAGCTGAACCTCGACTACCGGATGGGTAAGCACTGGACCCTGGGATTGGGCGTGCGTCACGACAGCCGCGAGGATGGATCGGCGGTGGTTCCCGCGACCCAGGAGGAGGGCGACCGGACGGATGCGGCGATTCGGATGCTGTACGATTCCCATGCGCGCTGGACCGCTTACGGGTTCGTTCAGGAATCGGTTCAGACAAGCGGCAACCGTGAAGACAACGGCCGCATCGGCGCCGGCGGCAGCTTGCGTTTGACCGACCGGTTCAATGTCACCGGCGAGGTTTCCGAAGGAGACCTCGGGACGGGCGGCAAGCTCGGGACCGAATATCTGTATTCCGACCGGACCACCCTGTACAGCAATTACAGCCTCGAGAACAACGAGCGGACGGACAACGGCCTGCTTGCCAGGAGGGGCAAAATGGCTTCCGGATTCCGCACCCGTTATTCGGACAGCGCCAGCGTCTACGCCGAAGAGCGGTATACCCACGGTGACGTCCCCACGGGCCTGACGCATTCCGCCGGAGTAAAACTCGTGGTTTTCGACCGGGTCAATTTCGGCGCCAATCTCGATTTGGGAACCCTCGAGGACCCTGTCACCGCGGCCGAACTCGAAAGGACGGCGCTGGGCGTGAGCGCCGGTTACGGGTTTGACAAGCTGAAGCTCGCCAGCGCCGTGGAATATCGGGTCGACGACATCGAGCAGCCCGATACCAGCTCCTCCGAGCGTACCTCCTGGCTGTGGAAAAACAGTTTCAAGTACCAACTGTCCGAGGATTGGAGGCTCATCGGCAAATTCAATTACGCCGTGAGCGACAGTTCGATGGGAGATTCTTATAGCGGCGACTATACGGAAGCGGGCCTCGGCTATGCGTATCGCCCCGTCCACAATGACCGCCTGAACGCGCTGATCAAGTACACCTATTTCTACAATGTTCCGGCGGCAGATCAGGTGACCGGCGCCGGTGCAACGTCCGACCATATCCAGCGCAGCCACATCGGATCAGCGGATGTCATGTATGACCTGACGCACCGTTGGACCGTGGGAGGCAAGTACGCCTACCGCCAAGGCGAGGTGGCCCAGGATCGAAATCATCGGGAGTTCTTCGACAGCCGGGCCAGCCTGTACGTGCTGCGCGCGGACTGGCACTTCGTCCACCAATGGGACGCGATGGTCGAAGCGCGCAGGCTTGACCTGCCTGACGCGGACGACAGCCGCAGCGGGGTGTTGGTGGGGGTATACCGCCATGTGGGCAACCATATCAAGGCGGGAGTCGGCTATAACTTCAGCGATTTCTCGGATGATCTGACCCAGCTGGACTATAAGCACCAGGGTCTGTTCGTCAATCTGGTCGCGAAGTACTAGAGGATGTGAGGAGGACAACATGTTTCGCTGGCAGAGAGTGGCCATTTCAGGGATTTCAGCGCTTCTTTTGAGCGCCGCCGCTTACGGGCAGGAAATCTCCAGGGAGCAGATAAAGGGCCTGGACGAGCAGGTTCAGGAGATCAAGAGCGATGTCCTGGGCATCGCGGCGGAACTGAGTCAGCTCGAAGAGAAGCTGCTGTATCCGTCCAATACGCAGGTCGCGGTATTCGTATCACTGGTCGGCGGCGAGACCTTCCGTCTCGACTCGGTCGAGATCCAGTTGGACGGCACGCCGGTTGCCCATCACCTTTACACCTTCAAGGAGCTCGAAGCCTTGCAGAACGGGGGGGTGCAGCGCATCTATACCGGCAATGTCCGGTCAGGCGGGCACGACCTCCAGGTCTCCGTCATCGGCAAAACCGTCGGCGGCGCTGATTTCCAAAAATCGGAGCGCTTCACGGTCAATAAAGATGTGGGCCCCAGGATCGTGGAGATATCCCTGGCCGCCCAAGGCATTACCCTTACCGGCAGGTAGAGCATGAACAGGCTGTTTGTCATATTGACGATTCTGATATTTTCCACGCCTTCGGCGTCGGCCGGTGCGTCCGCCCCGAAGGAGCTGAAGGACCTCCATTTCGGAGAGGCCCTCTTTTACGCCTTTCAAGGGGACTGGTTCGGTGCCATCGCTAGGCTCGACACCGAGCTCATCCAGCACCATGGGGTAGACGAGCCCGAACGCGACACCCTTCATTACCATGTCAACCAGGCGGAGTTCGACGTGGGTGATTTCGAATTGGCATACCGGATGCACCAGCGTGCCGGGCGCGCCATCACAGCGGTCATCGAGGGCAACGTCGAGGAGCCGGTCCGCAACGAGGCCATTTTCCGCCTGGCGCGGATCTACTTTCAGAAAGACCAGCCGGTCAATGCCCGGTATGCCGTGGAGCGCATCAGCGGGGCCGTTCCGACGGGAATTCGCGACGATCTGGATTTCCTGCGCGCCCAGATCCTCATGGCCAACGGCCGGTTTGCCGAAGCCGCGCGTATTCTGAGGGACCTCCAGAATGCGAAAAGCCTCGAAGGCTTCGCCGCGTATAACCTTGGTATTGCGCTGATCAAGGACGGCAAGGAGCTCGAGGGGCGCCAGTATCTGGACCGTACCGGTCAGATCAAAAGCAATGATGAGATTACGCTGGCAATCAAGGACAAGGCGAACCTTGTCCTCGGGTCCAAGCTGTTACAGGAGAAAAATTTCGAGGGCGCCAAGCAGGTGTTCGACCGGGTGCGCCTGAACGGTCCATTCTCCGATCGCGCGTTGCTGGGCTCGGGATGGGCGGACGCATCTCAGGGTCGCTTCGAACGGGCGCTGGTGCCCTGGAGCACTCTCGTGACGAGAGAGGTCACGGACGCCTCGGTGCAGGAAGCCATGCTTGCCGTCCCCTATGCCTATGGCAAGCTGAATGTGACCGGCAAAGCGGCATTGACGTATGGCAGCGCGCTGGAGAAGTTTGGCGACGAAGTCGACAAGCTCGGGGCATCCATCGAGAGCATCCGCGAAGGTCGTTTTCTCCAGGCTCTGGTGCGGGAAGAAGTGAAACAGGATGCCGACTGGGTCGTCAAGCTGCGCGAGCTTCCGCACACCCCCGAGACATACTACCTGCTTGGCTTGATGGCCTCCCACGATTTCCAGGAATCTCTGAAAAACTATCTCGACCTGGAGCAGTTGCGCACGAAGATGGCGTCCTGGGACAGGGACTTGGACGCTTTCGAGGAGATCATTGCGGAACGCCGGGCTTATTACGAGCCGCTGCTTCCTGTCATCGACCGGGAATTCCGGCGGCTCGACTCACAGATGCGTCTGCGCCTGGAGCAGCGGGACCGAATCGAACAACGGCTCAAGGCCATGCTGGTGGTCCCGAGACCCGATTATCTGGCGACCGCGGAGGAACGGATCGTCAGTGAACGGATTGCGCTTCTGGAACGGAAGTTGATGGCCGGCGGCGCGGCCTTACACGGCGACGCCGGGACACGCATCGCCCGTTTGCGGGGGCGGCTGCACTGGAATATCCATACGGAATATGACCGCCGCTTCACCGAGGCTCATACGCACCTTCGCGACCTGAATGGCGAAGTGGAGCGATTGAAAAGGCAGTACGCCGCCTTTGTGCGCACCCGTCAGGCCGCGACCCAAAGCTGCGAAGGGTACGACGACCTCATCCGCCGCCAACGGTCCCTGATCCAGGCGGCCAGGGAAAAGGTGGGTGAACTGATGGCGCGCCAGGGCCATATGCTTGAGACCATGGCCGTGAATGAGCTCACCGCGCGCCGGGAACGGCTTGCCGAGTACCAGATCAAGGCGCGCTTCGGCATGGCGGACAGCTATGACCGTGCGACCCGGGCCCAGATCCAGGAAAAGGGTGAGTAAATGAACCGGATCCGGTTTTTCATATGCGCGGCGCCATTGATGCTGGCCGCGTGTGCCTCGGTCGGCGACAGAAACAGGAATACCATCGCCACGTTGCGGAAGGTGCACATCGAGATCAAGGAGGAGAAGGTCGAGGGCGGGCTTGAGAAAGCGATGCTGGGTTATCAGCGCTTTCTGGAGGACACGCCGGACTCCGCCTTGACGCCCGAGGCCATCCGTCGTCTGGCCGACCTGAAAATCGAAAAAGAATACGGCACCCTCACGACGGGCGCCGGGACCACCGGGCGGGCGCCGGCATTGCCCCCCCCGGAACCTGCGACGCGCCCGAAGGTCGTTCCGGTCACTACCGCACCGCCGGAGCAGGCGTTGGCGCATCTTCCGCTCCACGACGAGTCCGAGGCGGACTTTGAAAAACGGGCGACCATGAGGCAGCCGGTGGACAATATGGCCGCTGCTGCAGACACGCCTGTCGCGGGTGCGAATGATCTCGAAAGGGCAGGCACCCGAGAGGCCATTGCGCTTTATGAAAAGCTCCTCAACGATTACCCCGTGTACGAGCGTAACGACCAGGTGCTGTACCAGATGTCCCGCGCATATGAGGAACTGGGGCAGACCGAGGAAGCCATGGCGGTCATGGACCGGATGGTCCGCGATTTTCCCCGGTCTCGATATATCGATGAAGTGCAGTTCCGGCGTGCGGAATACTTCTTTGCTCGCAGGCGCTACCTGGATGCCGAGGATGCCTATGCGGGCATCGTGAAAACCGGTGTCAGTTCATCGTTCTACGAGCTGGCCCTGTACAAACTGGGCTGGACGTTCTACAAGCAAGATCTCTATGAAAATGGCCTGCAGCGGTTCATGGCGTTATTGGACCACAAAGTGTCCGTGGGATACGACTTCGAACAGACCGAGGACGAGCAGGAACGAAAGCGGACGGAAGACACCTTCCGCGTCATCAGCTTGAGTTTTTCCAACCTCGGCGGCGCCGATTCCATGGTGGAATACTTCTCGCGCCACGGGAAGCGCAGCTACGAGGACAGCGTATACGGCAACCTCGCCGAATTCTACTTCGACAAGCGCCGTTACGCCGACGCCGCCGCGGCCTACAACGCCTTCGTGGACCGTAACCCGTTCCACAAGGCGGCGCCGAACTTCCACATGCGCGTTATCGAAATCCACGCCGCCGGCGGATTTCCCAGTCTCGTCCTTGACTCCAAAAAGAAATTCGCCACGACCTACGGTCTGCAGGCCGAATACTGGAAGCATTTCGCCTCCGACGACCGTCCGGACGTTCTCGGTTTCCTGAAAACCAACCTGACCGATTTGGCGAACCATTATCATGCCTGCTACCAGGACCCGCGACAGGCCGAAGACAAACCGGCGAATTTCGAAGAGGCGCAGCACTGGTATCGAGGGTTTTTAACCTCGTTCCCCACGGACAGCGAATCGCCCGTCATCAACTACCAGTTGGCGGACCTGCTGCGGGAAAACCGGTCGTTCGGCGCAGCCGCCGTGGAATTCGAGAAGACCGCGTACGGCTATCCGCCCCACGAAAAATCCTCCCAGGCCGGCTACGCGGCGGTCTCCTCATACCGGGAGCAACTTGGCGCCGCCCGGCCGGAGGACGTGGAGACGGTCAAACGGGAGGTCGTCCGCAGTTCGCTGAAGTTTGCCGATGCCTTCCCGGAACACGAATATGCGGCGATCGTCCTCGGGGCGGCCGCGGATGATCTCTACGGCATGAAGGAATATGAACAGGCGCGATCCGCCGCGACCAGGCTCATCGAGGCATTCCCCGGCACAGATGGTGACGTCGTCCGTGATGCCTGGCTGGTCGTCGGCCATTCCAATTACGAGCTCGCGCGCTACAGCGAGGCAGAGAACGCGTATCTGAAGGTATCGGCGCTGCTGCCCGCGGAAGACACAACGCGCGACGCCCTGGTAAACAATCTCGCGGCATCGATTTACAAGCAAGGGGAGCAGGCCAATGCCGCCCAGGACTATCGGGCTGCTGCGGACCACTTCTTGCGGGTGGGCCGCACGGCCCCGACCTCAAAAATCAGGCCGACCGCCGAATATGACGCTGCCGCGGCCCTGATCCAGCTCAAGGACTGGGGGATGGCCGCCTCGGTGCTGGCAGGATTCCGCACCAATTTCCCCGAGAACCCGTTGCAGCCCGAAGTGACCAAGAAGATCGCCTATGTCTACAGGGAAAACAACCAGGTCTCCCTCGCGGCCAACGAGTATGAACGTATCGAAAGGGAATCCCGGGACGAAGAGATCAGACGGGATGCACTCCTGGTTGCAGCGGAATTGCATGAAAAGGATGGCAACAGCGTCCGCGCGCTCGAGGTGTACCGGCGCTATGTGGGGTATTTCCCCCAACCGGTGGAGGTCAACCTGGAGACGCGAAACCACATCGCCGGGATCCTGAAGGCGCAGAACGATCGCACATCCTATCTGGACGAACTTGAAAAGATCGTCGCAATTGACGCCTCGGCGGGGAGCGCACGGACCTTACGGACCCGCTCTCTTGCCGCACAGGCCGCATTGGTGTTGGCCGAGCATGAATTTGACGCGTTTACCGCCGTCGACCTGGTACAACCCTTTGAGGTCAATCTGGGCAGGAAGCGCGAACTGATGAAGACGGCGACACAGAAATTCAGCCATCTCGTGGAGTATGAGATCGGGGACATCACTGCCGCGGCGACGTTCTATCTGGCCGAGATCTACGCCCACTTCAGCAAGGCCCTGACGGCGTCGGAGCGTCCCGGAGGACTGAGTCCCATGGAACTGGAGGAGTACGAGCTGGCCATCGAAGAGCAGGCCTATCCGTTCGAAGAGAAGGCCATCCAGGTCCATGAGAGCAATCTCAAGCTGGTGTCCCGCGGGATAAGCAATGTGTGGATCGAAAAGAGCCTCCGGAAACTGGCCGAATCCGTGCCCGCCCGCTATGACAAGCCGGAAGAGACCAGCGGCGTCATCGGTTCGCTGGAAACCTACATTTTCGCAACCGACAGGCAGGCGCTGGCGGACTCCGACGTGGCGAAAACCGGGGAGTCCGACACCGTGGCGCCTGCCCAGGCCGAAGAACCCGGATCTGCGACCGAGTCCGACACCGTGGCGCCTGACCAGGCCGAAGAACCCGGATCTGCGACCGAGTCCGACACCGCGGCGCCTGCACAGGCCGAAGAGCCCGGATCCGTGACGGAATCCGACACCGCGGCGCCTGCCCAGGCCGAAGAGCCCGGATCCGTGACCGAGTCCGACATCGCGGAGATTGCCCAGGGTGATCGCACGGGCCAGCCCCCGATAAGAACGGGCGAAGCGACGAGGAGGTAAGCGGTGCAGGGCATGCAGATGAGAATGTCGCGAAGGTTACGAATACGAACGTGCGCCGGATTCGCCGTTCTTGCGATGGCGCTGTCGGTCCTTGCCGGGTGTGCGACCGATGGAAAGGTCAAGGCGGCACCTGTTGCCGATGTTCCTTCCGTGGTCACGGGACCCTCAGTGGAGAGACTCGTGGATGGCCGGGAAGGCTTCATCATCACGGAAGTGCCCACGATGGATAACGCCTCGCGCAGGGACTTCGATCGCGCAGTCGCCATGCTGAATGACAAGGACGATGGCAAGGCCATCGAACTTCTGGAAAAGGTCATCGAGAAGTCACCGGGCGTCACGGCGCCGTATATCGATATCGCGATCGCCTATCTGCGCGTCGGCAAACCTTCGCTGGCAGAGGAACATTTTAAAAAAGCGCTGATGCTGTTTCCCGAGCACCCTGTGGCAAGTAATGAATACGGTTTGTTGTGTCGCAAAACCGGACGACTTGCCGAGGCCCGGGCGATTTATGAGAAGGCGATCGCACGCTTCCCCGAGTATTATCCGTTGCACAGAAATCTCGGGATTCTCTGCGATCTGTATCTGAATGATCCGGCATGCGCCATCGAGCATTACGAGATTTACAGCAATGCCAGGCCGGAAGACACGCAGGTCAAATTGTGGGTCGCGGATTCGCGCGACCGTCTTGGGCGCAATTAAGGAGGAACAGCGATGAGTCGCACATTGGTCCTGTGCGTGTGTTTGGTCCTGTTTCAGGCTGTCCTGGCCGCAGCCGAGGAAGTGAATGGCGGCGGGCCATCGGAAGCCAAGGAGCTATCCGGAATGTCCATCGTCGGAAACGATGATGCGCCGAAGTCCCTTTATATCGTCCCGTGGAAAAGCTCCGAAGTCGGCGTGGAGACCAGCCTGGACACTATGTTGAATGAAGGCGATGTGCCGGTGGACCGGGACGTTTTCAAGCGGCAGCTTGGATATTATCTCGTCAGCACGGGGAAATAACATCGTGCCCTGTTTGAAGAGAGGAGGATGGTGATGGATTTCTATTCAACGGTGGCGTTTTTCCAAAAAGGCGGGGTGTTCATGTACCCCATTCTGCTCGTGTTTGTGGTTGGCATGGCCATCGCGTTCGAACGCTGGGTTCAGTTGAACCGCATCCGGGGCGCAAACCAGGAGATGTGGGCCTTGCTGCATCCGGTGCTGGCCAAGGGAGAGTTCGATAAGGCCCGGGATATGGCCAACAAGGACAAGTCCTCCATCTCTCAAATGCTGGGGATGGGACTGGCGCGCCAGGGGGCGGTCCGGCGGCGGGAAGACATCGAAATCGCCATGGAAGAGAGCATGATGGAGATCATCCCCCAGCTGGAGAAGCGCACGCCGTACGTGGCGCTGCTCGCCAATATCGCCACCCTGCTGGGGCTGCTCGGCACCATCATGGGGCTGATCCAG
>JACZKY010034177.1_pt1 | contig 18511 bp, 17 predicted proteins | sample 8237611 | NCBI WGS metagenome assembly JACZKY01 (sample SAMN16148055, study PRJNA663545) | marine sediment metagenome | biome: sediments and biomass from bioreactor inoculated with such sediments; feature: coastal sediments; material: methane- and iron-fed bioreactor; isolation source: Bothnian...
ATATTGGTCAAAGTGTTTCGCGAACGGATCGCCGCCGATCCTGAGGCGAGTATAATGGCGGCGGGAAGGCGCGGGAAGAGGTTTCCGGCGGAAAAGGAAATTCCCGTCTGAAGGGGAGGCGGGGGTGCCGGAGACGCCCCGGGCACGGAGAAAGGGGAGGGGGAGATGACGCGGAGGCTGGTCGCGGCCCTTTTCTCCCTGGCGATCCTGGGGACCGGGGGCACCGCGCGGGGCCTGGAAATCCATCCGTTCTACGCGAGACACTTCAGCCCGCTGGTGCAGACCTTCGGCCTCCCTCCGGCGGAAGATGGGGAGATCACGGCCCGGGGAACCGTCCTGGCCCGGCTCGTCCTCGACGAGGCCAACAGTTTCCAGGGGAGCGCGGGGCGCCGGCAATCCGCGAGCATGGACGGGGAGACCCTGCGGACCACCCTGGCGCTCCGATACGGGTTCACCCCCCGCTTCGAGGGCGGCGTGGACCTCCCCGTCGTGCATCACTCCGGGGGTTTTCTCGACGGCTTCATCGAATCGTTCCACCGATGGATCGGGAAACCGAAGAACGACGGCGCAGGGAATCCCCGGGACCGACTCAACTACATCTACCGACGGGACGGAGTGACGAAGGCCGAGGTCCGGGACGAAGCCACCGCCTTCGGCGACGTGGCGCTCACCGCGTCGTGGCGCCTGTCCTCCCCGAAAGACGAGGGGCGATCCGTGGCGTTGCGGGCGACGCTGAAACTCCCCACGGGCAAGGAATCCGTGATGGCCGGCAACGGGGGGACGGAGGGATCGTTGCGGCTCGCTCTGAGGGACGCGAAGATCCTCGGGCACTGGAACGTTACGGTGTTCGCCGCGGGCGGGGCGCTCTACATCGGGAACGACACCTTCCTCGGGGGCCTGCGCCAGCCCCTGGTCGGATTCGGGACGGTCGGAGCGGGATGGGCACCCGCCTCGTGGATGGCCGTCAAGGCCCAAGCCGACGGCCACAGTGCCCTCTCCCGCGAGCGGGAGTTCAAGTCGCTGTCGTGGACGGTCCACGTGATTGCGGGATTCACCTTCGCACTTCCCGAAGGCGTCGACATGGACCTGGGGATTTCCGAAATCATCCTGAACGAAGCGGCGCCGGATGTGGCGTTCCAGCTGGGGTTCCGGAAGCGGTTCGGCGGAAAAGGGAATTCCCGTCTGTAGACGTTCGATCCCTTCCGGAGCACCGCTTGCCGCGGCGAACGGGACAGTTATCGCATGCCCTGCACGTATCCCTCGCTGCACCGGCCGGATTTCAGCGGGTCCGGCGGATCATTCGCCGCCGCTTCCTCGGGTGGCTTCACCGGGGAAGGCGCTTCCTGCGCCGCGTATGATACGCCCGCAAGAATCGAAAGCGCGAAGACGGTCCGCAGAATCCTCTTCCACATCAACCGTTGAGCCCCTTGGGTGGAATGCAATCCAGACTGCGGCGCAGAGTGCAGACCCCGCAGGAGTGGCGAAGGCAAACGGAGATATTCTTCGCCTTCGCCACCCCCATCGCCTCCCGTTTACTTCCCGGCCCGGCTGGAAACCGCAAGGTAGAGCTCAAGGTCAGCAGCCTGATCCTCGCCAAGAGATGCCCGGTTCGCCATCCTTTTGACGATCCCGCCCCACTGTTCCGGGGAATACTCGGCCGGCAGGAAAAGCCTGTGACAGTTCGCGCACTCGGTAACGAGAATGGCCCGTCCCCTCCGCAGGGCGTCCATGTCCGTCCCCCCCGGGAGGGCTCCCGCGGCACTCAGCGCGTCCGCCGTGGGGAGCGAAGCCTTCCCGGTGGCACAGCCGGAAAATCCGCCCACCACGGCGGCGATCGCCAGCAAAGCAAGGATCATCGTCGTCATGCCCGGAAACAGTTTGCTCATCGCTCTCTCCTTTCACGCACAGGGGCGAAGGGACCAGGGCCTTGCGCCCCTCCAGGCCCGGTTTGTCCGTTAAAACTGCCAGCCGATCCCGAAATTGACGAGGGTCGCCAGGTCGTTCCCGGATGCGTCGTCCCGGAACTGGACGTCCCCCTTCGCCACGAGGGTCGGCGTGAGGTAGAAGCTCGCGCCGAGCGTCCACTCCCGGCGGTCCCCCGCCGGGTTTTTCGCGACGCCGTCCGGCATCCGGTGCTGGGTGTCGAGGTCCTCGTACCGGGCGAAGACCGCGGCGTCCGATTTCGCGAGCTTCCCTTTCTTCCAGGACTCGGGAAAGAGGCGATATCCGGCCTCCAGGTACCACCCGAAGATCTCGGAAGCGGTTCCGTTGCCGATCTCCATCGCCCCGTGAATCCGCTCGTGGGCGACCGCGCCCCGGAAGTCGAGCTTCGACACGGTGTACTCGAAATCTCCGGAGAGAATCCGTACCTCCCCGTCGATCCCGGGATTGTTCCCCTGGTTCCCGTTGTCGACGCCTCCGTAATAGGCCGAGGCGCCAAGCCTCAGGAACCCGGGGGGGCCGGCCCATCGCACGAAGGGGAAGAAATCCAGGCGGCCGGTCACCGCGGGCTCGTGGAGGCTCGGCCGCTCCTTGATCCGCCCGTCGCGGATCCCGTTGACGGCGCTGAACTGCGACCCGTCAAGTCCGCTCACCAGGTACAGCTCGTACTTCAGGGAGGGGCCGAGCCCCCCGAAGGCCCCGATCCCGTCGGCGAACCAGGTCGTCGGAACGATCACCCGATCGAAGGAGGGGCGCTCGACCCCGTAGAAGGTTGGCGGCTCGTGCTTCCTGTTGGTGATCCCGACGGGGACAAGGACCCTGCCGAACCGGATGTTCACCGGGTCCGACAGGAGGAAATCGAGGAAGGCCTGCTCGATGGAGATCTCGCCGCCGCTCTCGCTCGAGACGAAGGCGTGCTCGATTTCGACTTCGGAGGAGAACCGGATCCAGTCGCTGAAGGTATAGCCGACGTACGCCACCAGGCGATGGATGTCGAACTGGTCCGGAGCGCTTCCCTCCCCGAAGTTCGCGTGCATCTCCCCGTAGCCGCCGAAGGTGAACCTGTCGGCCCACGATCCTCCAAGGGAAGCCTTCGTCCGGTCCATCGCGTCGATCCGACCCTCGAGCGCGTCAACGGTCTTTTCCAGTTCCCGGATTTTCAGGTCTTGCGGATCGGAGGGACTCTCCTGGGCCCGGGCCGGCCCTCCCAGGCACAAGGCGAAAAGCGCGAGGACCGCCGCGAACGGAAGAATCCCGCGCATGGTAAGGGGAAAAGAGGAAAGGACAAACGAACGGAAACGATACGGATACGGAACGGTATTCATGCCGCACACTCCTCTCATTTGTAAAGAAGGATGGAAAGCAACAACCCGTATGGCCCGGGCGCGTCGTATGTGCGCCCTCAAGTTGCGCTTTCACTGTGCGGTTCTTGGAGCGGAAAAGCCGCTTTGCCGCCCGATCCGTACCGTAAAACGCCCCTTGCCGGTCAGCTCCCGGCGAGGATGTCGATCAGTCGCTTTCGCATCACCTCCAGTCTTTTCGATTTGAAGGAGCTTCTCGTCTCATCGAGGACCTCGATCGTTTCCAGAACGGCCGCCTGGAGCCTGGAAAGCCTTCCGCAATCGACCAATGGGCAGTATGCCTGGCGGTCCAAGACGTTCCCTCCGCCTGCAAGGACCTGCTTGAAGAGACGGCGCTGGAACTCCACCCGCTCGTGCATCTCCTCGGCGGTCCGGTCCACGTATTCCTCGACCCCTATATCCCCGCGAACTTCCTTCGCGGTCGCCTCCGCCCTTGCGGGGGCCCACGAATCGTGCCGGCTCAAGCTTTTCTCCCTGGCCTCCAACGATTTTCACCTTCCCATGGCGTACATATGAGCAGATGTTTCATTCATACGATAAAAAAAATCACCCCACGGAGACGTGCTTGATGCATTCCTCCATGAGATTCCGGATGTGGTCGTCGTCCAGCGAATAATAGGCGATCTTTCCCTCCTTGCGGTATTTCACGAGGCGCTGGCCCCGAAGGAGCCGCAGCTGGTGCGAAACCGCCGATCCGGTAAGTCCGAGAAAACGGGCCAGGTCGATAACGCAGAGCTCCTGCCCCCCCAGCGCGGAGATGATCCGGATCCGCGTAGGGTCGCTTAAAGCGCTGAACGTTTCAGCGATAGCCCTGACCATCCGGTCCCCCGGCATGGCGGTTCTGGCCGCGCGCACGCTCGCGGCGTCGATGTATTCCACCTTCCCCTCCTTGGCGACGCCTGTTCCCCCCACGATCGACAACACCGCCTTTGCTCCTTTCTGAAACGGTTGATCAGTAGTACCAAGAATAAATTTCGGCGTCAATAAAAATTTTCGGCGATCCCTGTGAACACCGCGGACGGCCCCGCCCGCGCGCCGGGTCGAGCGGCCCGTCCCCTTTCCGGCGAAGCGGAATCCGCCCTCCCGCCTGTCATAATGAGGACACCGGGACGCGGGGCTGCTTCAGGACGGGCCGGCTGCATCGCGCGCGTACCCAGTCTGGCGCGAAAGGGGCCATCTTCATGAAACAAGCGGCATACTGTCTCTTCGAGACCCCGCTGGGCGCCTGCGGGATCGCGTGGAAAGAGCAGGCGACTTCCCGAACTCCGCCGGCGGTGACGTTCTTTCAGCTTCCCGAAGCGACGAGGAGCCTGACCGACAAGAGAATCGCACGGAGGTCCGGGGGCCGTAAAACGCGCGTGCCGCCGCCCCGCATTGCCGGGATCATCAAGAAAGTCCGGAAGCATCTGCGCGGGGATCTCCAGGACTTTCTGGATGTCGCCGTCGACCTGGACGCCGCGGGCCCCTTCGCGCGACAGGTGTACGAAGCGGCCCGGAAGATCCCGGCGGGACGGACCAGGTCCTACGGAGAGCTGGCGAGGGACATGAACCGGCCCACCGCTTCCCGGGCGGTAGGGCAGGCCCTGGGAAGGAACCCGATCCCTCTCATCATCCCCTGTCACCGGGTCCTCGCGAGCGGCGACAAGCCGGGGGGGTTTTCCTCTCACGGAGGACTGGAGACAAAGGCGAAGATGCTCGAGATCGAAGGCGCGACGACGCACTCCTGATCGCTGTCGCGGCGGGCCAAGCCATCATGGCGGGAGGCCCCCACGACCTATAATGGATCCATGGAGCGTCGCGGGCGGGGCCGGGAAGCGATGGAGGAGCGGTACGGGGAGGTCGAGGCCGGCGCGAAGACGATCGAGGTCCGGGGGGTACGGTACCGCCTCCGGGAAGTGCTCGCCCGATGGATGATGGACGTGCCCGAGATCCTGACCCTGGACGGGGGGTCGCTCGGGGAGGACCGCCACTGGATCCGGTTCATCGACAAGGACGACCGGACCTACGTGGCCTTCGAGTTCAACGGGGAGTTCGATATCCTCTCGGAGATGCGCGTCGACAGCCTCGAATGGGAAGGAGAGGATTTCTTCGGATCCCGCTGGAGGTAGACGGGACGAGCCGGAGGCGGGATTCCGCGTTCTCCAGGATCGATCCACGGTCCGTCCACGCCGGGTGCGTCCTGCCGCCGTACCAGAGAAGCGTCTGGTCGTTGTAGTGCGGCTCGAAGAAGTGTCCCGACGCCCCGGTGGGGATCACGGAGCGGGCCATGGAGCGGAAACCGAGAGGCACGACCTGCCGCATCGACGGACCGACGGCCACCGAATACCCCGTTCCCGGCTGGAACCGCTCCATGAAGACGGTCCTGCCGTCCCCGGGCGCGCCGTACGGGCCGATGTCGAACCATCCCCGCAGGTACCACTTCATTCCGAAGGGATGCCGGAAGGTCACCTGGTGGACCCTCCCCCAGGTCCAGGTCGATCGCGCCTCCCCCAGGCGGTCCCGGAGGAAGGACATGGCCTCCCGGAGCGACCGCGCGGCGACCTCTTCCAGCGGCTCCTTCCGTCCCGACGTCATGTTCTCGAGGAATGGCGAGTCCCCCCGCCCGATCACGCGATCCATCGCGTTCCACGCGAGAATCGACGTGCGGGAGAACTCCCCGTACAGGGCGGGGCCCAGCGCGTCGCGGAACACGTTCTCCATCAGCTTTTCGTAAAACACCTCGTAGAGAAGCCCCCCCCGGCTCTCCGCGGTGACGGAGAAGTCCCACGACGACAGGATCCGTTCCGCCTCCGCGAGGTCTTCCGAGCCCCCGGATCGTGAACGGGCCGCCCGGAGGGCCAGGGCGACCGCCTTCGCCGCTCCGGGGACTCGCACGTCGGATTGCAGCCGCTCGAAGGAGGCGACGGAGTGCTTTTCCCCGCGGGCCTCCCCTTCCGTCAAGACTTCGAGGATTCTCCTTCCCCGGTCGGAAGGCTCGTAGCTGCGGGAGAGATAGCGTGGGAAGGAGGGCCCCGCGGTCGGAAAATTGGCGGCCGCGACGACGCCCTTCCCGGGGTTCCACAGGGCGGGATTCTCCTCGAACGGGACATAGCCGGTCCACTCCCACTCCCCCGTGTCGCCCTGCACGGGAAGAAGGGTGGCGCCGCCCTTCCGCACGGGCACCCGACCGGCCATCACCACGCCGATGTTCCCGTCCGCGTCGGCGTAGACGACGTTCTGGGCCGGGTGCGGGTGGAGGGACAAGGCCGCAAGGAACGCTTCGCGGTTGCCCGCCCCGTTGAGGCGGAGCAGCGCGCCCAGCTGGTCGCCTCCGTCGAACCCCGCCCATCGCAGCGACAGGGCCTCCCCGACGCCGGGGAGCACCGGGGAAAGGATCGGGCCGTGAAGGGTCTCCCGCACCGTCACGGTCACGTCCACTCCCCCCTTGACCCGGATCCTCTCCTCCCGAAGGACGAGGGGGACCCACTTCTTCCGGTACATCACCCTGTCCCCGTCGACCCGCTCGATGAAGAAGTCCGCGTCGTCCAGCATGGCGTTGGTGAATCCCCAGGCGATCCGGGGATTGTGCCCGATCACCACGCCGGGAATCCCGGGGAACGTCACGCCGTAGACGTCCAGTCCGGGCGCCGTCAGGTGGTTCTCGTACCAGAGGGAGGGGCAGGAAAAGGGAAGGTGCGGGTCGTTGGCGAGGATCGGCAGTCCGGTCACGCTCCGGTCCCCGGAGACCGCCCACGCGTTGGAACCGGCGGACCGCGGCAGGTCGATCCCGAGGGCGGCCAGGGAGGACATCCCCTCCAGGAGGACGGCGGGGACCGGAAGCGATCTTCCCGCCGGAAGGCGCCGCATCGAAGACGCATCGTCGAATCCCGGGACCACGACCGGCGCGTCCGGCGGAATCCGGGGGAACAATTCCTCCGCTTTCTCCCGCGGCAGGACCTGGGCGATCCGGTACAGCACCGCCTCGTCACCCCATTGGGCCAGGCCGAACGAATTCAACAGGCCTGCGACGGCGATGTCTTCGACCGTGAACGGCCGCGGCCCGTACCCGAGGAGCCGGAACTCCGCCGGCCAGGCTCTGAGCGACTCCATGCCGGCGTTGGCCCCGTCGCAATACGCCTGCGCCGCCGCAAGCGTGCCGGCGGGCAGGGAGGCGGCGAGGATCGTAGCCCGGTGCCCGAAACCGAGGTGGCGGAAGAGCCGGTCGGCGGGAAGCGCCGCCTCCCCGAAGATCTCCGAAAGCTCCCCCCGCCCGAGACGCCGCCCAAGATCCATCTGGAAGAGGCGGTCCTGGGCGTGGCAGAATCCCTGGGCGAAATAGAGGTCGTGCCCGTTCCCGGCGGCGATGTGCGGGATCCCGTACCGGTCCCGGACGACCTCCACGGGCGAGGAAATGCCCGCGACGGCGAGCGTGCCCTCGCGTTGTGGAACGCTGGACCCGAAGAAGGAAGTGCAGGAAGAAAGGAAAAGGAAGGCGACGCAAAGACGGCGGGCCGCCGGCGCCGGAGGACGGGAGCGGCCGGCCACCCCGGTCACTCCCCGTCCCCCGGGCGGAAAACGGACGCGGTCTCGAGGGGGAGCGCGAGGCCGACGACGTCGCCTTCCTTCGGTGCCTCATCGTCCGTGAGGACCGTGAGGACGCCCCCACCGGTTTCCACGGATACGATCCTCTCGCGGCCGAGGTTCTCCACGGACGCGACGACCCCGGGGAGCGCTGGAGGGCGGGGCTCCCCCGAAATCCGCACGCGCTCGGGGCGCAGCCCGAGAAGGATCCGGCCGGCCCCGAGCCGCCGGACTTCCCGGGCCGTTCCGGGTGGCAGGGCGATCCTTTCCTCCCCGATCCGAAGGTACAGGCCGCCCTCCTCCTCGAACGCCGCGACATCCAGGAGGTTCATCGGGGCGGGCCCGATGAACGTGGCCGCGAACGGCGTCCGCGGCCTTTCGTAGAGATCCCGCGGCAATCCGGTCTGGAGCACCCGGCCCTCGCGCATGAGGGCCACCCGGTCGCCGAGGGTCATCGCTTCCGTCTGGTCGTGCGTGACGTAGATGGTGGTGACGCCCAGCGCGCGCTGGAGGCGCTTCAGCTCCGTCCGCGTGGCGGCCCGGAGGGCGGCGTCGAGGTTCGAAAGCGGCTCGTCGAGGAGGAAGAGGCGGGGCTTCCGCACGACCGCACGCGCGATCGCGACCCGCTGACGCTGGCCCCCGGAGAGCTCTCCCGGGCGCGCGCGGAGCAGCTCCCCGAGTCCGAGCATCGCCGCGGCCCTGGCCACCTCCGTCCGGATCGATTCCTCCTTCATCCCGGCGACGCGCAGGGGGAAGGCGATGTTCCCGGATACGTCCAGGTGAGGGTACAACGCGTAGCTCTGGAAGACCATCGCCACGTTGCGCTCCCTGGGGGAGACGAAGATCTTCTTCCCGGGCGCGGCCACCGGCTCGCCGTCGAACAGGATTTCCCCGGAGGTAGGCTTCAGCAGCCCCGCCGCAAGCGAAAGGACCGTGGACTTGCCGCAGCCGCTGGGTCCCAGGAGGACGAAGAGCTCCCCCTCGAGGACCTCCAGGTCCACCTCCCGCACCGCCGGTACCTCCCCGCGCCGGGAGACGAAGGTTTTGCCGACCCCGCGGAATTCGAGCATCATTCCCTGACCGCCCCTCCGGTCAGCCCGGAAACGATCCGTCGCTGGAACGCCAGCGCCAGGAGGACGACCGGCACGACGGCAAGCGTGGCTGCAGCCATGATCATCCCCCAGGGGATCTCTCCGTGGAGCCCCTCGAAAAGCGCGATCCCGACGGGAATCGTGCGGGCGTTCCGGTTCGTGGTCAAAAGGAGCGCGAACAGGAACTCGTTGAAGGCGAAAATGAACGCCAGGATCGCGGTGGAGAAGATCCCGGGGGCGGCGACGGGAACCATCACCTTCCACAGCGCCGCGAACCGGCCGCAGCCGTCGATGAGCGCCGCGCGGTCGAGGTCCCGGGGGATCCGGGAGAAGTAGCCGACGAGGATCCACAGGGAGAGCGGGAGAACCCACGCCGTGTAGGGGAGCACGAGGGCGGCGTAGGTGTTGATCCAGCGCAGGGCGCTCATCATGCGGAAAAGGTAGCTCACCAGGCTCACGGGCGGGAACATGGAGACCGACAGGACGAGGAAGAGGATGGGCATCCGCCCCGGAAGCTCCAGCCGGGTGAGGGCGTAGGCGGCAGGGGCCGCGAGGGCCACGGCGAGCATCGCGGATAGACCCGATACCGCGAGGCCGTTCACGACATATTCCGGAAAATGGAGCGACCCCGTTTCGAGCACCGCGAGGAAATGCGCGGCGGTCATGCGAACTTCCGCCCGCGCGGAGAGAACGTCGGGGCGGCTGGATGCCGCGACGAGGAGCATGTAGGCGACCGGCAGGAGGCAGAATGCCGACATCGCCGCGGCGCCCAGGGCGTAGAGGATCCGGATCCGGCGCTCCCCGTTCATGCGATCTCCCTCCCGAACTGGCCCGCCCCCAGATACAGGAGGGAGAACAGGAATGCGAGCAGGAACAGGACGACGGAGACCGCCGACCCGTACCCGAAATCCCCCCCGACGAAAAAGCGGTACCCGTACATGGAAAGGGAGGTCGTGCTCCCGCCCGGGCCTCCTCCCGTGAGGACGAACACGAGGTCGAAGACGCGCAGGGAGTCGATCGTGCGGAACAGGAGCGCAACGACGAGGACGGGCCGCAGAAGCGGTAGCGTGACCCGGGAAAACCGCTGCAATGGACCTGCCCGGTCCACTTCGGCCTGCCGGTAGAGGTCCCCCGGGATCGAGGAGAGCCCGGCAAGGAGGAGGATCGCCACGAACGGCGTGGTCTTCCACGCGTCCGCCGCGACGAGCGAGAGGAAGGCCCCGGCGGACGTGCCGAGCCAGTGGACGGGTCCATCGGACCACCCGATTCCGGTCACGAGCGCGTTCGCCAGTCCGTACTGGACGTTGAAGATCAGTTCGAAGACCCTTCCGGAGACGGCGGCCGGGATCGCCCAGGGGATGAGGACGCCGGCCCGCAAAAGCCCGCGCACGGGGGCGGGATGCTCGAGGAGGAGCGCGAAGGCAAGTCCCAGCGCAAGTTCCAGGGGAACGGATACGAGTGTGAACAGGGCCGTGAACCGGAGGGATTGCCAGAAGCCCGGATCCGACCACAGCGACCGATAGTTCGCAAGGCCGATGAAACGCCGCGGAAGGAAGGTAACGTCCCGCGTCAGGCTGTCCAGGACGGTCCCGGCCACGGGCAGGAAAACGAACACCAGGAGGAAGACGCAAAGGGGAGCGATAAAGGCGTAGCCGCGCAGGACCTCGGGCAGATCGTGGTCTTTTCCCATTCGGTCTCCCTCGCGGGGAAGGCCCTCGGAAAAAGGGACTCCCCCCCGCGCCTCAGTCGTACCGGGACAGGACGCCCCGGATTTCCCGCTGGGCGGCGGAAAGCGCCTCCCCGGGGGATATCCGGCCCGCCAGGGCCGCGTTCAGCCGGCGCTGGAGGATTTCCGATACCTGATTGTAGTACGGCACGACCGGCCGGGGCCGGGCGCGTTCGATCACGTCCCGCAATCCCCTGTAGTACGGAAGCCGGTCCGCCACGTCCGGATCGTCGTAGACGTCCTTCCGCCCGGAATTCCATCCGAGCCGGAAGGCGAGCTTCTTCTGGATCTCATAGGAGGTGAGGAACCCGATGAGCCTCGCGCCCTCCGCCGCGGCGTCGCTGTACCGGGAAAGGCCGACGTGCCACCCCCCAAGGCAGGCCGTGCCGCGGCCCGGCTCGAACGCGGGGAGAGGGGCGGTCCCCGTCACCCCCCTGACCTTCGAATCGGGCGCCTGGTGAAGGGACCACGCGTAGGGCCAGTTCCGTTCGAACAGGGCATTCCCCTCCTGGAAAAAGACGCGCGTCTCCTCCTCCTTCATTTCCGTATAGGTGTTCGGCGGCGAGATCCCGTATTCGTGGATCAGGTCGCGCATGAACCGCAGCGCCTCGCGGTTCCGCGGGGTATCCACGACCACCCGACCGCCGACCTCCTCCATCCCGCCGTCCGCGCCGGCGAACTCCAGGAAGTCGCAGACGAGCCCCTCGTACTGCGCCCCCTGCCAGACGAAGCCGTAAAAGCCGGGATGATCCCGGCGCTCTCCGTGCTGGACCTTGAGAGCGTCCTCCAGGAGCCGCTCCCAGGTGGCCGGAGGCCTCGAGATGCCGTATTTCCGAAAGAGGTCGGTGCGGTAATAGAGAATCCCCCCGTCCACGTACAGCGGCAAGGCGACGGTGGTCCCCTTCCAGGTGTCGGCGAGTTCGAGGATCCGGGGGAAGAAGGCATCCCGTCCGCTGAACCCCGCCCGGCCCAGGTAGGGATCGAGAGGGGCCAGCCATCCGGAGGCGGCGAATTGCGCCAGCCAGGCCACGTCCATGAGAAAGACGTCGGGATCGCGCTCCCGCGCCAGGAGCGCGATGGAAAGGGTCTGGCGACGAAGGCTCGTATCGGTGGGCTGGCGCAGCAGGTCGACGCGGATCCCCGTCCGGGCCGTGAATTCCCGGAGGAGCTCCTCCCAGTAGTCCAGCTCGGAGGGCGCACCCCCCACCGCGAACACGAGCGCCTTCACCGGCGGGCGCCCGCCGGAGGGCTGCGCTCCCCCGGCGGCCCCCAGAAGAATCGCGGCGACGAGAAGGAGAAACCGGATCCGCATGAGACCTCCTGCGCGGCAACGTGTGCGGGCGCTTGCCGTTTACGATGCACGGCGCCCGATGGAAAACCCGACCCGAAGATCCCGCGCACCCCGTCAAGGGATGGCTTTCCGGCCCGATTCGCTGTACAAAGGGACTCGTACCGCCCTGAAGATCCTCGTAGCCCGTTACTCTAATCTTACCGATGAAACCGATCGCGGGGACCGGATACCATGCACGACGCTCCCGAATTTCTAAAAAGCCTGGCGATCGTCTTCTGCGTCGCCGGCGTCACCACGGTGGTCTTCCAGAGATTTCGGCAGCCGGTGGTCTTCGGATACCTGGTCGCCGGCATGATCGTCGGGCCCCACATTCCCATCCCGCTGGTCGCGGATCCCGCCATCGTCCAGTCCATTTCCGAACTCGGCGTCATCCTCCTCCTGTTCTATCTCGGGCTTCAGTTCAGCCTGCAGAAACTCATCCGCGTCGGCCCCACGGCGGGCGCGATCGCCCTGGTCCTGTCCAGCTTCATGATCTGGCTGGGCTACGAGGCGGGCCGTTTTTTCGGCTGGACTCCCCTGGAATGTTTCTACGCGGGCGCGATGCTCGCCGTCTCCAGCACGACGATCATCGTCAAGGCGCTCATGGAGCAGGGCATCAAGGCGGGATACACCGAGGTCGTCTTCGGCATCTGCATCTTCGACGACATCATCGGCATTTTCCTCATCGCGATCCTGACCACCCTCTCCTCCGGAACCGCGATCTCTTCTCGTGAACTTGCCGTGACAGGAGGGCTTCTCGCCGCGTTCCTGGCGGGTCTCCTGATCGTCGGGATGCTGACCGTTCCCCGCCTGGTCCGGGCCGTCGTCCGCCTGAACCGTCCCGAGACCACGCTGGTCGCGACCGTCGGAATCTGCTTCGCCTGCGCCTTGCTGGCCCGCGCGTTCGGATACTCCGTCGCCCTGGGGGCCTTCCTCGCGGGCGCGATGGTGGCCGAATCGGGCGTCGGAAAGCAGGTCGAACGGCTGGTGGAGCCGGTGCGGGACATCTTCGCGGCGGTGTTCTTCGTATCCGTCGGTATGCTGATCGAGCCCCGCCTGGTCGGACGACACTGGATCGCCATCCTCGTGTTCACATTTCTGGTCGTGGCGGGAAGGATCGTCGGAGGCACGATCGGCACCTTTTTCGCCGGATACGGGCTCCGTTTCTCGATCCGGACGGGCATGAGCCTGGCCCTGATCGGCGAGTTCTCCTTCATCATTGCGGCACTCGGCCTCTCCTCGGGAGCCACTCGGGAGTTCCTCTACCCGGTGGCCGTCAGCGTTTCCGCGGTCACCACCCTTCTGGCCCCCTGGCTGATCCGGTGGTCCGCGCCCGTGGCCACCCGAATCGACCGCCATCTGCCCAAGCCGCTGCGCACGTTCGCGGCGCTGTACGGCTCCTGGCTGGAGAATATGCGTCTGGGGAGGGAGCCGGCGCTCGCCTTCCGCCTGAGACGAAGACGATTCCGCATGATGCTGACCGATCTGGCGCTGCTGCTGGCGATCCTGATCGGAGCATCCTTGTGGAGAAACGCGATCACCGAACGGATCGCCTCCGGAACCGGCATCTCCATCGTTACGGCCCGGTACGCGTTCCTCGCCGCGGTCGTTCTCCTGTCCGGCGCATTCTGCATCGGCCTCGTACGGGAAGCGCACCGGCTGGTGGCATCGCTCGTCGCCAAGGCGATGCCGCAAGCGGAGCCGGGCAAGCTGGACCTGGCGGCGGCCCCGCGGCGGGCGCTGATCGTCACGTTGCAGATCGGCATCGTCCTGCTGGTCGGAATGCCGCTGCTGGCGATCTTCCAGCCGTTCCTGCCCCGCTTGCCGGGACCCGCCATCCTCCTGGGAGTGTTGATCCTGCTCGGGGTCCTGTTCTGGCGCGGCGCCGCCAACCTGGAGGGGCACGTGAAGGCGGTGTCGCAGGTCATCGTCGACGCATTGAGGAAACAGGTGGAGGCGAAGGGGGTCGAAGAAGACGCGAACGCCTTGCGGAAAATACAAAGCCTCGTGCCGGGGCTGGGACACATGGTTCCCCTGCGGCTCGACCCCGGCAGTTTTTCCGTGGGCAAGACCCTGTCGGTGCTGAACGTGGGGAGCCTGACCGGGGCCAAGATTCTCGTCATCCTGCGCGGCGAGGGGAATGCCGTGATCCCAAGCGGCAAAGATACCCTGCAGTCGGGGGATGTGCTGGCCCTCGCCGGGACGCCCGATGCGGTGGAGGCGGCGCGAAAAATCCTTACCCTGGGACCGGAACCGTCGGTGAAGCCCGCGAGGCGTCCGCCTCCCCTTCCTCCGTAATGCCGGGAGCGCGGAAAGGAAAAGGCCCCGAAGAGAAGAACTCGGGGCCTGCGGCGGTCGGCGTCTAGGCCGGGCGCACGCCCTCGACGACGCTGACTTCATGGGCGGTCGGGACGACGCGGGTCAGCCGCAGCCCCGCCGCGGAAAATAATCCGGCGTATTGCTCTTCGGTGCGCTCGCGGCCCCCGACCACGAGCATCATCAGGTCGAGCCACTTCCCGAAACACGGCCCGTTTCCGGACGGGATCACGGACTCCACGACCAGCACCCTGGCTCCCGGCCGCATCGCTTCCCGGCACTTTCCGAGAATGGCGACCGCTTCCCCGTCGTCCCAGTCGTGGAGGACGTGGCGCAGCAGGTACGCGTCGCCCGACGCCGGGACCGACTCGAAGAAATTCCCCGCAACGATCCCGCAACGATCGGACAGGCCGAGTAGCGCGACGACCTCGCGGGCCCGCTCCGCCACCGGCGGCAGATCGAGCAGGACGCCCCGCGCCTGCGGGTGCCGGAGGAGGATGGCGGCCAGGGCTCGCCCGTTTCCGCCGCCGAGGTCGACGATCGTCCGGAACGGCTCAAAATCGTATGCGTCCAGCACCGGGATCGTCTCGCTGTCGTGGACGCCGGTCATCGCGGCGTCGTAGATTTGCCACCGATCGGGATTCTGGTTCATGTATTGGAAGAACGGTTTCCCGAAGACCTCGTCGAACGCGGCGCCACCCGTTTTCACCGAGGACAGGAGTCCTCCCCACGACCGGTAGAGCTCCGCCCCCGCCATGATGGCCAGCGACCGCTTGGAGCCCGGCGCATCGCTTCCCAGCAGTCTCCCGAGCGGGGTCAGCGAGAACCGTCTTCCCGCGTCCTCGTTGAAGATGCCGATGCTTGCCATCGCCCGGAGCAGCCTGTAGAGGGAGGCGCCGTGCGTTTGCGTCTCTCTCGCGAGTTCGTCGACGGGACGCGCTCCGGCGGCCAGGAGATCGGCAACGCCGATCTCCGCCGCGACGTGGATCGCCTGCGTCACCCAGGAACCCACGATCATCCGGTTCAGCACCTGTTCCGCATTTCCGTTATTTTCCATTACCTCGCCCTCCTCCGAAGAATGCTCCCTTTCCGTGTAAATCGTGGAAATCCCCGTCATGCATCCGGCGATCACCTCCGGGAGGTCCCCGCCATCGCGGCGGGGACATGGACCAAGTGACACCTGGAGCAGCTCTCGCGTCCGATTTTCCGGCTGAGCGCCGTCACCGCGTCCGCGTCGACCGTCTTCTTGCCGAAGGCGCTTCCCATCTCGTCCACCGCGTCCTGCACGTCGCGGCCGACGAAGGAGACGGCCTTTCGCTCATGGCAGGCCAGGCAGGAGTCGCCCAGTGCCTGGAACCTCGCCTTGAAACCCTCGAACTGCTTTCGCGCGTTGCCGGCCTGTCCCTGCCTCAGGTCCGCCGTGATCCCCGCAAGGTTCGCGGCAAGGAACTGCTTGAACCGGACATACGCGGTCGCCGTTCCGCTCAGAGGATCCTTGACGGTGATGGCGCCGAAGTCACCCCAATGGTATTTCTGCTGCGCGGGCACCATCGTCGCGACGTGGCACCGGTGGCAGCTCCCGCCCACAGCGGCGAACGCTTTCATCGCCGCCGCCCTGTCTCCGGCGGCCAGCGCCGCTCCCAGCTCCGCCACAGGTCCCTCCGGGTACCGATCCTTCCATTCGGGAATCAGCCCGGCCGCTTCCCGGTACTGTCTCCGGAAGTCCTCGAACGTGCCTTTCGCGCCTTCGAGGTCCTCCTCCATCAGGTCGGCGACGATGCCCGAAAAGGACGTGCTCAGGCTCAGCATCCTGAACAGGTAGACGGGCTCGCTAGCGGCCGGAGGATAGAAGGCGTCGAGCGTCCCGGGCAAGGGCGATATCGCCGGGCCCCCCCCCCTGGCGCCCGCGGGAAGATCGGCCCCTGCGGCGGCGGTGAAAACCATCGTGAGGAACCATGCCAGGATCGCCGTGGCTGTGCGCATGTGACTCTCCTTTCATTCGTACTGTACCGTACAGTACAATTTCAATCATGAACTGTACGGTACAGTACAATACGTGTCAAGCGGTTTTTTTTGCCCGTCCGGGACGGCCTGACCGTATCGCATGCGATGGGGGGAGCTCACGGCGCGCAAGTCCCCCGCTCCATGGCTCGGGGCCACGCGCCTGCCTGGTAATCAACGGGGGAATCCGCGGGCGGCGGGAGCCGGGCTATGCTACGGAGGAAAAGGCACTCCCGCCTCGAGGTGCCTTCCGTTCGGCCTGGCGGTTATGCCCCGTACGCGGCGAGGAAGACCTCGACCGCTTCGGAGACCGTCTCCTTCAACTCCGATCTCTTCGCCTTGGGAAGGCAGACCGAAAGCCTGAAGTTCTCCTTGAAGATGACCATGCCGGCGAAGAACAGCGCGGCCCGCTCCGGGTTGGCGATCCGAAGCCTTCCCGCCGCGGCCTCCTTCTCAAGGAAGCGGGCAAGGCCGTCGAACGTCCTGCTGGGTCCCGACTCGTACCATATCCTCGCGACGTCGGGGAACCGCTTCGCGTGCGTGACGGCATGCCGGTACTGGTTGATCGCGTTTTCCGAAAGCGCCAGGTCTACGAGCACCATGCCGATCCGGTTGAGCGCTTCCCGGGGAGTTCCGCCGGGGGGGAACTCGACGTCGATCCGCCGCAGCATGTCGTCGGCCAGGGACCCGACGACCGCCCTGAGGATGCCTTCCTTGTCCCCGAAATACTTGTAGATCGAGGACTTCGATCCACCCGAGACCCGGATGATGTCGTCGACCGATACCGACGCGTACCCCTTCTCGATGAACAGCTTGTACGCCGCCTCGATCATCGCGTCGCGACGCTTCCTCCCGGCGGTGTTGGGTGATTCAGCGCGGTCTTCTTTCCCTCGCATGGCCCCTGTTCCCCCATGGTCTCCGGAAGCAAGCCGTCGTATCGACGGCGAGCCATCTTCTGTAACGTACTGTACAGTATCGATCCGGGATTGCCTACCCCGTCGAAACCGGTCCGGCCGGGCATCATGAAAATCTTTCCGGATCCCGAAACAATTCCGATCCATGCGTTATCTGAATCAAACAGGGAGGAATCTGAACGAGCGGAAGGAGGGGGGTTCATCGATGATTTGACACCCGGTGAAGAATTGCCCCGCCTTTCGATACCCCGGGGGGAACCGTCATGCAGGAAGCCAGGAAATTTGCCGTATTCGACTCCGTGAAAGCCGAAGCGTTCGCCGGAGAAATCCTGTCGGCCCTCAACCATGGTGCGCTCTGCCTCATGGCCTCCGTAGGCCACCGCACCGGGCTGTTCGACGCCATGGGCGCGCTCCCCCCGTCGACCGCGGATGCGATCGCGGAAAAAGCCGGCCTGAACGAGCGATACGTGCGCGAATGGCTGGGGGCGATGGTCACCGGGGGGGTGATCGAGGTCGAACCGTCCACCGGGAGATACCGGTTGCCGGCGGAGCACGCCGCGTATCTGACGCGCGCCGCCGCCGCCGACAATATGGCGGTCTTCTCCCAGTACATCGCCGTCATGGGCAGCGTCGAGGACGAGATCGTCGACTGTTTCTTCAAGGGGGGCGGAGTCCCCTACGAAAAATTCCCCCGGTTCCACGAAGTCATGGCGGAAGACAGCGGACAGTCCGTCCTCTCATCGCTTGAATCCCACGTCCTCCCCCTCATTCCCGGGCTGACCGACCGGCTCGCCGCGGGAATCCGCGTGCTGGACGTCGGTTGCGGCAGCGGCCGGATCATGAACCGGTTGGCCGAACTGTATCCCGGCAGCCGATTCACCGGAATCGACCTTTCGCCGGAGGCGATCGCGAAGGCGCGCGCCGGGGCGTCGCAAAAGGGGTTGCGGAACGTCGAGTTCATCGTCCGCGACCTGACCGGTTTCGACGCGACCGCGAAGCCCGGGGAGTACGATCTCGTCACGACGTTCGACGCCGTGCACGACCAGGCGAGGCCGCTCGACGTCCTGAAAGGAATCCATCGCGCATTGAAGGCCGACGGGTGGTACCTGATGCAGGACATCCGGGGATCGAGCCACGTGCACAAGAATATCGGTCACCCGATCGGGACGTTCCTGTACGCCATCTCGACCATGCACTGCATGACCGTGTCGCTGGCGCAGGGAGGCGAAGGACTCGGCGCGATGTGGGGCGAGGAAAAGACGCGCGAGTAT
>JACZKY010046288.1_pt1 | contig 18466 bp, 21 predicted proteins | sample 8237611 | NCBI WGS metagenome assembly JACZKY01 (sample SAMN16148055, study PRJNA663545) | marine sediment metagenome | biome: sediments and biomass from bioreactor inoculated with such sediments; feature: coastal sediments; material: methane- and iron-fed bioreactor; isolation source: Bothnian...
CTTTCAGGCAGAATGCAAGGACCCCTCCCCCCCCCGGGGCCATCGCCTGCACCCCGTTCAGGGCGACATTTAGCAGCAGCTGGGCGAGCAGTTCCGGGTCTCCCGACACCTTCGCCATCCTCTCTCCCTCCCACGGCTCCACCCGGACCTCCACCCCGTCCTTGCGGGCCTGGGGGGAAACCAGCATCGCCACGCGATCGACGAGCTCCCTCGGGTCCAGAGGCCTGCGGTCGGCATGAAGTGGTTTGGCGAAGGAGAGAAACCGGTCGGCGGTGCGCCCCAGCCGGTCGATCTCCGAAATGTGCAGCTCCAGCATCCTGCGCTCCGGGGCGGCGTCCGGGATCGCGTCCCGGAGGATCTCCGCGGTTCCCTTGAGGCCGTGGAGGGGGTTCTTGATCTCGTGCGCGATCCCCGCGGTCAGCTCGCCCAGCGCGCCGAGGCGGCCCGCGCGGATCAGCTGCGCCTCCGTGCGCTGCTGCTCCGAGAGCGCCTCGCCCAGCCGGTGCGCCAGCCGCTCCTGCTTCCTCCGCTCGCGCCGCTCGCGGTCCACGAGGAGACCGGCCACCACGGCCACGATATTGTAGAGCACGATCTCCAGCCCCTTCTCCAGGGCATCCCCCGGGTCCTGCACCAGGAGGCTCGTGAAGGCGTGCGGAAGGTACACCAGCGACGCGAAGACCGAGACGGCCACGCCGCCGCGCGCACCGCCGGAGAACGCGGCGAAGAGGATCGGCAGGTAGTAGAGCCGGCGGAGGATGTCGTGGCCCCAGGCGTGCTGGGCTCCCGTGCGGTAGTGCAGCGCGGTGATCACGAGGCAGGGAAGCCACGCGGCGAGCAGCATCCGGCGGCTGAAGATCGGCCGCAGGTCCTCCCGCACCGAGGTGATGAAATCGGTCCCCCGACGCTCAGCCATCGCGCCGGATCCCGTACTTTTCCAGCCGATAGACCAGGACATGCCGCGGAATCCGAAGGTACGCCGCGGCCTGGGTGATGTTCCCCCCCTTCAGCCGCAGGGCCCGCTCGATCACCCTTCTCTCCAGGTCGACGAGCGAAAGCCCTTCCGCGGGCAGCGGCGGCCAGTCCGCCGGGATTTCCCCGGAACCGCCCTCTCCCGCCCGAACCGGGGCCGGGGGAAGGTCCCCGATGGAGATCTCGTCCCGGGGGCACAGCACGACCATCCGCTCGCACGCGTTCTTCAGCTCCCGCACGTTCCCCGGCCACGGACGCCGGGAAAGTTCTTCCATCACGGCGGGAGGGACGGCGATCTCACGCCCCGCGGCGAGCTCCGAGACGAAGTGGCGCACCAGCGGGGGAATGTCCCCGGGGCGTTCCCGCAGCGGGGGCACGTGCAGCCCCACGACGTTCAGACGGTAGTACAGGTCCTCGCGGAAGGTCCCGTCCCGTATCCGCCCGGGAAGGTCCCGGTTGGTCGCCGCCAGGATCCGGACATCCACCGGCACGGGGGCGTCGGCTCCCACCGCATCCACCGTTTTCTCCTGGAGCGCCCGGAGAAGCTTCCCCTGGAGCGGCGGGGGGATCTCCGCCACCTCGTCGAGGAACAGCGTCCCGCCGGAGGCTTGCCGGAATCTGCCCGCCCGGTCGCGGACCGCCCCGGTGAAGGCTCCCCGCGCGTGGCCGAACAGCTCCGACTCGAGGAGTTCGGAGGGGATCGCGGCGCAGTTGACCTCCACGAAAGGCCCCTCCGCCCGCGGCGACAGGACGTGGATCCGGCGGGCGACCATCTCCTTCCCCGTCCCGCTCTCCCCCGTGATCAGGACGGTGGCGTCGGTCCGGGCCACTCGGGCGGCCATCTCGAGGAGGGATCGCATGGCCGCGGAGGCGTTCACGATCTCGCGTCCCACGCCCTTGGCGCGGATCCGCAGATCGCGGACCTCGGCGGCCAGGCGCCGGCGCTCCAGGGCCTTGTCCACCGACAGGAGCAGCTGGTCCCGGTGGAACGGCTTGCCGATGAAGTCGTACGCCCCTTCCTTCATCGCGCTCACCGCCGTCTCGACGTTGCCGAACGCCGTGATGACGAGGACCGGGACCTCGGGGGCCTGCTCGCGGACCTTCCGAAGCACCTCCATCCCGGAGATCCCCGGCATCTTCAGGTCGGTGATCACGAGGTCGAACGGCCCGGAGGCGAACGCGTCGAGCCCTTCCTTCCCGTCGGAGGCGGCCTTCACGTCGTACCCGGCCTTCCGGAGGTTGAACAGCGCCACTTCGCGCCCGGCGGGGTCGTCGTCGATGAAGAGAATGCGTCCCGGCATGTCGCCTTTCCCGCGCGGGCCTGATTGCCTGCGCAACGCTCATTATCCGTGATGGGTCCAGGGAACTCAACGGCGGATCCCGTGGCCAGGCGGGCATCCATGCCCCCCTTTTGCAGGACTGCCGCCGTCCAAGGTGTGGTATTTTCCAACGGAAGATGGAGATTCCGGTCAGGAGAGGGCGGTGCGCATCCGTCGGCCGAACAAAAAGAAGTTCCTCCTGTTCCTGGCCGTCCTCGGGCCGGGGATCATCACCGCGTCCGTCGACAACGACGCGGGCGGAATCGCCACGTACTCGATCGCGGGCGCGCACTTCGGGTACGCCCTCCTGTGGACCCTCATCCCCATCACGATCGCGCTGATCGTCGTCCAGGAGATGGTCGCCCGGATGGGCGTGGTCACGGGGAAGACGCTGGCGGACCTCATCCGGGAAAAGTTCGGCGTCCGCCCGACCTTTTTCCTGCTGGTGGCGCTGGTGCTGGCCAACCTCGGGAACACGGTGGCGGAGTTCGCGGGGTGGGCCGCCGCGTGGGAGACCTTCGGCGTCAGCAAATATCTATCCGTGCCCGTCGGCGCGGTGGCCGTGTGGTTCCTCGTCGTCAAGGGATCGTCCCGGGTGGTGGAGAAGGTGTTCCTGGTCGCATGCGCCGTGTTTTTCACCTACCCCGTCGCGGCGTACCTGGCGGCCCCGGACTGGGGAGCCGTGGGCCGGAGCCTGGCGGTGCCCGATGTGCGGCTGGACGGGACGTACCTGACGCTGCTCATCGGCATGGTGGGGACCACGATCGCGCCCTGGATGCAGTTCTACCTGCAGTCGGCCGTGGTGGAGAAGAACGTGCAGGTGGAGAACTACTCCCTCACCCGGATCGACGTGATCTTCGGCTGTTTCGTCACCGACATCGTGGCGCTGTCCATCATCGTCGCCTGCGGGGCGACGCTGTTCACGGAAGGCATCCAGGTCCGGGACGCCAAGGACGCGGCCATCGCGCTGGCCCCCCTCGCGGGGAAGTACGCCTCCTTCCTGTTCGCCTTCGGGCTGGCCAACGCGTCGCTTTTCGCGGCGTCGATCCTGCCGCTGGCCACGGCCTACTGCGTCTGCGAAGGGATGGGGTGGGAATCGGGGGTCGACAAGAATTTCCGCACGGCCCCGCAGTTTTTCTGGCTGTACACCGGGCTCATCGTCTTCGGCGCGGGGCTGATCCTCTACCCGCGGGCGCCCCTCATCCTCATCATGTACCTGTCGCAGGTCGTCAACGGGGTGCTCCTCCCGTTCGTCCTGGTCTTCATGCTCAAGCTCATCAACGACCGGGAGCTGATGGGAGACCACGTCAACTCGAAGGCGTTCAACGGGATCGCATGGACGACCACGGTCGTCATGATCGTCCTCACCGTCCTCCTGGTGCTGGTGACGGTGTTCCCGGGGCTGCCGCAGGCGGTCGGCCTGTAGCGGGCGGCCTACCTTCTCCGGCGCTTGCGGCGGGATGCCGGGGGGAGCAGCAGGTCGACGACGTCGTCGACGGTGACGACCCCGAGCAGGCGGTCCTCGTCGTCCACCACGGGCAACGCCAGCAGATTGTACTTGGAGATGAGCTCCGCCACCGTTTCCTGCCCCGCCTCCGGCCGGGCGGTCTTGAGCTTGGTGTGCATCACTTCCGAAAGCTTCTTCCCCGGCTCCTCGACCAGCAGTTCCCGGAGGGCCACCACGCCGACGAGCTTTTCGTCCTCCAGCACGTACATGTAATAGACGTGCTCGATCTCGCGCGCTTCCGTCTTGAAGCGCTCCAGCGCCTCCCCGACGGATACCTCCGGCGTCCAGGCGAGGTATTCGTTCGTCATCAGCCCGCCGGCCGTGTCGTCCTCGTGGTGGAGCAGTTCGTGGATGTCCTGCGCCTCCTCCCTTTCCATGAGCTGCAGGAGCTCCTGCGCCTTTTCGGTGGGAAGGTCCGCGATGACGTCGGCGGCCTCGTCCGGCGGCATCTGCTCGATGATGTCGGCGGCCTGCTCCTTGTCCATTTCCGCGATGAGGCCGGCCTGGATCTTGGGCTCGAGCTCGTGGAGCGCCTCCGCCGCCGTCTCGGGGTCGAGCTTTTCGAAGAACTCCTGCCGCTCCTCCGGCGCGAGGTCGCTCATGATCTGGGCGATGTCCGCCGGGTGGAGGTCGGAGACCGCCTCGCGCGAGATCGACAGCGTGAGCCGGTCCAGCCGGGGCTCCAGCGGCTGGATGAGCTTCCAGGAGATGAGCTGATGGCGAAGGGGGTGGCGGATCGTCTCGAAGAACGCGTCCCCGCGGCGCTCGATCCCCAGGCGGCGAAGGATGCCCCGCATCCCCACGTCCACGTCGGTGACGTAGGCGATGCCGCCTTCCTCCGTGAGCTTCACGTCGTTCACGCGGACGACCTTGGCCCCGTTGATGTCGACGATCTGCTTGTCGAGGATGTCCTTGACGATGAAGAGGGCGTCTTCCCCGCCGGTCCCTTCGGGGATTTCCCCCTCCATCTTCCGGGAGGAGATGATCCGCCGGTTGAAGATCGACAGGTCTTCCCAAGGAAGGTAGCGCAGCGCCTTCTTCCTCTCGAGGGACAGTCCGATGGCGCGCGGGAACCGCACCCCCGCCTCCACGGCGATGTCCTTCACTTTTCCGATCTCCTCGCCCCGCGGGTCGAGCACGGGCTTCCCCAGGATGTCGGCGACGAACACTTCCCCGATCAGTGCCATGGGCCTCCCCTCCGTTGCACGATCCGTTCCGACCCCCAGTGTACGTTCGCGGTTTGAGCCAGGTCAAGGAACGGACCGGCGCCCCTGTGGCATGATGTCCGGCATGGGGCGCAACCGGTACAGGAACCTTCCCACGATGCGCGCGCTGGTGCAGGGGGCGTTCGTCCTCTTCTTCCTCCTCGTCGGGGTGGAGTTCCACGCGTTCTATGTCCAGGTCGTCTCCGGAGGCGCCGTGACGGCGCATCGGCCGCCCGCGGTGGAGGGGTTCCTTCCGATCAGCGCCCTGATGTCGCTGAAAGTCTTCCTCCTGACGGGGGAGTACGACGCCGTCCACCCCGCGGGCCTCACCATCCTGGTCGCGGCGCTGCTTTCCGCCTTTCTCGCCCGCAAGGTCATCTGCTCCTGGGTATGCCCCATCGGGGGGATCTCGCGGGCGCTGGAATGGGCGGGGAAAAAGACGATCTGGCGGAGGCGGAAATCCGAAGTCCTCCTCCCCGCGGGACTGGACAGGGGGCTCACATCGCTCAAATATCTCCTTCTGGCCTTCTTCCTGTACGCGATCGCGTGGAAGATGGGCCCGGAGGCGATCCGCGCGTTCCAGCGGGGCGTGTACAACCATGCCGCGGACGCCAAGATGCTTCTGTTCTTCACGGAGATGAGCCGGACCACGGCGGTCACCCTCGCCGTCCTGGTCCTCCTTTCCGTCGCGGTGAAGAATTCCTGGTGCCGGTATCTCTGCCCGTACGGGGCGCTGCTGGGGCTGGTCAGCTGGATCTCCCCGCAACGGGTGGTTCGCGACCCGATAGAATGCATCGACTGCAGGGCGTGCACGCGGGCCTGTCCCGTGGAGATCCGCGTCCACGAGAAGCCGTCCGTGTGGACGCCCGAGTGCACCGGCTGCATGACCTGCGTCTCCTCCTGCCCCGTCGAGGATTGCCTGACGGTGACCCGGCGAGGCAAGGCGTCGTGGTCGCCATGGCTCCTCCCCCTGGTGGGCCTGGGCGCGATCTTCCTGCTCTGGGGCATCGCGCGCGCCACCGGCCGGTGGTACAGCGAGGTCCCCCTGGACCTCCTTGCGGACGCCTACCGGCAGGCGAGGGAGCTGGCCCACCCCTGACGGGGAGATACGCCTGCACCCCCTTTCCCCCGCTTCCCGCGAAGGTATGGTATATACGATAGAGTTAGTAGAGATCGGTGCCCGGCATCCTTGAAGAGGGAACATGCGACTGTCCAAGAAGACCGAATACGCGTTGCGCGCGCTGATGTATTCCGCCCGGTTCCCCGAAGGGACCACCTTGCAGATCCGCGACCTCGCGGAGAAGAACGGCATCCCGAAGAAGTTCCTCGAACTGATTTTGCTCGATCTGAAAAACGCCGGGATCCTGGCAAGCCGGCGCGGGGTGGGGGGCGGTTATCTCCTCGCACGGCGGCCGGACACGATCCGGGCCGGGGAGATCATCGAGGTGTTCGAGGGGCCGATGACGGCCGGCGAAGGAAGGAAAACGACCGGCAGGAGCGGGGGGCAGGAACCGTCGTCCGCCGTCTCCCGCCTGGTCGCGGAGGCGTCCCGGGCCGCGGCGGCGGTCCTCTCCCGGCGGACCCTGGCCGACCTCGTCCGGGACGAGGAGGAGGAAACGGAGCGGCGGCGGCGCAACGTGATGTACTTCATCTAGGCTTTGCCCGGCGTCGCCTCGCAAGCCGGTTCCACCGCTTCGCTGAACGCGCGGGCGTCCATGGCGCCAAGGGGGAGTGCGTCCTGCCGGGCGCACGCGATAAAGCGCACGGGTTTCCCCACGGGCCGAAGGTTTCGAAGCGTTGCGTCCTAAAAGATCAATACTTCATATCCCGCTTCCATATATGCGGATATGCTCGGATGCCCTGACATGTCGCCACATATCGGAAGCCCTTGTCCTTTCGCGCTCTGCAAAGAGGCCGTTGCATTGGCACAAGCCTGACATACGCAATCGATTATCCCCGCCTCCTTCGCTTTTTGATACGAGTTTGAAAAGGGTTTCCCTGCGTCCTGGAGTTCCTTCACTTGCTTCGTCGCACTGCCCTCTATAATCAGTTTGATATCGTACCCTTTTCCCTTCATATCCAAGGCGTGCAACAACGAATGTGCGAAGCACATTGGTTCCCCATTGAAAGCAAAAAGAGCGACTTTCCGTTCCATCCTGTTCCCTCCTTGTCTTCCCTGTGTCGGAATTTCATCTTGCGGGAACGCTCGTTTTACCCTGCCGACCGCGATCCGCGGGGAGTTTCCGGTGCCGGCTCATGGCGCCTCCCTTTGGCGTGCGGGAACCCCCAGCATGTCCCGGGCCGCGACCTTGGCCATGGGAACCGCGTTGGTCGCCAATTTCCCCCCGAGGGGCTTCCCGTCGATGCCCGAACGGAATGCCGTGCAGTCTCCCGCGGCCCACACCGCGGGGATCGACGTCCGCATCCGGTCGTCGACCACGATGCCGTCCCGGACCGTTTCCAGGGACCGGGAGGAAGAAAACCGATATCGGGAGCCATGCCCACGGCGCTTCATCGCAGAAGGACCGCCCCGACTTCCGTCAAGGTCTGTTCCTTCGGGACTTTTCGAGAAAAACCCCCCGACGGGTTTCCGCCCCGGAGGGCCCCCTCAGGGCTCCTCCACCGGTCGCACCTCCTCCGGGGGCGGCGCCTCCAAGGTTTTCTCCACCTTCTTTTCCATCCCCGAGAGGTTGGGAACCTCCGCCAGCGCCGCCTCGTACTCCCCTTGCGCGATCATCCGGGCCGCGGCCATCCGCCGCAGGATCCGGTCGGAGCGTTTCATCACCCGGTCCATCTTCCGGTACGGGTTGTAGACCTTCGGCCCCGGCAGCATGGCGGCCAGGAAAGCGCACTCCCGCACGGTCAGGGAGGATGCGGGCTTGCCGAAATAGTATCGGGACGCGTGTCCGACGCCGTACACCATCGGCCCCAGTTCCACGACGTTCAGGTACAGCTCCAGGATCCGCGCCTTGCTCAGGGCGTCGTCGAGACGCCTCGCCAGGATCATCTCCTTGATTTTCCGCGTGACCGTCCTCTCGCGCGTAAGGAAGAGATTCTTCGCCAGCTGCTGCGTGATGGTGCTGCCGCCCCGGACGAATTTCCCTTTCCGCAGATCGGCCCGGATCGCCTCCTTCATCGCCCCGTAGTCCACCCCCTCGTGGGCGTAGAAGTTGGCGTCTTCCGCCGCCACGACCGCTTTATTGAGCGCGGGCGGGATGGCGTCGATGGGGGTCCAGTGCGGGTTCCGCGGACCGACCACGAAGGGATGGTCTTTCCGGTTCCAGTCCTTCACGGTGATCACCATCGAGGCGCGGGGGGAGGAAAGGCGCGCGACGGAGGGGAGGGTGGCGATGGAGAACACGGCCCATGCCGCGCCGGCGAGCACAGCCGCCGCGAGGAGGAGGAGGATCTTCGGGCCCCACCGGGATTTCCGTTTCCTGGCCACGCGCCGCCGCACTATCCGCCGGTTACGTAGTCCCGAACGCCGTCGAGGAACGTCGCGTCGAGGGGGATCGCCCGTCCCGTGGCGTAATCGTACATCACCTGGACGGTGTCGGCTTCGGCGAACAACCGCCCGTCGGCGTGATCCACGAGTTCGTAGTGGAACCGGAAGGAGCTCCGGGATACGTCGGCGACGTGCATCCGCACCCGCACGCGGTCGTGGAGGAGAACGGGGATCCGATACCGGCACGACACCTCGGCGACGATGAACCGGATATCCTCCAGTCGACTCGCCCCCAGCACCTCGGCGAAAAAACGCATGCGCCCCGTTTCGAGGTAGGTGACGATCTTGGCGTTGTTTACATGTCCCATCGCATCGGTGTCCCCGAAGCGGATCTGGAGATCCGTCTCGAACACTTTTTCGGGAGACGCGGGCAGCGTCCCGGCGTACGGCTCCCCCCACCGGTTCGCGAAGGCGATTTCCCCAAGGGGCTTTCGGGTCCTTTGCTTCTCGTCCTTCTTCCGCGTTCCTTCGTCGAGCTCCTCCGGGCTGCCGGCGTACCCGACCGCGACCACGGCGGCGGGAACGAATTCTTCCGGCAGGCCCAGGGCGGCGCGCAACGCCGCCTCCCGCCAGCCGGCCATCGGGTGGACGAGGAGCCCCTGGTCCACCCCCCGGTAGATGAGCGACATCAGCGCAAGCCCCGTGTCCAGCAGGAAATATTGCCGGGACTCGACGACCGCGCCGTCCTGGGGACGTGCCCCCGCCACGATCAGGACCGGCGCGCGGCGGGCCCAGGCGTTTCCGGGGTCGAGCGCCTCCTCGACCGGCGCCCGGTCCGGGGAGTCCCGGTCCACCACGATGAAACGCCAGGATTGGCGGTTGGCGCACGAAGGGGACCACCGGGCCGCCTCGAGCATCCGCTCGATCTTGCCGGGCTCCACGGGACGGGACGCATAGGCGCGCAGGCTTCTGCGCGCGGCGATGAGGCGGTAAAATTCCATGGGCTTCCGGGTCAGCCTCCGGGAGACCGGGATGGGGGCGCTTTCACCTTCGGCGTTTTCCCCGGGGGTTTCCCGGGGGCCTCCGCACGCGTCCCCTGCTTTTTCGGGGGGGCCTTCCGGCCCTTCTTGACCTTCGGCTTCACGGCGCGCTTCACCGGGTACCGGCCCGCTTTCCGCAATTTCCGTCCGCCGCGGGCTTTCGTGTAGACGGGGGGCGAGGAGGCAGGGTAGCCGAAGTAGGCGTTGAACGCCTCCTTCCCGACGTAGCTCCCCTTGATCTTCCAGCGCCCGTCGTTCACCACGAGCGCCGCCAGGGCCAACCGCGGGGCGCCCGCGGGAGCGACGCCGGCGAACCACTCGAAGTGGACCGGAGGCGTCCAGCCGGAGAGGGACCCGGTCTTTCCCGCCACCTCCATGTCCTGGAGCAGCGGCGTCTTCTCGGGCGTCCCGAAGGCCCGCCGCGAAGTGCCCATCTCCACGGTCTTGATCATCATCTGAAGGACCGCGTTCGCCGTCTCGGGCAGCACCGTGTCCCGCCATTTCGACGGGGCGGATTCGAACAGCACGTCCCCGTCCCCGTCCTCGACCCGATCCACCAGGATCGGCCGGGGCATATCGCCGCCGGAGGCGAAGGAGGACATGATCATCGCCATGTGCAGCGGCGAAACGTATACTTCGCCGAATCCCGCCCCGGTGCGCGCAAGTTCGTACTCTTCCCGCGGCACTTCCGCGCGGCTCGTTTCCACGGGAAGGTCGAACGGGACGGGCTGCCCGAAGCCGAACTTCGCGAGGTACTCCCCGAGGACGGGACCGCCGACGTTGTTGACCGCCACCTTCCCGAACACGGAGTTCGCGGACCGGGCGATCGCTTCCTCGAGGGACATCTTCGGCACGCCCCGGCCCTCGCGGGCGTGGATCCCACGGCGGCTGATCCCGTAGACCCCTCCGCGATAGCTGATCTCATCCTCGGGGGAAATGTTCCCGCGCTCGATGGCCGCGGAGGCGGTGATCACCTTGATCAGCGAGGCGGCCGGGTAGATCGCCTTCAACGCCAGCCACGGATCGGACTCCCCGCCCCGCCGGTACCCGACGAGTGCCAGGACGCGCCCCGTGTCGGGCTCCATGGCGGTGAACACGCCGTACGCGGGATCGAACCGCCGGAAAAGGTCGAAGATCCGCGCCTGCAGCTCCTCGTTCAGCGTCAGCGTTACCCGGTTTCCCTTTAAGAGCGCCCCCTCCGCCTCCCCCGCCCGTACGAGCGCGTAGAGACCCTGGGGCGTGCACCCGTGCTCGGAAAAGCCCTTCCCGTCGCAGTCGGGCGCCGATCGGGACGGGGAGGGAAGCAGGTGACGGTTTCCCGCCGAAACCATTTTCGAGAGCCCCCAGAAGGCGACCAGCAGCACCCCCGCGGCGGCGGCCCACCGGAAGGCCCTGTTCCGGAAAACGCCGCTCAAGACTTCTCCGCCAGGCAGACCACGGCCTCGGAGTCCTCGGAGAAGGCGGCCCGCGCGAAATCCCCGTAGAAGCGGATATCCCGGAAACCGGCGTTTGCGGCCATTTCCCAAAGATCGTCGGGGAAAATCGGATACAGCGGGATCTCGTTCCGGACGATTTTCGGCCCGTCCGCCGTGGCGAGGCGAAGGGTCGTGTGGAACGCCACCTTCCCCCGGCTTTCCCATTCGTAACGGCGGCGAAATTCCGCGCCTCCGTCCTCCGACCGGATCAGCGGAAGTTCCGTCACGCCGCTCCGGAACATCATCTCGTAGTTCAGGAGCTGCAGCAGGAGCACCCCGCCGGGCGAGAGCGCGGCGGCGGCGGCGGACAGGAACTCGCCGGCCTCGGCCTGCGGCACATGGACGATCGAATTTCCGAGGCACAGCAGCAGGTCGGATCGGGTTTCCGCCAGGCGCGGGAGATCCGCGAACGCCCCCTCCTCGATCCGCGTCTTCGGGAACGGGGCGAGCTTCCGGCGGGCGATGGCGACCAGCGAAGGGTCGGGGTCAAACCCGAGGCACGCAAGCCCGTTCCCGGCGAAGGGCAACAGCTGCGCCCCGGTGCCGCACCCGCAATCCACCACGGAACGCACCCCGCCGGTCTCCCGGAGCGATTCCAGCAGGGCACGCTGCGCCGAAGACACCGGAAACAGATCGTCGTATACCAGGCTTATGTCGGTGTAGAACGCCACTCGTCCATCCTAGGTATGACATTGTAGCAAGACCCTCCCGCCGCGAAGGAAAAAAAACGGCAGCCGGGCGTTCCCCCGTCTGCCGGGTGGATCGGAAGTGGATGTCCCCGGCCGGGCCGCGGGCGATTGCCCGCAAAGCCGGGTCAGATCAGCGTCCTGCGGTTCCGCTCGGTGATCGGGCCGTCGTCCGGGCCGATCGGGGGATGGCCGGGCGGAAGTTCCAGGCCGGGACGCCCGGGAGCGGGAAGCCGGCCGTGAGCGCCTTCTCGTCCTTCGTTCCGCGGCTCCCCACGCAGGCCGCCGCAGTCTCCCACCGCCGCATGAATCTCGCCGCCCCGCTGGGTGACGCACACCGGCGTTCCATGGATGAAGATCTGGCTCGAGGTGGCGGCCAGATCAAGGGCCTTTCCGGCTCTCCACAAGGAGAGCGCGGCCATTCCCATCGAAAGGACCAAGGCGACTACGAGGAATTTTCTCATCGGGCTGTCCCTTCCCGTTGTTTTTCTGAATCCGGCACCTCAGTAGGCGGACGCCTTCCGGAACCTGGGGTCGGTTTCCGTGTAACTGCCGCCCGCCTTTTCCCCGCCCGGGAACCCGCTCCCCGGGGCCGCGAGGACTACCGGCTGGTTCACCGCGAGGTCGTTGTCGAACGGCGAGCTGTCCTCGAACACGAAGGCCTCCGCGCGGATCCGGTACTCGCCCGGGGGCATGCCGCCCGTGTTCCAGTCGAAGCCCAGCCGGTGCAACCGGTCACCCCCGATGCCCCACGTGAACAGCCGGTATCCCACCTCTTTCCCGTTGGCGTAGAGCTTCGCGGGCGTGGTGGCCCTCCCCTCGAACCGGTTCTCGATCACCACCTCGACGTGCACGACTTCCCCCACGTGGGCGCGGACCGGCTGGACGGTGACCTGCCGCACCGCCAGATCCACGTTCGTGTCCCCCCCGTCCGCTCCATTATGGTCCACGAGCCGTATCATCCATCCCCCCTCCCCGGCATTCGCCACGGTCGAAGGAAATGCCTGCGCCGCCATCAGTACCGCTCCAAAAACAAGCCACGCTTTTGCGGATCGCATGGACGTGCCTCCTGCACTTTGATGGGAATAAGATGCACCGGTCCAAGAGAAGGTTTTCTCCCTGCCCTCTCTCACGAGGTTGCAAATCATTTGCGTTTGCAATATATTTGCAATCAGAGGCGGGAATGGGAAGACACTCGGATACGTTGCGGCGGATGGGGCGCGCGGCGACGCGCGGGAGGGAGGAGATTCTCCGGATCCTCGAGGAAACTCCCCTGCCCCTGTCGCCCCGGGACATCCGGGAGCGGTTCCCGGACCCCAAGCCCGATTCCGCCACCATCTACCGGAACCTCGCGCTCCTGTCTTCCCTGGGCCTCGTCCGAAGCGTGGCGCTGCACGAACGGAGCCGCAGGTACGAGGCGGCGAACGGCGGGACCCACCGCCACCGGGTGGTCTGCCGCGCCTGCGGAAGGATCGAGGCGTTTTCCGCGATGACGTGCGACCTTTCGGGCATCGAGGCGGACATCCGCCGCCGGCTCGGATACAGGGTGACCGACCACTCCCTCGAATTCTTCGGGAACTGCCCGGACTGCTGCAAAAAGGAAGAGGCAAGATGAGAGCGCGCCGTTTCGCCTTTCTTGCGGCCGCCGCCGCCATCCTGCTTTCGGCGCCGGCGGCGGCGGCCCCGTTGCGGGTCCTCGCCTCGTTCCTGCCGATGTACCTGTTCACGGTCAATGTCGTCGGCGACACCCCCGGGGTCGCCGTCGACCTGATGCTTCCCGCCGCCCTCGGGTGTCCCCACGATTACGCGCTGACCCCTTCCGACATGCGGAAGATCGCGGCCGCGGATCTTCTCGTCATCAACGGGCTAGGGATGGAGGAGTTCCTGGGCGCCCCGTTCCGAAAGGCGAACCCGCATCTGCGGCTGGTCGATACCTCCTCCTCCGTAATCCCTTTGCGGGAGGCACACGGCGGGGGAGGACACTCCCACGGTCCCGCGGAGGTCAACCCGCATATCTGGGTCAGTCCGCGGAACGCCATCCTGCAGGTGCGCGCCATCGAGCACGCCCTCTCCGAGGCCCTTCCCTCCGGCGCGGCGCGGTTTCATTCCAATGCGGGCGCCTACGTCCGCCGGCTGGAAGCCCTGGACCGGGAGTACGAGGAGGCTTCCCGATCGTTCCGGAGGAGAAACATCGTCACGTTCCATAACGTGTTCGACTACCTTGCCAGGGACTACGGGATGACGATCGTCGGCGTGGTCGAGAACAGTCCCGGGCAGGAGCCGTCCGCGGGAGAGATCCTGCGGCTGGTTCGAACGATCCGGGAAAAGGGCGTTCCCGCTGTCTTCGCGGAACCGCAGTATTCGCCGCGGATCGCCCAGGTGATCGCCCGCGAGGCGGGTGTTTCCGTAAAGATGCTGGATTCGGCCGCCACCGGGTCGATGGATCCCGGAACGTACGAGGAGGCGATGCGTCGCAACCTGAGGACTCTGAAAGAGGCGCTCTCCGGGCCATGAACGGAAACCACCATACTTTGGCGATCCGGAACCTGACGGTCCGCAAGGGCGGGACGGAGATCCTGTCGGGAGTCGACGCCGACATCCGGTCCGGAGAGGTGACCGCCCTGATCGGGCCGAACGGGGCGGGAAAAACCACCTTGCTCCAGGCGATCCTGGGCCAGGTGCCGTACGCCGGGGAGATCCGGTTCCGCCGGTCATGGGAACCCGGGGAGGCATCTCCCCGCATCGGGTACGTTCCGCAGCACCTGTCCTTCGACCGGGAGACCCCCCTGACGGTGCTCGATTTCTTCGCCCTCTCCGCCCAGCGGCGCCCGGTGTTCCTGGGCCCCTCCCGGAAGGCGCGCCGTACGGCGGTGGAGAGTCTGGAGCGCACGGGAATGGTCCATCTCCTGGACCATCCGCTGGGGAAGCTGTCCGGAGGGGAGCTGCAACGGATGCTCTTCGCGCTGGCGTTGCGCGACGATCCCGACATCCTCCTGCTGGACGAGCCGGTGTCCGGGGTCGACGTGGCCGGCGAGGAGCAGTTCTGCGAATTTCTCTCCCACGTGCAGCGGGGAGCGCGCTTCAGCCTGCTCCTGGTCAGCCACGACCTTTCGGTGGTCACGCGGCACGCCGACCGGGTGATCTGCCTGAATCGCCGGATCGTGTGCCAAGGGGCGACCACGGAGGTGCTCACCGCGGAAAACCTTTCCTCCATGTACGGCAGCGAGGCCCGCCTGTTCCGCCACGGGCACGCCAACGGCCACGGTCATCTCCACGACCGGGCGGACGGGGAGGGGTGACGCCGTGGAAGGGATCCTGTCCACCGTGTTCTCCGTGATGGACCGTCTGCTCCCGTTCGCCTTCCTGGAACCCGGGTTCATGAAGCGGTCGCTCCTGGCCCTGGTGCTGGTGGCTCCGGCCGCCGCGGCCGTCGGGGTTCCGCTGGTCCAGTTCCGCATGGCCTTCTTTTCGGACGCCATCGGCCACTCCGCGTTCACCGGCGTGGCCCTCGGGGTCCTGCTGGGAGTCTCCCCTACCTGGACCATGGCCGCCTTCGGCGCCCTGGTCGCCGTAGCCATCACGCTGGTCAAGGGGAGAACCGACCTTTCCACGGACACGGTCATCGGCGTCTTTTTCTCCACCGTCATCGCCCTCGGGATCGCCATCATCAGCCGGGAGAAGGGGCTGACGAGGAACCTGCAGGCCTTCCTGTACGGCGACGTCCTGGCCGTTTCCGGCGCGGAACTCGCCTGGATGGCGGCGCTGGCGCTTCTCGTGGCCGGCTATCTTTTCATCATGTACAACCGGCTTCTGCTGCTGGGGGTGCACGAGGGGTTCGCGCGCACGAAGGGAGTGCCGGTGCGCGCGGTGGAGATCTCCTTCGCCCTCGTGGTGGCGCTGGTGGTGACGACGGCCATCCGCACGGTGGGGATCCTCCTCGTCACCGCCCTTCTCGTCGTCCCCGCGGCCGCCGCGCGCAACGTCGCCCGGAGGGCCGGAGCGGCGTTCCACCTTTCCATCCTGGTGGCCCTCTTCTCCGCTGTCTCGGGGCTGGTGGTCTCCTACTACCTCGATACGGCGACCGGGGCCACCGTCGTCCTCGCGGCGGCCGCCTGCTTCGCCCTCTCCACCGCGGCGCGGGTCATCCTGCCCTCCCGGTAGGCCGCCGGGTTATGTTTTTTTTTTCGTTGCGAACCTTCGATAAGGATTCCTATAATTTTTACTGACCATTCGCTCCCAAACCCACAACATCGGAGGCATCATGAAACTGAAGGGATCCCGCACGGAGAAGAACCTGCTGGCATCGTTCGCGGGCGAATCGCAGGCGCGGAACAGGTACACGTTCTACGCGGAAATCGCGTCCAAGGAAGGGCACGAAGGGGTCGCCGCCATATTCCTCGAGACGGCGGACCACGAACGGATGCACGCCAAAAGATACTTCCTCCAGCTGGACGGAGGCGACGTCGAATTCACGGCGACCTACCCCACCCGGATCGGGGATACCATGGTCAACCTGGAGGCGGCGGCGGCCGGCGAGCGGGAAGAATGGACCGAGCTTTACCCGAACGCCGCAAAGGTCGCCGACGAGGAAGGGTTTGCCGCCGCGGCGGCCATCTTCCGGAACGTCGCCATGGCGGAAGAGCACCACGAGAAACGGTACGTGCGGCTCCTCGACCACGTCAAGAACGGCACCTTGTACAAACGGGAAAAGCCCATCCGCTGGAAGTGCGCGAAATGCGGCAGGGTCCACGAGGGGACCGAGGCCCCCGAATGGTGCCCCACCTGCGCGCACCCCCAGGGGTGGTACGTCCCGATCGAGGCCAATTATTAAGAAATGAAACGGGGCGGCGGCCCGGCAGGGGCCGCCGCCCCGATCGTCCCCTCTTCCGGCTCCGGTCTTCGCCCCGTGCCGGAAGGACGGTGCCTACTGGGGATTCGGGTTCTCGAAGCGGGCTTTTTCCCGCGACATCGCGTCGCGCCCGGCGTCGTACGCCGCCTTGACCACGGAACGCTCCTCCTCGATGAACCCCTCCACCTTGTGCTTGATGTCGCCGCCCCAGTCCTCGGTCCTTTTCCGCAGGTCCCCCGCCAGTCCGGTGATCTTCTCCCGTGTTTCCCGCCCGGACATGGGGGCGTAGATCAGGGCGAGCCCCGCACCGATCAGACCCCCGGCCAGGAACGCCATGAATACCCCGCTGGAACACCGTTCATCGCTCATTTTTTCTCCTCCTTTCCCGCACCCCTATGGAAAATATGGGAAGCTGCCGCCTTGACGCCCGCGATCCCCCCGGCCAGGTTAATCAGCGAAGGGGACACGGAATGATCCAGGATCTTTGCCACGATGTCCACAGGCCCCCGCAACGAGCGGATCCCCTCGGTCAGGTGCGCCACGTTGCCGATCGAGCGGTCCATCTCCGACACGACCTCCCGGACGGCGGCGCTCGTTTTCCGCAGGTCCTCCGAAGACATTTCGAACTGCCGAAGCGTCGCGTCCAGCCGCTTCGTGAGCTGGTTCATGTTCCGGCGGACCCCCAACAGGGTGACGGTTACAGCGACTGTGAGGATCAGTACCGAAACGGCGAGAGCAATGTATAGAATCCACAAGGGATCCAACGGCGCACCTCCCCGGCCATCCCGCGCACCGGGGATCGGGATTTCCCCGGAAGCAATAAAATACAGCAAAGGGGGGCATGCCGCAACCACCGGTCGACGGAGCGGCGGCTCCTGTCGCCAACCCCCTGCAACCCGGGATAAGATAAGAACGGGAACCGGAACAGGAGGTGCCGTGTCCAAAAAGGTGGAGGGTCGCGACGTCGGGCCGCCCGGGGGGGACGCTCCGGCCGACCTGCTGGTGGAGGCGTTCCGGGCGGGGAAGCCCGACGCCTTCGACGCGATCGTGCGGGCGCACCAGGACCGGGTCTATGCATTCTGCGCCCGGATGCTCTCGGACCGGGAGGAAGCCCTCGACATGTCGCAGGACGTGTTCCTGTCCGCGTACCGGAACCTCGCCTCGTTCCGGGGGGAGGCGGCCTTGTCGACCTGGCTGCTCCGGATCGCCGCGAACCGTTGCCTGAACCGCATCCGCCAGCGCAAATCCGCCGCCGCGCGCGAAACGCCCTGGCCCGACGCGGGAGCGGACGACGACGGGCCGGAATTCCAGCCGGCCGCCCCGGAAGGGCGCGGCCCGGAACAGATCGCCGAGAACCGGGAAACGGGGGTGATCCTCTCCGAGGCGCTCGGCCGTCTCGAGCCGGGCACCCGCTGGATGGTTCTCCTCTCCGACGTCGAAGGTTTTTCGTACGAGGAGATCGCCGGACTGGCGAACGTGCCGGTTGGAACCGTGAAATCGCGGCTGCACCGGGCCCGGATGGCGTTGCGCCGGATGCTGTCGACGGTGGTTTGAGGGAGATACGGGATGGATTGCGCAGAGGTGCAGGAACGTTTGTCGGATCTCCGGGACGGTGCCTTGCCCGCAACCGTCGCGGAGGAGGCGTCCGGCCATCTTCGGGGGTGCGCCCATTGCGGCGAGGTCGCCCGCACCCTGGAGGCGCTGCGGGGCCACCTCCGCGATCTGCCGCCCCTGGCGACCCCGCCGGAACTGCTGGCCCGGGTCCGGGAGGCGGTCGCCCGGGAAGGCGCGTTCTCCTCGCCTTCCGCCTCCCCGTCCGCGCGCGCCTTCCCGTCGCGCCTGAAAATTCCGCTGCAGGCGGCCGCCGCCCTCCTGCTCTTCGCTTCGGTGTACTGGTATCAGGCGGGTTCCGGGCCCCCGGCCGCTCCCAGGACGACCGCCGCCGCGCCGGAAATCGCGACCTCCGCCCCG
>JACZKY010057985.1_pt1 | contig 18414 bp, 18 predicted proteins | sample 8237611 | NCBI WGS metagenome assembly JACZKY01 (sample SAMN16148055, study PRJNA663545) | marine sediment metagenome | biome: sediments and biomass from bioreactor inoculated with such sediments; feature: coastal sediments; material: methane- and iron-fed bioreactor; isolation source: Bothnian...
CGCCGCCGCCTCGATCAGGATGGCGCGGTCCGCCCCCATCGCCAGCGCGGTCCGCAGCGTCTCTTGCGCCTGCTTCACCCCCACCGAGACCACGACGACCTCGGTCGCCACGCCCTTCTCTTTCAGACGGATCGCTTCTTCCACCGCGATCTCATCAAAGGGGTTCATCGACATCTTGACGTTCGCCAGATCGACACCGCTCCCGTCCGCCTTCACGCGAACCTTCACGTTGTAGTCGATCACACGCTTCACAGGCACCAAGACCTTCATCGGCTTACCTTTCGGAATTGTCGCTCAGGACTGGGCGGTCGAGACCCAGCGGGGTTCATGCGGCGTCAGACGATCCTGCTGTATCCACTGCGGCTGGTTATAAAGCGACTGGCCGCCGTCCACCAAAAGCTCGGCACCAGTGATGAACGACGCCTGATCGGAACAAAGAAATCGGATGGCATTGGCTACGTCACTGGGCGTGCCGGTGCGGCCCGCGGGAGTCTTGGCCAGCAGCCCCGTCCGTTGACCAGGCATGTCCAGAACCGCCTTGGTCATTGCGGTTTCAATGACGCCCGGCAACACGCAGTTGGCGCGGATGCCGTGGACGCCGAGTTCGGCCGCCAAGGCGCGGGTCATCGTCAGCAAGGCGGCCTTGCTGGTGCAATAGGCGATGTTCTGGTCAGAGTGAAACTTGGCAAGACAGGATGAAACAACGCAAATCGCCCCACCCGTGCGGGCCGCAATCATGTGCCGGGCCGTCGCCTGACACATGTTGAATGTGCCGGTCAGGTTGATGTCGATGTGGCGGGACCAAATAGCTTGCGAGATATCCTCGACACCGGCCATGCGGGCAAACCCGGCGTTGGCAACCAGAATGTCCAACGAGCCCAGATCATCGACAACCTTAGCCAGCGTCGTGTCAACCGCGGCGCGATCCGTCTGGTCGGCCAGATACCAGCGAACGGCGCTCGCCCCCTGACGGTCCAGCCGCGCGGCAAGATCGGCCAAGCCATCTTCGGCACGGTCGATCAAGGCCACGGCAAGACCACCACGGGCGAAGTCTTCGGCGATCACCTGACCTAGGGCGCCGCCTGCCCCGGTGATCACAACGGTCTTGGGCTGCACCATCTGCCGCTTCTCCCTAGAATGTTGTCACTTCGATACCCCGACCGAAAGCTCCTTCGGCGGCGCAGAGGTCTGCAAAAATCTCCAGACCACGGGTATGAGACAGGGCTTCAACCCCAGAGGCCCCAGGCTCTGCACCGCCTTCCAGAAGCGCCAGCGCTGCCGTTGCCATACCAAGCCCGGTTCCACGACTCATATCCGCGTCGTCGGTTATGGATGCCATGCGCTGCGCGATGCCGTCCCGCAGCCCGATTACGTTGATCTGCGTGTGCGAGACCCGATCAGCGCGACCTGAGAACGAGTGACGTTTCCACAGGAGCTTCCACAGCACTTCGACGGGGCTTATCTCTGCTCCGCCGACCTCGACGGTTAGGTCTGAATATCCGAAACCGATCCGCCCCAGCGTGGAAAAGGCGGCATTGGCCCAGTTGGGGTATAGCGACCCCTTGCATTCGACCAGTTCGAGGCTTGGGAAGGCACGGCCCAGCGTGACCGGTTCAGGATGAGCGGTGTCATAGGCCTCGATGGCGTCGAATGGGGCAGGGACCGCGAAGCGTGCTGCGGTTTCCGGTACGAAGCCTTTGGTGTATTCCAGCTTGCCACTGCGCCAGACAGGGCAGGGTGTGACGGTCATGTGCAGCATGTGACGCAGAACGGCGAGGCCGCCGGGGTCCTTTTCCCGCGTAATCCAGACGATCTGAATGCCGTTCAGAGCCGGATCTTCTGCCAAGAGCTTGCACGCCAGCCAGTTCGAGATACCCGGCGACAACCCTCCGCCCGTGATAACCGGCACGCCCGCCCGCACCGCGTCATCGTGCAGCGCCAGCATGGTTTCGGTCCCTTCGGCATCGTCGCAAACGTCGATATAGGGCACGCGCGCGAGAAGGGCGGCCCGCGCCACCTTGTCCGACCCAAGGTAGAACGGACCGGCAAAGTTGATCGCGATCGCCGCGCCCTCAAGATTGATCTGATCCTTGCCAAGGTCCACCCGGCACAACTCGACCCGATCCGGCACAAGCTGTGCCGACTGGTCAAGGTTTGCCTGAGAGATGTCGAAAAGCCGGAACCTGGCCTGCGGCAAGCGCCGCGCAAGTATCCCCAGCGCACTTCTGCCCATCTGACCCACGCCGAAGATGGCAACTGTTTCAGCCATGCAATCACCTTAACGTTCGTTCATCATGGTATGTGGCCGAATCTGAAGCTCTGTCAAGTATATCTCATATAAATAAGAGATAATCAGAACTCACGCCAACGAATCGGCTTTACAGGCGAGTTTGATATGTATTAACGTTTGTTCATATCAAGCTGGAGGGGGAGCTTCCATGACCAATCGCAAGCCCGAAACCGTCAATTGGGATCGCGTTAACAAATGGGTCGCAAAGGACGGCGCTCAGGCCTCTTGGAGGGTGTTCGGGATGCCGGCGATCATGTCGGTCGACAAGACAGCCTTTTCGGATGCCGAGCCGATGCCGCGCTGGAAGGCTCCGCCGAAACTGATCCTATCGACGGCGATCAACGGGGCCTTTTTCACCAAGGCAGAGAACCCGAACCAGGCAATCACTCCCGACGAAATCATCCGTTCGGCCGAGGAATGCATCGCTGCGGGCGCGCAGATCATCCATATCCATGCGCGGGACGAGCGCGGCTATAACGTCCTGGATACCGGGCTTTTCCGCGAAACGCTGACCCATATCCGTCGCGCACACAACCACGTTGCGCTGGATGCCTGCCTTGTCGCCGTCAATGCCGAAGAAGAACGCATGATGGCCGAGATGATGACGCTTGGCCTGATGGAGGGCGTGCCGGTCAACACCACCGCCTTGATCCTGGGCGACAACCACTTCATCAAGTCGCCCGCAGCGATCATCGAAAAGACGCGCCGGGCCATCGACGCCGGGCTGACGCCGCAGATCGCCGTCTATTCCGACGCCGATATCGACAACGCCCGCCGTTATCTGATCGACAGCGGCGTCATTCAGGGCCCGCTGACCTGGCTGGTGCTGCCGGGGCTGCCAGGGTGCAGCCCGATGTACGACCCGGAAACGATGGTTGATGGTTTCATGCGGATGGTCCGCTTGATCCGCCACATCGAACCGGAATCAACCATCGTTGCATGCACTGGCGGGCGCACAAGCAGCTATCTGGCCACACTGGCCATCATGATGGGCGTCCATGTTCGGGTGGGGATGGAAGACACAGTGTGGAAGTGGCCGCACAAGGACGACAAGATCCAAAGTAACGTCGAGGTTTTCACCCAGATCAAGGGCATCGCCGATGCGCTTGGTCGTGACCTGATGCCGGGCGACGAATACCGCGAACTGATGCGGCTGAAGACAGCTTAGCGGCAGAGAAGGGATGCAGCCATGGTGACGCGACCAAAGCGAGCAGTCGTGACCGGGGCGGGATCGGGGATCGGACGAGCTATCGCTCTCCGCCTAGCTTCCGATGGCGCAACTGTCGGGCTGATAGATCGCAATCAGGCATCCGCCATCGAAACGTTGTCGCTTGTGGAGCAGGCGGGCGGGTGCGGGATTGCGGCGGGCGCGGATGTGCGTGGCCATGACGGAATGATCGAGACGGTCAATCGTCTGGCCGAAGAGATGGGCGGTCTGGATGCTGCCGTCTCGGCCGCCGGGATTGCGCGCCTGGCCCCGGTTCACATGACATCCGAGCAGGACTGGGATGACGTTATCGACGTCAACCTGAAGGGAACCTTTCTATTGGCCAAGGCGGCCGTTCCGCATCTGCTGAGATCCGGGTCAGGCGCCTTTGTGGCGATCAGCTCGGACGCCGGGTTCTTTGGTGCGCAGGATTTTTCGGCCTATTGCGCGTCAAAGCATGGGGTGATCGGCCTCGTCAAATCCATGGCGCTGGATTACGGCCAGTTCGGTCTTAGGTCCAATGCCGTTTGTCCGGGCTTTGTCGAAACGCCGATGGCCACCCAGATCTTCGACGGGGCGCCACAGACGGCCCGGCAAGCTTATCGCGATGCTGTCCCGCTGAAGAGGTTTGCGCGACCAGAAGAAGTAGCCGCTGTCGTCGCCCACTTCGCCTCGTCCGAGGCCAGCTATTCCAACGGCTGTGTCTATCTGGTGGATGGGGGCAGTTCCTCCGGCTTCCTGATTTCGGCAAGTTGAGGGGCAAGATGGAACGGAAACCCCGCTTTCCCACGATCATCCACGCGCTGCAGCACAATGCAGCCCTTCGGCCAGACAGCTTGGCGCTGACTGAAGGGCAAGACAGCCTGACTTGGGCGGCGCTTCACCTGGCCGTCGAGGCTCAAGCCGCCTGGCTGGTTGCGCGTGGTGGCGCCCGCCAACAGCTTGTGGTGATCGTCGGCGACAATAGCGTCGGCTGGGTTGTGAGTTTCCTTGCAGCCTTGCGGATCGGTGCAATCGCGGTGCCGATGAACAACCGCCTTGCTCCGACGCAGGTGGCCGAGTTGATCGCATTTATGGGCGTCAAAATGGCCCTGACTGATGCGGCACACCGCAGCTTGTTCGAGGCAAGCTCGGGGGTAGAGGTTATTGATTTCATTGAGACATATAGTCATGACGCCCCTGCCGGCAGATTGCCCGACCTGCCGAACCCAGACGAAGCGGCGCTTCTCAGCTTTACCTCTGGCACCACCGGCATCCCGAAGGGAGCAGTGATTTCGCATCTTGCGCTCAGCCAGTCTGGGACGGTCTTTCAGACGATAATCGACGGGGACGAAAGCGCCAGTACGTTGATTGTTGCCCCACTGTTCCACAACACGGGCTTTGTCGATCAGCTTTCCACGATGCTGGTCTGCGGCGGACGCATCGACCTGCTGCGCCGTTTCCGGACTGCGCTGGCCATCGAGCAGTTGAAGTTTCGCCCGGTGTCTTTCATCACCGCAGTGCCCAGCGTCATCCGCATGTTGATGGTCGCGGAGGGGGCAGAGGCGGTCTTCGGCGCCGCCCGAGATGTGCTTTACGGTGGATCGCCGATGCCGGCAGCCTGGATCAGGGAAATGAACCAGCGCTGGCCGCATCTGCGGCTGTGGCATGGCTATGGGCTGACCGAATTCACCAGCTGCTGCACATATTTGCCGAAGGATCTGGTCACAGATTATGGCGAGTCAATCGGGTTTCCCGCGCCGGATGTAGAACTGCGCCTTGTGGACGCTGACGGGGTTGATGTCCCGGATGGCGAGGTGGGCGAAATATGGGTCGCGGGTCCCACGCGCATGGTGGAATACTGGGGCCGTCCGGATCAGACTGCTGAGAAAACCCGTGGGAAATGGCTCCTGACCGGCGACCTTGCGGTACGGCGCGACAGGGGGCTGCTCTATCACGTTGGCCGCAAGGATGACGTGATCAACCGTGGCGGTGAGAAGATCCTGCCCTCATATGTCGAGGGGATCATCGCGGGCTTTCCTGGCGTGGCGCAGGTCAGCGTTTTCGGCATTCCGAACCCGATCCTGCAGAACTCGGTCGTGGCTGCGCTTGAGCTGCGGGAAGGGGCGACGCTGGACCGCGACGGCTTGATCGCGCACCTGAAATCGAACCTGCCCGGATATGCCGTGCCGGAAGCATTTCTGGTTCGTGCGGATCTGCCGCGAACCGGCTCTGGCAAACTGGATCGCCGGGCAATCCGCGACCTCTATCTCGACCAGAACAAACCAAACGTCTGAAAGGAAAGTGCCGTGGCACGCGAACATAAAGTCATCGTGATTGGGGCAGGCGGGTCACAAGCCCAAGCCATGCTGCGCGCCCTGGCACGAGGGGGTGTCGTCAAGGGCGTTCTGGCCATCGATCGCGCCTGGCGGGAAACGGCGCGGAAGGCCACCGAGGACATGGGATTTGCCATGCAGACGGTGGACCCCTTGTCCGATCCCACCGCCTTGAGGGCGCTGCTGCGATCAACTGACATCGTCGTGAACATGGCCGGGCCTTACTACAAGACGGGCACGATTGTTCTGGACGCCGCGATCGAGGTCGGGACCGACTACATGGATATATCGGATGATGCCGACGTGGCCATTCCGATGCTGGACCGGATGAAGGCTGCCGAGGCCGCAGGCATTCGTGCCCTGATCGGCATGGGGTCTTCGCCGGGCACCACGAACGTGCTGATCCGGGCTGCCGTCGATAAGCTGGGGCCGGTCGATGACGTGGACATCTCCTGGACCGTGGATGTGGGCGACCTGACCGAGGCTGCGATCCGGCATTTCTGGCATTGCTTCAACCTGGTCGATGCCAAGGGCAAAGTCTCGAAGGTTGCTGGTTGGGACGACCTGGAATTCCGCGATGTCGAATTCCCCGAACCTGTGGGTCGTCAGCGCGTGGTGCGTCTGGCTCACCCCGAGCCAATAACCGTGCCGCGCTTTCTTCCGGTCAAGAATTCCTCGAACTTTGGCGGTCTGAACCCGCTGGAATCGCTGATTGTTGCCTGGTCTCTGGCTTATGTCGCCGATGAGCAACGATCGAACGGCGAGTTCACCGACCCCGCCGCAGCCCTTTTCCGCCACTACCGTGAGCGGCGCATTGATGCCCCCCGCATCGGCAGCGGGTTGATCATAGACGTCCACACCAAAGGCAACGGGTTGCGTTTTTCCTCAGGAAGCGATGGCGGAATGGACGATTCCACCGGTATCCCGGCCGCCGTTGGCGTGGTGATGTTGGTTGAGGGCATGGTTGACCGCAAGGGCGTCTTTGCGCCCGAGGTCTTGCTACCAAAGGACTTTTTCGAAGTGCTTCGCCGAGTCAGCACAGGGGGCGGCGGCCTGACCCTGCACAGGCTGGAAAACGGCAAGGCCGTCGAGCGGCTCCGGATCAGAGACCTGGTCGCCTGAACCACAGCCAAAGGAAACGGGATGCCCGACATGACGCTGACCTTTGACGAAAGCATCTCACCGGACCAGCAGGCCCGGGTTGGCGAACTGTTTGAGGTCTGGGCGCTGCCCGTGTTGTGCGGGCAAGTTCATGTCAAACCGCTGGCGGGCGGTGCAAACAATGTGAACCTAAAGGTTTCGGCATCCGCGCGCCATTTCGCCCTGAAGTTGCGTGATCACAAAGGAGTCGCGGCCAGCAATGCCAAGGTCCACGAGGCAATCCTGGGCCAAAGGCTCGCGCATTCACTGGGCGTGGCACCAGAGGTCCATGCGGCATCGCCTGAGGGGGATTTCCTGTCCGACTTCATCATCGGGACCACCCTGCGGCCTGAGATAATCCGGAGGGAGAACCACGCGCCTGCCATGGTTGCAACGCTGCTAAAGCTGCACAATGCGCCCTTGCCAGACCGACGGTTTCGTCTGGATGACGACATTCGCACCTTCATGACCGGTGCGGCCGCCGTTCATGCCGTGATCCCCGCCGGCTTCGATGACTTGCTGCGGTTGAGCTATGAACTGCATGACGTCATCGTCGGCTCCTCTGCGCCGGTCAGTTTCATTCATGCCGATCTGGTGCCGCAGAACTTCATGGCATCGGATGGCGGGGTGGTGTTGGTGGATTTCGATTATTGCGGCCAAGGGCTGACCGTCATCGACATCGCGGGCGCAACCTCGCAAGCGGAAATGACTGAGGATGAAGCCGAGGCGTTCATGCGGCTTTACGATCCCGCGCTGGACGATGCGCAACGGGCGCGCGTGAAATGTGTGCAGTTCATCAATGCGATCCGAGAAGCGGCGTGGTCTCTGATGGCCGAAGGCACGATCGGCGGATCTACCACGGTGTTCGGGGACTGGAGCTATGCCTCCCATCGGGAGACCAATCTTGACCTCGCGCGGGAGCTGCTTGCCGGTTTCGATCTGGCAACGCTCAAGAAACAGATCTGCGAGGTGCGCCCCGGCGCGCGCTTCTGACGGCCATAACGAACAGGGAGACATAGGCCATGATGCTGAAGAACAAGGTAGCCGTTGTCACGGGCGCAGGTCGAGGGATCGGCCAGGGCATCGCTCTTCACTTTGCCGAAGAGGGTGCCAAGGTTGCCCTGGTCGGACGGTCGGAAAAGACCCTTGCCGAAACCCGCGACAAGATCGCGGCGGTGGGAGGGGTCGCCACGATCCACCTTGCCAGCGTCGCGGACGAGACGGCGGTCGAGGCGGCGCTGGACGGGATTTTGCAGGCGCATGGCAAGATCGACATTCTGGTCAACAACGCCGGGATCGTGCATGAATCCGACTTTCTCGACATCTCTTACCAAAGCTGGTTGGAAGTGATCGGAACCGATCTCAACGGCACGTTCCTGATGACACAGCGGGTTGCGCGCCGCATCCAGCACACCGGCGGTGGTGCTATCGTCAACATCGCGTCGATTGACGCGCAGGGATATGACGGACCGCAGGCCGCTTATACAGCGGCCAAGGCTGCCGTGGTGGGACTGACCAAGAACAACGCCAAGGATTTCGGCCATCTGAACATCCGGGTGAACTCGGTCAGCCCAGGCTGGACCCACACGCCAATGATCGAGGAATTCGTCTCATCCGGGGCTCTGGACTACATGAAGAACCGCTTTGACCGCGTGCCGATGAAGCGTCTGGTCAAGATCAAGGAAGTGGCCGAAGCGGTTGGGTTCCTGGCTTCTGACCGGGCTTCGGGGATCAGCGGCATTGATGTGCCCGTCGATTGCGGCACGTTGGCCACGCTGTACGTCTATGAATCCCTTCCCCAGGCTTAGTGTCGATTTTGACGCGCAGGGTTCGGCCCGCGCAGGAGACTTGCCCGTGAAAGACCTGTCCAAATTCTACATCAACGGCGAGTGGGTGGACCCTGTCGCGCCGCGCCTTGTTCCTGTCGAAAACCCGGCAACAGAAGAGGCCGTTGCACGGCTGGCGCTTGGGTCGCGCGAGGATGTTGATCAAGCAGTGACTGCCGCACGTTCGGCCTTTGACACCTGGTCGGTTCTGCCGATGGCGGAAAGGTTGGCCTGTCTGGAGCGGCTGATCGTCGTCTATGAGGCGCGTTATGACGAGATGGCCCAGGCCATTACTGAAGAGATGGGCGCGCCTCCCACCCTGTCCAGCACTGCGCAGGCTGCATCGGGCCTGTCGCACGCAAAGATCTTTCTGGACGAACTGCGCCGTTTCACCTTCGAGTTCCCGCTACGCACCGCCGAGAAAGACCTGATCATCCGCGAACCTGTAGGCGTTTGCGGTCTGATCACGCCGTGGAACTGGCCGATGAACCAGATCGTGCTGAAGGTCATTCCGGCGGTTTCGGTGGGCTGCACTGTTATCCTGAAGCCTTCGGAAGTCGCGCCCCTTTCGGGGCATCTGTTCGCGGAATTCATGCACGAGGCCGGCTATCCGCCTGGGGTGTTTAACCTGCTTCACGGCGACGGCCCCGGCGTTGGTGCGGCCATGTCCTCGCATCCCGGCATCGATATGATTTCCTTCACAGGCTCCACCCGTGCGGGTGAGGCGATTGCCGTGGCCGCCGCCCCCACGCACAAGCGGCTATCACTGGAACTGGGGGGCAAAAGCCCGAATATCATCTTTGCCGATACCGATGTGGACGCCGCCGCCCGCCGAGGGGCCAAGAGTTGTTTTGTAAACACCGGGCAATCCTGCGATGCGCCGACCCGAATGTTGGTCGAACGTTCGGCCTACGATCACGCAGTTCAGGCTGCATGCGACATGGCGCGCGCCATGACTCCGCAAGCAAACAATCTGGCCGATCCGGTAATTGGCCCCTTGGTCAGCAAGCAGCAGTTCGACCGGGTTCAAGCCATGATCGCCATGGCGATCAGTGAAGGCGCGCGGCTGGCCGAAGGTGGCCTCGGGCGGCCTGACGGTATCACCAAAGGGCATTTCGTGCGACCGACCGTGTTTGCCGATGTGCGCCACGACATGCGCATCGCGCGCGAAGAGGTATTCGGCCCGGTTCTGGTGATCATCCCGTTTGACACGGAAGCCGAAGCGATCCGCATGGCGAACGATTCCGCCTATGGCCTGGCCTCCTATATCCAGACCGACGACAAACATAGGGCGCAGCGCGTTGCCCGCGCCATGCGAACCGGGGTGGTGCGGGTCAATGGCGCCTCACGCGGGCCCGGCAGCCCCTTTGGCGGGTACAAGCAAAGCGGGAACGGCCGTGAGGGCGGCCCGTGGGGCATCGAAGAGTTCCTTGAAACCAAGGCTGTCTCAAACTGGGGCTGACCCGTGGGACGATGGCACATGATGGATCTAGACCGAACATGAAACCGAAGATTGCCATTATCGGGGCTGGCACTGCAGGCTGCGGTGCGGCCCGTCGCGCGGCAGAACTGGGTGCAGACGTTACCGTGATCGAGCGCGGCGGCCCGGCAGCGGGATCGTCCAGCCTGTCGGCAGGCGTTTACAACATCCAGACGCTGAAGCCGCTGGATATCGAAATCCGGATCCGCGCCCGCGAGATGCTGTTTCGGCTCGAGCGCGAGCGGAGCTTGCCATTGGCCCGTATCGGCAACATGCGCATCGCGATGAACGAGGCCGATATCCCAAAGCTTGAAGAAGCCCGCGCCTTTCAGCGCGAGCTGGGGGCCACTGACTCGCTGATCTTGAACAAGGCCGAGGTACAGGCACTGGTGCCCGACATGAACTGCGATGGCATTGTGGCCGCGCTGCATGGACCGCAGGACGGGCATCTGGATGGCTATCTGCTTTGCACTGCCATGATGGATGAAGCCAAGGACCATGGCGCAAAATTTATTCTCAATACTGCTGTGACCGGCTATTCTAGGCGCGGCGCAAAGCATGTGCTGCATACCGCGCAGGGCGATGTTGAGGCGGATATTGTGATCAACGCCGCAGGGGCCTGGGCCGGGCGGATCGGCGATATGCTGGGCCATGCCGCGCCGATCAAGCCCGAGGTGCACGAGGTCATCAAGATCAAGCTGCCGCGCAAGTTGGGCTATGTGGTGCCGATGTGCAACTTCTACATGCCGGGCCAACAAGGGGCAGGCGTTTACTTCCGGCAAGATGGCGAAGATTCCCTGATCGCGGGCCTCCACACCTATGCCTCGGTTGACGGGCTGGAGGTCACCGACCCCGACAACTTCAGCCCGCCCGATGGTGACGAGGGATTTCTGCAAGCCGCATTGCAGGTACAGGAACGGCTGCCGATCGAGAATCTGGGCTTCCGACCGGGCTGGTTCGGCCTCTATCCGATCAGTGCCGATGGCCAGTATCTGATCGGGCCCTACAAGGCCGATCCCAGCGTGATCGTCGCGGGCGGTATGGGCGGAGTGGGTGTGACCAGCGGCGCCGCTATCGGGGCCGTCGCCGCTGACTGGGCGGTGCTGGGCAAACCCGTAACCGTTCCGCGTGCCGAAGCGTGCCTGCCAGACCGTGCCAGCCTGAATTGACCAAGAAAGACAATTCCGTGACCCAAAGCATTCTTCTGACCAACGACGATGGCTACCAGTCGCCAGGCATGGCCGCAGCGCGCGACGCCTTTCTGTCCGCTGGATATGCCGTTATAACGGTTGCCCCCGATGGCCCCCGCAGCGGCACCTCGCGCGCGGCATCGTTCCGCAAACCCGTAACGCTGAAACGCCATGGTGGGGATGACCGTAGCCCGATCTATATCACCAACGGTACACCTACCGATTGCGTTCGGGTCGGCCTGTTGTCCGGTGTTGGAGCCAAAGTCGATGCCGTCGTCTCGGGAATAAACGAAGGTGCGAACTTGGGCGATGACGCCACGTTCTCGTCCACCATGGGTTCGGCCATCGAAGGGGCGCTGTTCGGCTTTCCAGCCGTTGCCGCCTCGCAGCAATCGCGCGACGGACGGTTCCGGTTGATCGACCTGGCTGGCTATGATTTCGACGCGGGCGCCCACGTTCTGGTCACGTTCACCACCCAACTGATCGCGCACCGGGCCGAGTTGCCGCATCGGACCGTTTTCAATTTCAATGCTCCGGCGCAGATCACGGGGCCGTTGACCTTGGCCCGGTTGGACAAGAGAGTCTGGGACCCAGCCCGCATCCCGGTCGTCGAAACGGAGGACGGCCCGGGATATATGGTTTTCGAGACCCACCCCGAGCGTGATCCGGTTTTCGCCTGCGCGCCGGGAACCGATGTTCACGCGATCTCGAAAGGCTGTTGTTCGCTCAGCGTCCTCAATCTTGATTGGGACGCATCGGGACTGCGTTCGCGGCTGGATGACCTTGGTCGCAAGCTGATTGCGGCCACCAAAGCATGAGCGTTGGCCGCCCCGGACCGGGGCGGCCCCTTCCTGCCTAGCCTAGGCAGAGTCTCCGGCCGTGATCATTCCGTAGGCCAGCCGTGCATAATGCCGCGCCACCCGCTGCGCGTCATAGCGCCCGCTGGGCCGATACCAATCCAGCACGTTGTCACACATTGAACCGATAGCGAGGGCGATCAGCCGCGCGTCGATCGTATCGCGGCCCAATTCCTTAAGGCAGGCCGTCACTATGGCTGTCATCGTGTCGAGGTAGGCCCGCAAGAGGCGCCGGATCGCGTCTCTCTGGCTCGGTGAAAGCCGGTCGATCACATGGCTCTCGATCATGCGGTCATTGGCCTTGGCTCGGCGGGAATTTTCGATCTGATAATTGACGTGCCTGCTGATCAGCTCTTCGAGGCGTTCGAAGGGTGGCGATGAAGGATTGTCGACTGTCACCACCGTTTCGCAGAAATGGCCAAGCGTCGTCGTCACGGCGACGGCGAAAAGGTCTTCCTTCGACTTGAAGTGATTGTAAATCGCCGGGGCCTTCAGGCCGACGTCCGAGGCAAGATCCCGGAGCGAGGTCGAACCAAAACCATTGGTGCCGAAAAGCTCGATCGCGGCCTCGAGAAGGCGTTCTCGCGTGTCCGTTCTGGGGACGCTAGCTTCTACGTTCACGGCTGCAATCTTCTCTTAGGTCCGGCGCGAGGCCAGGCGTATTAACAGTTCGTAACTCAACTGTTGCTTTCTGCGCAAGTAGAATGCAAGGCGCCACTGTGGTGGCATGGGTGCGACGCAACGCAAAAGCCGTCTTCCTTCGCAAATCTGCTCAGTTTGGAAGTGATCTTCCTGCCTGGGGCCAGCTCAGGGCGACATAGCTCTTGACTTGTGGCTCGCTCGCGATATGAATTAACGCTAATTAATATAAGAACGCCTCAGCGAATCGAACCGGGAGAACAAAAATGACCTCTTATCTGCGCACAATGATGTTCGCGTTGGCTGCGACCAGCGCACTGCCCAGCCTGGCAGCCGCTGAAACCATCGTGGTTTCGAACTGGGCAAATTACATGCCGCCCGATATCATCGAGCGGTTCACCAAGGAAACCGGGATCGACGTTCAGTTGCAGGTCCACGCAACCAACGACGAGATCATGGGAAAGGTAGCGGCGGCCAATGGTCAGGGCTACGATGTCCTGTTCGTATCGCAGACCTATGTCGAGATCATGCGTGAACTGGGCTATCTGGCCGAGCTTGACTATGACCAGCTGCCAAACGCCAAGGGCTTCTATCCCGAGGTTTACGATCTCAGCTACGATCCGGGCTTGAAATACTCGGCCCCCTACACTTGGGGCACGACGGGCATCTGCTATCGCTCTGACCTTGTCGCGGCACCCACCAGCTGGATGGACCTTTTGCAACCCGCCGACGACGTCAAGGGCAAATACACCCTGCTGAGCGACGAGCGCTGGCTCCTGATGGCGGGTCAGAAAGCGCTTGGACTGTCCGTCAACGAAACCGATCCTGAAAAACTGGCGCCGGTCAAGGATCTTCTGGTTTCTGCCAAGGCGGATATGCTGGCCTTTGACAGCTCGACCTTCTTCTCGCGCCTGGTTTCCGGCGAAGCCGTCATGGTGCAGGCTTGGGGCGGCTGGTGCAACTACGGCACCGCCGAGAATGATGCGATCAAGTATGTCGAACCAAAGGAAGGAACCGACACCTGGGTTGACAGCATGGTTGTCCTGCAATCCTCGGAACACAAGGAAGCGGCCCAGAAGTTCATCGATTTTGTGCTGCAGCCGGAAAACCTGAAATGGACGGTGGAGAACATCCTGTTCCAGGTGCCCCACAAGGACGTGATGGACAGCCTGTCGCCGGACCTGCTCGCCAAATACGGCCCGCTTCAGCCCAATCCCGCGGCAATGGCAGCCAATGAACAGGTGCATGACGTGGGTGAGGCGCAAAAGGTAATTTCGCGTCTGGTGTCCGAAATCAAGGCCGCCCAATAATCTTCCGTGTTCCGCTCGGACAGGGCGGAACACCTTTTCTAATCCAGCGGCAAACGGAAGGAGCCTTTGAAATGGCAAAGGTGAGATGGATCCTGATGGCGCCCGGGCAAATCTGGTTGGGCGCATTTCTTGTTGTGCCCTGTGCCCTTATTCTGTTCATCGCGTTCTTTGAGCGCGGCGTCTATGGTGGCATCGACTGGACGTTCACCTGGGAAAACTTTGATCGCGCTGCGGATCCGCTTTTCCTGGCCATTCTGGCGAAGTCGGTCAAGCTGGCGGGGGCCTCCACGGTCATCTGCATCCTGATCGCCTATCCCGTGGCGTTGAAAGTGGCGTCGATGACAAGAAAGCGCCAGCTCATGGCACTTTCTGTCATCATGCTGCCGTTCCTGACCAACTACCTGATCCGAACCTACGCTTGGATCGTGCTGCTGAACTCAAGCGGCCTATTGAACTCGGCCTTGCTGGGACTGGGTCTGGTACACGAGCCCTTGCCGCTGCTTTACACCGAGGGCGCAATCGTGACCGGGTTCGTCTATGCCTATCTGCCGTTCATGATACTTTCGATCTTTTCCGCGCTCAGCCGGATCAACCCGGATGTTTACGAGGCCTCCTGCGACCTGGGCGCCTCACCCATTCGGACGTTCTGGACCGTGACGGTGCCCTTGTCCGTCGCAGGTGTCGCATCGGGGTCGGTTTTTGTCTTCGTTCTGTCCATCGGCAATTTCATTACCCCCAACTTGCTGGGTGGCGGCAAGGTCCTGATGATCGGTAACGCCATTTCCGACCAATATCTGACCGCGCGCGACTGGCCGTTTGGCAGCGCACTCAGCCTGTATCTCTTGATCATCATGACGCTGCTGCTGATTGCTCAGGCCTATGCCGCGCAACGCACCAGTGGTGACCGGAGCTAACCATGTTCAAACGATCCGGCGTCTTCAGCACTGTGATGTTCTGGTTGGTCATGGCTTTCCTCTACATTCCCATCGCCACGATCATCCTTCTCAGCTTCAACAAAGGCGGTTTGCCTACGCAGTGGACCGGGTTTTCCACCGTCTGGTACACGGCGCTGGCACAAGAACATGAGCTGCTGGCATCAGCGGTTGTCTCGCTGATCGTGGCTGTGGCCTCGACCGCGATCGCAACGGTTATTGGCACCTTGCTTGCCATCGGCGTGGAAAGTGGAAGACAAACGATCCTGCTCGATACTGCGCTTTTTGCGCCTATGGTCATCCCTGACATCGTACTTGCAATCGCACTTTTGTCATTCTTTTCTTTGATGAACATGGCGCTTGGATTGCAGACCATCATCCTCAGCCATTCGGTGTTCAATGTGGCCTTCGTCGCGGCCGTCGTCCGGGCGCGGATGAAGAATTTCGACTGGTCGATCATCGAAGCTTCGATCGACCTTGGGGCGACACGGATAACAACTCTGCGCCGGGTGCTTTTGCCGGTCATCTTGCCTGGCATCTTCGCCGGCGCAATGGTCGCCTTCACACTGTCCTTCGACGAATTCATCATCGCCTACTTCAACGCAGGCCCAAGCGAATCCTCTACCACCTTGCCGATGCGCATCTATGGTATGGTTCGGTTCGGGGTAACACCAGTGGTCAATGCCGCGGCAACGCTGATGCTGATCGCAAGCGCCGTTATTCTTTTCTTTGCCCAAAGGGCGAACCGTGAGGCCTACTGAAATGAACGAGCGCAAAAAAGTCCTGCAAATCCGGAACGTCTCAAAATTCTACGGATCGTTCAAAGCACTGACCGACATCAACTTCGACATCTACGAAGGAGAGTTTTTCGCCCTGCTTGGCCCATCGGGCGGCGGCAAGTCCAGCCTATTGCGCGTCATGGCGGGGTTTGAGGATATCCAAGAAGGTGCGCTGTTACTGGATGGAACTGACATCACCAAAGTGAAGCCCAACCATCGGCCCGTGAACCTGATGTTCCAGTCCTATGCGCTGTTCCCCCATCTTTCAGTGGAGCGCAACATTGCCTACGGGCTGGAGATGGACCGGCTTCCTAAAGCGGAAGTCAGCCGGCGCGTGGACGAGATGATCGCCATGACGCAACTTGGCGCCATACGCAGCCGCAAACCGCATCAGCTTTCGGGCGGCCAGCGTCAGCGCGTCGCTCTGGCCCGGGCGCTGGTCAAGAAGCCGCGTGTCTTGTTGTTGGACGAACCCTTGGGTGCGCTGGACAAGAAGCTGCGCGAACAGATGCAGCTTGAACTCAAGCGTATCCAGCACGACGTAGGAATCACCTTTGTCATCGTGACGCACGATCAGGAGGAGGCGCTGGTAATGGCCGACCGTGTTGCCATCCTGAACCAGGGAAAGATTGTCCAGATCGGTACGCCAAAAGAAGTCTATGAGACCCCTGCCAACCTGTTTGCAGCAAACTTCATCGGTAACACGAACATCCTAAAAGGCAGGGTGAGCGCAGGCGGGCTTGTCGTGTCCGGCGTCGGCAATTTTTCGGGGCATGTGGTCTCGTCAGTGGGCGAGGGCAATGAGGCTGGTATGGTGATCCGCCCGGAACGCATCGAACTTTCCCTTTCGGGCCCGGTTGGCGGGAAAGAGAATGCCAAGGGCCGGATCGTTTCCGTGGCCTATCACGGCCTTGACCAGAATGTGCATGTCCAGATCGACGACACCGACTCCCGGATCGTCGTGCGCCTTTCCGCCCACGATTCGTCCCTGGAAGCGGCCGTTGCCGGCGCCGAGGCCTGGTGCGCCTGGAGGCCCGAAGACGCTCGCATCTATTCGTTGATCTGAGGGGCGCACGATGACACTTCGCCACTTCAGTCCTGTGACCGCGACCTTCGCCAATTATGGCGAGGGCGCGGGCGACGCCAGTGTCAGCAGACTGCTTGGTCCTGCCGAGAGCACAACCATGGGGGTCTATTTCGCCCGGTTCAACGGGCGGCGTGTCCCCTGGACAGTGCGCTATGACGAAATGATCGCCTGTATCGAAGGCATTTTCGAACTTGTGGTCGGGGATACCGTTCACAGGTTGTTGCCGGGAGAAGTGCTGTGGATTCCCAAGGATACCGCCCTTGAATATGGCGGCGTCAATGCGCTGGTAGTCATGGCAGTCGCGCCCGTCAATTGGCGCGAGCTTGGCAATCCGGCCAATTGACGTAATGGGAAAGCCCGGCCCTGTACCGGATTTGTCGGGTGATGACATTGCGGTGCTGAATTGCTTGGGGTCCAGCTCATTGAGCTTCAAAGCCGGAACATGACCGTGGCCGTGAGTGCGACGGCGGACAGGAATGTCTTGTCGCATCTGTCATGGCGGGTTGCGACCCTGCGCCAGTCTTTGAGGCGACCGAGCATGATCTCGAGGCCGTTGCAGCGGCGATAGCGGCGCTTGCCCCCGAAGCGTCGGAACGGGTTCGCGTCGCATCCGAAATCGCCGGGGTTTGACCGCAAGCTTGCCAACGTCGCAATGGAAATCCCCTGCACGTTCTACAACCCCGGCGTTGAAGCTGGCATGGCGTCGCGGGTCGAAGTTGACGCCCCGCTTGCGACGGGCGAAGCGGAATGACCGCCGCCGCCGAAATCGCCGCTTGGCTTGCCGCCAGTTCCCAAGATCGCACGTCGCCGAAGGGTGACCGCATCCCCGTTGGCCCGTTCGGGGAACTGGCATCGGTCGGGTTTTACGACGTGCCGCCGGAAGCGCCTGCGGGCTGTCTGGCCCTGTTCACCCTTGCGCCGGGCATGTGCCCACATGGGCCGCGCCAGAGGGGCAGGAACGGCTTGCCGGCAGGGCGCAGCACGTCGCTTGGCTGGCAAGGGCAGGACGCCGATTTCCCCGCTGTTGCCGTGCTGCGGTTCGCCGCAGGGGCCACCATGCGCCAAGCCTGCGCAGCTGCGGGTATCGCCCCGACGGGCCCCTTGTGGGCATCCCCGCCGAAGCTTTCGGATCTTTCTCAAGGCCAATAGAAAGCAACTGGCCCCCGTTGCCGCAAGGTTTCGGGGGTCTTTTTCATTGCGACAAAGGCGCTGCGGCTGATAACTAGGCTCCAGACCCATTGATTTCAGGCATTTGGCGTGATTCAGGCTCCGCAAGGAGACCTGATCAATGAGCAATCTTTACTGGCTGACGGACGCACAAATGGAGCGCCTCAAGCCGTTCTTTCCGAAGAGCCATGGCAA
>JACZKY010006635.1_pt1 | contig 18379 bp, 31 predicted proteins | sample 8237611 | NCBI WGS metagenome assembly JACZKY01 (sample SAMN16148055, study PRJNA663545) | marine sediment metagenome | biome: sediments and biomass from bioreactor inoculated with such sediments; feature: coastal sediments; material: methane- and iron-fed bioreactor; isolation source: Bothnian...
CCGGGGACAACATCCAGATGTCCGTGGAGCTGATCACCCCGGTGGCGATGGAGAAGGAACTTCGATTCGCGATCCGCGAGGGCGGCCGCACCGTGGGCGCCGGCGTCGTTTCGGAAATCATAGAGTAGCGGCGAAGAGGGGGGAAACGTCGTGGCGATTGAGCATCAGAAGATACGGATCCGGTTGAAGGCCTTCGACTACAAGCTTCTGGACAAGGCGACCAGCGAGATCGTCGAAAAGGCCAGGCAGACGGGCGCCAAGGTCGCAGGACCGATACCCCTGCCGACGCAGATCCAGAGGTTCACGGTGAACCGCTCGCCGCACGTGGACAAGAAGAGCCGCGAGCAGTTCGAGATCCGTACCCACAAGAGGCTGCTCGATATCCATGAACCTCCCGGAGCGACGATAGACGCGCTCATGAAACTGGATCTTCCCGCAGGCGTGGAAGTGGAGATCAAGCTGTAATCGGACCGGCGAATACCACCGAGAACGGAAACAGGTGCCTACGATGACAACCGGAATATTGGGAAAGAAGCTGGGAATGACCCAGGTGTTCGATACGGAGGGGAAGGTCATCCCCGTCACCGTGATCGAGGCAGGGCCTTGCACCGTGATCCAGCGGAAAACGGCGCAGAACGACGGGTACGACGCCGTGCAGATCGGGTTCCTCCAGATGAAGGCCCACCAGGTCGGGAAACCCATGCTGGGGCACTTCCAGAAAGCCGGGAAAGGGGCGTTCCGTGCCCTGCAGGAGATCCGGCTCGAGGGATCGGACCCCCTGGATGTCGGCACGGAGATCAAGGTCGACATCTTCAAGGAAGGCGACGTGGTCGACGTGATGGGGCACTCGAAGGGCCGTGGATTCACGGGGGTCATCAAGCGCTGGAACTTCAAGGGCGGAAGGGCCACCCATGGTTCCATGTTCCACAGGGCGCCCGGTTCGATCGGGGCATCCGCCTATCCGTCCCGGGTCATCAAGAACATGAAGATGGCGGGGCATTACGGAAACGAGCGGGTCACGACCCTCAACCTCCGGGTCGTCGGCGTGCAACCGGAGAAGAACCTGCTGCTCGTCCGGGGCGCCGTGCCCGGGGCGAAGAACAGCCTGGTCTACGTCCGCCGGGCCGTTAAGAAAAGCAACTAAGGGTCCTTTAGGAGCAAAGACATGGCTACCGTGGAAATAGTGGACAAGGAGAGGAAAGCAGCCGGGACGGCCGAGCTTCCCGACGCCGTGTTCGGGGCGGAGGTGAAGCCCCATCTGCTGCACCACGTGGTTACCGCCCAGCTGGCATCACGCCGTGCCGGCACGCACGCCACCAAGACCCGCAGCGATGTCTCCGGCGGAGGGAAAAAACCGTTCCGCCAGAAAGGGACCGGACGCGCGAGAATGGGCACCAGCCGGTCCCCCCTGCTTCGGGGCGGCGGCGTCGTGTTCGGGCCCCATCCCCGGAAATACGACATGAAGGTCAACCGGAAAGAGATAAAGGCGGCACTCTGCTGCGCCCTGAGTTCAAAGGCGGTCGGCAACCAGGTCATCCTCGTGGACGACCTGTCCCTTCCCGCCCCGAAGACGAAGGAGTTCCTGAAGGTGGCCGCCGCTCTCGGCCTCACCAATGCCCTCTTCGTGGTCGACGGCGAGCCGGAGAATCTGGCGCTGGGCATGAGGAACCTGAAAAAGTTCAAGACGCTCCCGGTGGAGGCCCTCAACGTGTACGATGTCCTGTCGTTCGAACAGCTGGTGCTCACGCGGACATCTCTTGAGAAAATCAGCGAGGTGCTGGGGAAATGAACCTCACCGATGTTATCAAACGGCCGCTGATCACCGAGAAGTCGAACCTCCTGAGGGGAATCTCCAACTCGGTCCTGTTCGCGGTGGATTCCCGGGCCAACAAGAAGGAGGTCAGGGAAGCGGTGGAGAAGCATTTCAAGGTGAAGGTCGTGGATGTGCGGACCATGAACGTCGCGGGGAAGACCAAGCGCAGGGGTAAGACCGTGGGGCTTCGCCCGGGCTGGAAAAAGGCGGTCGTCACCCTCAAAGAAGGCGACAAGATCGAGTTTTTCGAAGGAGTGTAGCGATGGGCATCCGAAAATACAAGCCGACTTCCCCGGGGCGAAGGGGCATGACGGTCCTCACCACCGAGGACCTCACGCGCAAGAAGCCCGAGCGTTCGCTTACAGAGAGCCTTTCGAGCACCGGCGGCAGAAACAACATGGGAGAGATCACCGCCTGGCATCGCGGCGGCGGGCACAAGCGGAAATACCGGATCATCGATTTCAGGCGCAACAAGCCGGAGATCCCCGCGAAAGTGGCGGCGCTCGAATACGACCCGAACCGCTCCGCACGGATCGCCTTGCTGCACTATGCCGACGGGGAGAAACGGTACATCCTGGCCCCCACGGGGCTATCCGTGGGCGACACGGTCATGGCCGGCGCGGGAGCGGACATCAAACCGGGGAATGCGCTTCCGATCCGGAATATCCCCGTGGGGACGCTCGTCCACAACATCGAACTGAAGATCGGGAAGGGCGGACAGCTTGCACGTTCCGCCGGCGCAGTCGCCCAGATCCTCGCGAAGGAAGGGCAGTACGCGCACATCCGGCTCGCTTCCGGCGAGGTCCGGCTCGTGTTCATGGACTGCATGGCGACGGTGGGGCAGGTCGGCAACTTCGAGCATGAGAAGGTTTCCCTGGGAAAGGCCGGACGCAGCCGCTGGAAAGGGATCCGGCCGACCGTCCGGGGCGTCGCGATGAACCCGGTCGACCACCCGCTGGGCGGCGGCGAGGGCCGGTCCTCGGGAGGACGGCACCCCTGCACGCCGTGGGGCAAGCCGACCAAGGGGTACCGGACGCGGAAGAATCCCGCGACGGACAAATACATCGTCAAACGACGCGGAAAATAAAGGAAAAGGGGCGAGGACGTGGGGCGATCCGTCAAGAAGGGACCTTATGTAGAGGAAGGCCTTGCGCGGAAACTGGCCAAGGCCGTGGATACCGGGGACAAGAAGGTCATCAAGACCTGGTCCCGCCGGTCGACCATCACCCCCGGGATGGTGGGGTACACGTTCGCCGTCCACAACGGACGGAAATTCATGCCCGTTTTCGTCACCGAGAACATGGTGGGGCACAAGATGGGCGAGTTCTCCCCCACGCGGACGTTCCACGGACATTCGGGCGACCGCAAGGCCAAGATCAAGAAGTAACGTCCGGGAAGGAGAGCAGGGATGGAAGCAACCGCTACGGCGAAGTTCATGCGCGTCTCACCGAGGAAGGCGCGTCTGGTGGTGGACCTTATTCGCGGAAAGAAGATTTCCGATGCCCGGACGATCCTGTCCCTGGCGAAAAAGGCGTCCGCGGCAACGGTGAAGAAGGTCCTCGATTCGGCGATCGCCAACGCGGGACAGACCGGCGTCATCGACCTGGACACCCTGTACATCAAGAGCGCTTACGTGAACGGCGGTTCCTCCCAGAGGCGCTTTCGTCCGGCGCCGATGGGGCGCGCCCACAAATACAAGCGACGGACCAGTCACATAACCATTGTCGTAGACGAGGCCTGATCCGGCAGGCGGATCATTTCAGGAGGCGGAGCTTGGGACAGAAGACAAATCCGTACGGTTTTCGGCTGGGAATCATCAGGAGCTGGAGGTCACGCTGGTATTCGGAGAAGGATTACGCCTCCCAGCTTCAGGAAGACCTCAAGATCCGCAGTTACGTGAAAAACCGGCTGAGCCACGCGGGGGTCTCCTCCATCGAGATCGAGCGCCGGAGCAATCGCGTAAACATTCTCATCGCGACGGCAAGGCCCGGAATCGTCATCGGGAAAAAGGGCGCCGAGATCGAGAACCTGAAGAAGGATCTTCACAAGCTCACGGCGAAGGAGCTGTCGATCAACATCATCGAGATTCGCCGGCCGGAAACCGACGCGCAGCTTACCGCCGAGAACGTGGCGATGCAGCTTGAGCGCAGGATCGCTTTCCGTCGTGCAATGAAAAAGACGGTTCTCTCATCCATGAAGCTCGGCGCCAAGGGGATCAAGATTCAGGTCGCGGGCCGCCTGGGGGGCGCCGAAATGTCCCGCACCGAATGGTACCGCGAAGGGCGGGTTCCGCTGCATACCCTGCGGGCCGACATCGATTACGGCGTCGCCCAGGCGCGAACCACCTACGGGATCATCGGCGTCAAGGTCTGGATCTACAAGGGCGAGGTGCTGCCGCAGGCGCCCTCGTCCCCGGCAATAAACGAATAGGAGAATAGCAGATGCTCGCCCCCAAAAGGGTCAAGTTCCGCAAGATGATGAAGGGCCGCCGCCGCGGTGCGGCGCAGGCCGGAAACGCGCTGAATTTCGGGGACTACGGTGTGAAGGCATCCACCGCGGGATGGATCACCTCCCGGCAGATCGAGGCTGCGCGCGTGGCCATGACCCGCTTCGTGAAGCGCGGAGGGAAGATCTGGATCCGGATATTCCCCGACAAACCGATCACCAAGAAGGCGGCCGAAACCCGGATGGGCAAGGGAAAAGGCGCCCCCGAGGAATGGGTATGCGTGGTCCGCCCCGGCCTGGTCCTGTACGAGATCGAGGGCGTCGACGAGTCCACCGCGCGCGAGGCGTTCCGCCTGGCGGGGCACAAGCTTCCGATCCAGACGAAATTCCTGTCCAGAGAGGCATAAGGATATGAAGAAGAAGGAAGTGCGGGACCTGGCGCCGGAGGAACTCCGGCAGAAGGAGCGGGAGCTTCGGGACGAGATCTTCCGGTTGAAGATGAAGCGCAGCGCGTCCGCCCTGGACAACAAGATGTTGATACGCAACCGGCGGAAAGAACTTGCCCGTGTGATCACGTTCCTGCATGCGGGAACGGAAGGGAAGGCGAGCTGACATGACGGCTGAAACGGCGGTGAAGGCCCGCGGGATACAGAAGCGCAAGGTGGGAATGGTCATCAGCGACAAGATGGACAAGACGGTAGTGGTCCGGGTGGAGCGGCTCGTTCCCCATCCCGTGTACAAGAAGTACGTGAAAAGAAGGAACAGCATCAAGGCGCACGACGAGAAGAACGAATACCAGGTCGGCGACCGCGTGGAGATCATCGAGTCGCGCCCCATAAGCAAGGACAAGCGGTGGCGCGTCAACCGGCTGATCGACCGGCCCGTGGTACGGTAAGCGGCAAATACCCGTAGCGGAGTGGAAACGCCATGATCCAGATGCAGACCATGCTCGACGCGGCCGACAATTCGGGCGCCAAGCGTCTTTGCTGTATCAAGGTGCTGGGAGGCAGCAGGCGCCGGTACGCCGGGGTGGGCGACATTATCGTCGTAAGCGTCAAGGAAGCGATCCCGCACGGCAAGGTGAAGAAGGGCGACGTCTACAAGGCGGTGGTCGTCCGGACCGTCAAGGAAGTCGGCCGCGCGGACGGCAGCTACCTCCGCTTCGACCAGAATTCCGCCGTGCTGATCAACCCTCAGGGAGAACCGGTCGGAACCCGGATTTTCGGTCCCGTCGCCCGCGAACTGCGCGCCAGGAAGTTCATGAAGATCATCTCCCTGGCGCCGGAAGTCCTGTGAGCGGGGGAGACGCCATGGAGGCCGCGAAAAAAGTGCATATCCGGAAAAACGACATCGTAAAGGTGATGGCGGGCAGGGAAAAGGGAAAGGTCGGGCGCGTCCTGAAGATCGACCGGGAGAAGGGCCGGGTCTTCGTCGAGAAGCTCAACATGGTGAAAAGGCACATCAAGCCCGGGAAGTCCCACCCCCAGGGCGGTATCGTGGAGAAGGAGGCGGCTCTGGACCTCTCCAACGTGCTCATCATGTGCGACAAGTGCAATCTCCCCACCCGCATCGCGAATCCCGTGGACGGCACCGGGAAAAGAAGCCGCGCCTGCAAACGTTGCGGAGACGTCCTGGAAACGAAAAAGAAGTAAAGGAGACCTCCGCCGAGACGGCGGATGGGGGTGACCGGAAATGCCGAGATTGCAAGACCACTACAAGAAGGAAATCGTTCCAAAGCTCAGGGAGAAGTTCGGTTATCGGAACGTCATGCAGGTCCCGCGGCTCACGAAGGTCGTCGTGAACATGGGGCTCGGCGACGCGATCGAGAACATAAAGGTAATCGATTCGGCAGCCGAGGAGATCGGCGTGATCACGGGTCAGAAGCCAGTGGTCACGAAGGCCCGCCAGAGCATCGCGAACTTCAAGCTGCGCGAGGGGGTTCCCATCGGCGTGATGGTGACCTTGAGGAGCGATCAGATGTACTACTTCCTCGACAAGCTGATGGCCATCGCGCTTCCGCGTGTCCGCGACTTCAGGGGAGTGTCCCCGAAAGGGTTCGACGGCCGGGGAAACTACACCCTGGGGGTGAAGGAGCAGATCATCTTTCCCGAGGTAAATTACGACAAGATCGACAAGGTCCGGGGAATGAACATTACAATCGTGACCACCGCCAAATCCGACGAAGAAGGGCTGGAGCTCCTGAAGCTCCTGGGGATGCCGTTCCGGGCGTAGTCCCCGGGCGGGAGAGAGGAGAGCAGACGTTGGCAAAGAAATCGCTAATAGCCAAGGCGAAACGGACGCCGAAGTTCAAGGTGCGGAAGTACAACCGGTGCCCGCGCTGCGGGAGACCGCGCGCTTTCTACCGGAAGTTCCAGCTGTGTCGGATCTGCCTTCGGGATCTCGCGCTCAAGGGCGAGCTTCCCGGGGTGACCAAGGCGAGTTGGTAGGGGGAGACCATGGCGATCAATGACCACATTTCAAACCTCCTGGCGCGGTTGCGGAATGCGCAGATGTCCCGGTTCGAACAGGTTGAGATACCTTCGACCGGCGTTCTACAGAACATCGTCCAGATCCTGAAAGAGGAAGGGTTCATCAAGGGATACCGCGTCGTAACCGAACAGAAGAACAGCCGGATCCGGATCGCCCTCAAGGTTACGCCCGAGACGGGGTATGCCATCAAGGGATTGCGCAGGATGAGCCGGCCCGGCCGGAGGATCTACGTCGGGAAGGACGATATCCCGACCGTGAAGAACGGTTTCGGTGTCGCCATCATCTCCACGTCCAGGGGCGTCATGACGGGGGAGAAGGCGAAGAGGCTTTCGGTGGGCGGCGAACTGCTCTGCGAGGTCTGGTAGGCGGGTCGCGGGTTTCTTTCACGGAGGAGCGAGAAGATGTCGAGAATCGGAAAGATGCCGGTGGTCATTCCGGCCGGCGTGAAGGTGGAAGTCGCGAACGGTGAACTGACGGTCACCGGGAAGAAAGGCAAGCTTTCCCGGTCCATTCCGCGGGACGTCGCGGTGCAGGTGACCGATGCCGCGGCCACCGTCACCCTGTTGGACGAAGGGGCGAGAAACCTTTACGGGATGTACCGGACCCTGCTTTCGAACATGGTCCAGGGCGTAGCCGAAGGATTCACCAGGACTCTCGAGATCGTCGGCGTGGGCTACAAGGCGGAGGTCAAGGCCGGGGGGCTGCAGCTCGCACTGGGCTATTCCCACCCAGTCGTCTTTCCGCTTCCGCAGGGGATCACCGCCGAGGTCGAGTCGAATACGGTCATAAAGGTGAGCGGCACGGACAAGGAACTGGTGGGTCAAACCGCCGCCAGGATCCGCATGCTCCGAAAACCCGACGCCTACAAGAACAAGGGAATCCGTTACCGCGGCGAGCGGCTGGTAAAGAAGGCCGGGAAAGCAGCGGGCAAGTAACGGAAAACGCGTAATCCTTACGACGGGGATACGAAAGCCATGAGCCAGAAGAACATGCGTCAAGCAGCAAGACAGAACAGGAAAGTCCGGATCCGCAAGCGGATCTTCGGAACCGAACAGCGTCCGCGCTTGTCGGTCTTCCGCAGCGCGAAGCACATTTATGCGCAGTTGGTGGTCGATTCCACCGGTTCCACCATCCTGGCCGCATCCACCCTGTCCCCCGAGATCCGGACGGAAATCGGAGAACTCGACAAGAGCAACGCCGCGAAGAAGGTGGGACAGTGGCTGGGCAAGAAGGCGGTGGAGAAGAATATCCGCCAGGTGGTGTTCGACCGGAACGGATTCCTCTATCACGGCCGCGTAAAAGCGCTCGCGGAGGGTGCCCGCGAGTCCGGTCTCGAATTTTAAGGGGAAATGCACACATTCGCGAGTGCACGGGGAGGAAGGTTTGAAAAGAGTCAATCCTGAAGGGCTGGATTTGAAGGATCGGGTGGTGCACATCAGCCGGGTCGCCAAGGTCGTGAAGGGCGGACGCCGCTTCTCCTTCAGCGCGGTCGTGGTCGTCGGGGATGCGAACGGGCACGTCGGGACGGGTCTCGGGAAAGCCAACGAGGTCCCGGACGCGATCAAGAAGGCCGTGCAGAACGCGAAGCGGTCCCTCATCAGGGTCCCGTTGGTGAACGGAACGATCCCGCACGAAGTGACGGGAGAGTTCGGCGCCAGCAAGGTCATCATCCGGCCCGCGTCTCCCGGTACCGGCGTCATCGCCGGAGGCGGCGTGCGTGCGGTCATCGAGTCCAGCGGGATCTCGGATATCCTGACGAAATCCCTGGGAAGCAACAACCCGCACAACCTCGTGAAGGCCGCCATCGAAGGGCTCGCGCAACTTCGGACCGCCGAACAGATCGCCGGAATCCGCGGACCGAGAGAGGAAGAGGCGACAGCATGAGCCGGGAACTTCGCATTACCCTGGTCCGGGGCTTGAGCGGCAGGAACGAATACCACCGGAAGGTCGTCCGGGGGCTGGGTCTTACCCGCGTGAACCGCGCGGTGGTACGAAAGGACACGCCCGAGATCCGGGGGATGGTGGAAAAGGTCAAGTTCCTCGTCCGCACGGAAGAGGTGGAGGATACGAAATGAAGCTTTCGGATCTTCGTCCCGCCGAAGGGGCGAAAACCCAGAAGAAGAGGGTTGGCCGAGGCAAGGGGTCAGGGCTCGGGAAGACGGCCGGGAAAGGTCACAAGGGCCTGAAGGCGCGCAGCGGGGGGGGGATGAGGCCGGGATATGAAGGCGGCCAGATGCCGATGCAGCGGCGGCTTCCCAAGCGGGGATTTACCAACATCTTCCGCCGGGTGTGGACGGTGGTCAACGTGAAGGACCTGAACCGTTTCGAGCATGGCTCCGTGGTCGATGCGGAGGCGCTGCGGTCCGCGGGATTGATGAAGGGGGAGACGACGGGCGTCAAGCTGCTCGGTAGCGGCGAGATCACCCGGAAACTTACCGTGAAGGTCGATCGGGCCAGCAAGGCGGCAGTGGAAAAGGTTACGGCCGCCGGCGGCACCGTGGAGGTGTAATCACCGTGCTCGGCGGATTCCAGAACATCACGAGGGTACCGGAACTGAAGAGGCGGCTTCTCGTCACGGGGCTGCTTCTCGTCGTGTATCGTATCGGGATCCACGTCCCTACTCCCGGAATCGACAACCTGGCGCTGAAAGCCGTGTTCGACAGCCAGGCCGGAACGCTGTTCGGCATGATCGACATGTTCTCCGGAGGGGCGCTTGCCCGCTTTTCCATCTTCACGCTGGGGATCATGCCGTACATCAGCTACTCGATCATCCTCCAGTTGCTGACCGTCGTCATCCCGCAGATCGAGAAGCTTTCCAAGGAAGGGGAGCTCGGCCGAAAGAAAATCACCCAGTACACGCGCTACGGGACGATCCTCCTCTCCGTAATCCAGGGGCTCGGGATCGCGGTCGGACTGGAAAGCGTATCCGCCGGCGGATCGGGATCCGTCGTCTACGATCCCGGGTGGTCCTTCCGGCTCATGACGGTACTGACCTTGACGGCCGGAACGGCCTTCCTTATGTGGCTCGGCGAGCAGATCACCGAGCGCGGCATCGGGAACGGCATCTCGCTGATCATCTTCGCCGGAATCGTGGCCCGGTTCCCGAGCGGGCTGGTCCGGACGGTAACGCTGGTCCGGACGGGCGAAATGAATCTGTTTGCGGCCATGTTTCTCCTGGGGCTCATGGTGGCCGTCATCGGGGTCATCATCTATTTCGAGCGTGCCCACCGGAGGATTCCGGTCCAATACGCCCGGCGGATCGTCGGACGCAAGGTCTACGGTGGGCAGAGCACCCACCTGCCCCTCAAGGTGAACACGGCGGGAGTCATCCCTCCTATCTTCGCTTCTTCGATCCTTCTGTTCCCTGCGACGATCGCAAGCTTCATCAAGCACCCGGTGACGCAAACGATTTCCAACGCATTGACACCGGGGAGCGTCGGTTACGAATCCCTGTATGTCGCATTCATCATATTCTTCTGTTACTTCTACACCGCGGTCACCTTCAATCCGGTCGATGTGGCGGACAACATGAAGAAGTACGGTGGATTCGTTCCGGGAATCCGGCCCGGGAAAAAGACCGCGGAGTACATCGACAAGATCCTGACCCGGATTACCCTCGGCGGAGCGCTATACGTCTCCGTCATCTGCGTCCTTCCCAGCATTCTCATCGCGCGGTTCAACGTGCCCTTCTACTTCGGAGGCACGGGTCTGCTGATCGTGGTCGGAGTCGCCATGGACACGATCCAGCAGATCGAATCGCACCTGATTACCCGCCATTACGAGGGATTCCTCAAAAAGGGGCAGCTGAAGGGGAGGAGGGGCTAACACGATGATGGGAATCATTCTCCTCGGGCCTCCAGGCGCGGGAAAAGGCACGCAGGCGAAGATGCTTTCCGCGGCCTACGGAATACCGCAGATCTCCACGGGGGACATGCTGCGGGAAGCGGTCAAGAACGGAACGGCGTTGGGGAAGAAGGCGAAAGGGTTCATGGACTCCGGAGGTCTTGTTCCCGACGAGGTGGTCATCGGCATCGTGAAGGAGAGACTGGCCGTGCAGGACTGCACCGAGGGGTTCATCCTGGACGGCTTTCCCCGCACGATTCCCCAGGCAAAGGCACTGGACCGCGTCGTCGAGGATCTCGGCAAGAATATCCGCATCGTGCTCTCGCTGGATGTCGACCGGGACGAATTGATGGAGCGCCTTTGCGGACGGCGCACCTGTACCGGGTGCGGAGCGATGTTCCACGTGAAGTTCCACGTGCCGAAGGAACCGGGAAAGTGCGACAAGTGCGGCACGGCCCTCATCCAGCGGGACGACGACAAGGAAGAGACGATAAAGAACCGGCTGGACAACTACACCAAGGCGACCGCACCGCTGCTCGACTTCTACAAGAACACGGGAAAGATCCGGTCGGTGACGGCATCGGGAGAAATCGACGCGATATTCAACAACATCGTCAAGATCCTGCAATAGCGGATGATCATGATCAAGTCGCCTCCGGAAATCGAGGCGATGCGGCGCGCAGGCGCCGTCGTAGGACGGTTCTTTGAAGAAGTGAAGCCGCTGATCCGGCCCGGCGTCACCACCGGTTCGCTGGAAGAGTTCGCCGACGGGTTCATTCGCCGGTGTGGCGTCAGGAGCGCTTTCAAGGGATACATGGGGTATCCCGCGCACCTGTGCACGTCGGTCAACGAAGAGGTGGTACACGGGATTCCGTCGATGGACAGGGTCGTCCGCGAGGGGGACATCCTGAGCATTGATTTCGGCGTCGTTCTGGACGGTTTCTACGGCGACTCTGCCAAGACATTCGCCGTCGGAAAGGTGGACCCGGAATCGGACCGGCTCCTGGAAACGACGGAACGTTCGCTGTTCGCCGGTATCCATGCCGCGGGGCCGACGGCCAGGCTGGGGGATATTTCGGCAGCCGTGCAGTATGCGGTCGAAAGGGAAGGCTTTTCGGTGGTCAGGGACTTCGTGGGCCATGGAATCGGAAGGTCGATGCACGAGGAACCCCAGATTCCGAATTTCGGAATACGTGGGACAGGCCCGAGACTGCAGCCCGGAATGACCCTGGCGATCGAACCGATGGTCAACGCAGGGGGGTGGGCGGTCAAGGTGCTGACGGACGGATGGACGGTGATTACGCGCGACAAGAGCCGGTCCGCCCATTTCGAGCACACCATCGCGGTTACGGAAGACGGGTTCCAGATATTAAGTCTTCCATGAATATTGTTAGCGTAACATACTATTAAATATAGGAACATATGTCAAAAGAAGAGGCGATAGAAATCGAAGGGACCGTGATCGAGCCCCTCCCGAACGCCATGTTCCGGGTGGAGCTCGACAACAAGATGAAAGTGCTCGCGCACATCTCGGGGAAGATGCGCATGCACTTCATCAAGATCCTCCCGGGGGACCGCGTCACCGTGCAACTGACGCCGTACGACCTGACCCGTGGCAGGATCGTTTACCGATCGAAGTGAAAAGGGGAAGAACATGAAAGTGAGACCATCGGTGCGGAAGATTTGCACGAAATGCAAGGTCATCCGGCGGAAGGGCGTTGTTCGGATCATCTGCGAAAACCCGAAACACAAGCAGCGCCAGGGATAGGCAACGCTTTTGCCGCGCCGCATACGCCCGGTAGGGCAAGGAGGAAACGCTTGGCACGCATAGCGGGAGTGGACATTCCAAAGACGAAGAAGATCGGTACGGCGCTTACGTACATCTACGGCATCGGCCCGACGACCGCCACCAGGATTCTGGACGAAGCCCGCGTGTCGGCGGATCTGAGGACGAACACGCTGACGGAGGATCAGGTCGCCAGGATCCGCGACGTGATCGACGCGCACTTCCGCGTCGAGGGGGACCTGCGCAAGGAAATTTCGATGAACATCAAGCGGCTCATGGACCTTGGAAGCTACCGGGGCCTGAGGCACCGCAAGGGGCTTCCCGCCCGGGGACAGCGCACCCACACCAACGCCCGCACCCGCAAGGGGCCGCGGAAGGGAGCCGTCGCCAAGAAGAAGGAAGCCACGAAGAAATAGGCAAGGCTTCTTGAGGAGCCAGCGAGAAAACCCGCTTTTTTAGCGAGGCGCGGAGGGAAAATGGCAACACCGAAGAAAAAGGGGAAGAGGAAGGTCCGCAGAAACGTGCCGGTGGGCGTGGCGCACATCCAGGCGACCTTCAACAACACGATCATCACGATCACGGATCCGGACGGCAACACGCTTGCGTGGGCGAGCTCCGGCGCGAAAGGGTTCAAGGGGTCCCGGAAAAGCACTCCCTTCGCCGCCACCGTAGCCGCGGAAGACGTCGCCAAGAAGGCGATGGACTGCGGCGTGAACACCGTAACGGTCAACATCAAGGGGCCCGGATCCGGCCGGGAGGCCGCGCTGCGCACCCTTCAGGCGGCGGGCCTGAAGATCAACTTCATCCGTGACGTGACGCCCATCCCCCACAACGGCTGCCGGCCGCCGAAGCGGCGGCGGGTGTGACCGGCGCAACCCCAACGGACAAGGAGGATATTTTCTTTGGCAAGGTATCGTGAAGCCGTCTGCAGATTGTGCCGTCGGGAAGGGGTAGAGCTCTACCTTAAGGGAGACCGCTGCTTCACCGACAAGTGCGCCATAAAGCGGAGAGGGTATCCTCCCGGACAACATGGACAACGCCGACCCAAACACAGCGACTACGGAGTGCAGCTCCGGGAGAAGCAGAAAGCGAAGAGGATCTACGGGATCCTGGAGCGGCAGTTCCGGAACTATTTCGAAAAGGCGGAAAGGATGAAGGGCAAGACGGGCGACAACCTGCTCATCCTCCTGGAGCGCCGGCTCGACAGCGTAGTCTACAAGCTCGGATTCGCGCAGACCCGGCGGGAGAGCCGGCAGATCGTGCGCCATGGCCACTTCCTCGTGAACGGCAGAAAGGTCAACATCCCTTCCTTCCTGGTCAGGTCCGGAGACACCGTGGAACTGCGCGAAAAAAGCCGCAAGATCCCCAACGTGAACGAAGCGCTGGATGCCGTGGTCCGGAAGGGAATCCCGCCCTGGCTCGATCTCGACCGCGACACGTTCCGTGGAACGATCAGGACGCTGCCTGCACGGGCAGACATCCAGGAGCCGATCCAGGAACAGTTGATCGTCGAGCTCTACTCGAAGTAAACCTCTTTGTGGGCAGGAGAAGGGGGACGCATGTTTCAGAGAAACTGGAAGCAGTTGATCAAGCCGCGCCGGGTCGAAGTGCAGACGGATACGGCGACATTCAATTACGGGAAGTTCGTCGCCGAACCGCTGGAGCGGGGTTTCGGCACGACGCTCGGAAACGCGCTCCGCAGGGTCCTGCTTTCCTCCTTGCAGGGGGCTGCCATCACCTCCGTCCGCATTGAAGGCGTGCAGCACGAGTTCTCCACGATGCTCGGCGTGGTGGAGGATGTGACGGACGTCGTGCTGAACCTCAAGGAGATCAGGCTCCGGATGCATTCGCCCGAGCCGCGTACGCTTCATCTTGAGGCGAAGGGTCCGGGCCGCGTCAAGGCCTCCGACATCGCACCGGATCCCATGGTGGAGATCCTGAACCGCGACCATTATATTGCAGAGCTTTCGGAAAACGCGAAGCTGAAGATGGAACTGACCGTGCGCATGGGGAAAGGGTACGTCTCCGCGGAAAGGAATCTCGAGGAAAACTCACCCATCGGCACGGTACCGATCGATGCGATATTCTCTCCGCTTCGGAAGGTGAATTTCACGGTGACCAATGCCCGGGTCGGCCAGCAGACCGACTACGATCGCCTGACCCTCGAAGTGTGGACCGACGGGTCGATCCTGCCGGCGGATGCGGTCGCCTACGCCTCCAAGATATTGAAGGATCAGCTGACGGTCTTCATCAACTTCGACGACGAGGCGGAGATTCCGGACGAACCGCATCGCCTTGACGAGGCCACCGGAAACGAGAACCTCTACAAACCCGTAGAGGAACTGGAACTATCGGTCCGGGCCTACAACTGCCTCAAGAACGCCGACATAAAGTACATCGGCGAGCTTGTCCAGCGGTCAGAGCAGGAGATGCTGAAAACCAAGAACTTCGGGAAGAAGAGCCTGAACGAGATCAAGGATGTTCTGGTAGGGATGGGTCTGTCTCTCGGCATGAAAGTGGATGGCTTCATTCCGGAAAAGTACAGTCCCCCAAGGGAAGAGGATTGACCAACTGAACATTACGAGGATGCCTTATGCGCCATGCCAATGACCACAGGAAACTGGGAAGAAGCCCTTCGCACCGGAAGGCGCTTCTCAAGAACATGATGAATTCCATCGTTCTTTCGGAGCGCATCGAGACGACGGTGCCGAAAGCCAAAGAACTCCGCCGCCTGGCCGACCGGCTGATCACCCTGGGCAAGCGCGGGACGCTTCACGCGCGCCGCAGGGCTTTCGCCCTCTTGAGCAACAAGACCGCGACCGATAAATTGTTCGAAACCCTCGCGGCCAGGTTCACCGCGAGGGAGGGGGGATACACGCGCATCGTCCGCACGGGGTTCCGCGTCGGAGACGGAGCGGAGATGGCGATCATAGAGTACCTTCCGGCGGAAGAGAAGAAGACCGCCGCCAAGGGGAAAAAGAAGGCCGCCGCAAAGAAGCCCGCAGGAAAGGCCGAGCCGAAGAAGACCGCGAAGGGGAAACCCGACAGGAAAGGAAAGGCCGAAGGGAAAACGGCCCGAAAGGGGGCTGCCGCCCCAACCAAGGAGGGCAAGACCACGCGCGCCCCCCGGAAGAAACCGGCGGAGTCGTAAAACCCTCCGGATCACCGACCGCGCGAGAAACTGACCCACGGAACGGCCCTTCGGGGCCGTTTTTTTATTCCCGCAACTATTCCTTGACGCAAGGCGCGCGAATGTTTATTATGAAATCCGATTTCATGATTACCGGCGGAAGCAGGGCGGGTGGAAAAAATCCTGAAAAGAATCGAAGGGGAGATCCTGGCTGCCGGCGGCAAGCGCAGCAGAAGCCGCGCCGTAGTCATGGAGCGGTTTTTCCGGGATGGGGACCACGTCACGGTCGAGGAGCTGACCCGGACCGTCCGGGAAGTCTCCCCGGGAATAGGGTCGGTGACGGTGTACCGGACCCTCAAGCTTCTTTCACGGATGGGATATGCGAACGAACTGGATTTCGGTGAGGGGGCGCGAAGGTACGAAAGCAGCCTTTCGTCCCATCACGACCACCTCGTATGCACGGTGTGCGGCACGGTCATCGAATTCGAGGATCCCGAGATAGAACAATTGCAGGATCTGGTGACGCGCCGGCACGGATTCCATCCAAGGGCGCACCGTCTGGAGATCTTCGGCCGATGCCGAAAGTGCTCGAATTCCCCGGAGGGAAACCGGAGAGGATGAGCATTCTCCCGACGCAGACCGCCAACCGGCCAACCACCGTCATTCTCGTGGGAAATCCCAACGTCGGAAAGAGCGTCGTTTTCGGAACGCTCACCGGCCGGTATGTGAACGTGTCGAATTACCCCGGCACCACCGTGGAGGTCACCCGGGGGGAAGCGCGGGACAGGGGATCTGTTTACGAGATCATCGACACGCCGGGGGTGTACTCCCTGCTTCCGATGTCGGAAGACGAACGGGTCACCCGCGATATCCTGATGAGGGAACCCGGCGCGAGCGTCCTGCAGGTCTGCGACGCGAAAAACATGCGGCGTTCCCTGATGATCACCATCCAGCTCGTGGAAATGGCCGTTCCGCTGGTGCTCGCGGTGAACATGGCGGACGAGGCGAGGAACGGTGGGGTCATGCCCCGGCTGGAACTCCTGGAAAAGCGCCTTGGAATCCAGGCCGTTCCGACCGTTGCGGTGCGGAAACAGGGGACGGACCGGCTTCTCCCCCTGCTGGAGAACCCGGCGCCCGCCGTCGCGCCGTTGCAGTACGAGTTCCGGATCGAGGAAGCCGTCACCCGGATGGAACGGCTGCTCCCGGAAAATACCCCCGTGGGAAAACGCGCGCTCGCGATCATGCTGCTATGCGGCGACGACTCCCTGGTGCCATGGCTTGCCGAAAACGTCAAGGCGGATCAGATCCGGGAAATGAACGCGGTCCGCAACGGCCTGAGCGAGGCGGTGGGAGAGGACGTCACGTATCGCATAAACCAGGCGAGGCTGGCCTGGATAGACCATCTGCTCGGGACTCTCGGGCGGGAACAGGCCCCTCCCGCGGAAGTGGACTTCGCCCAGCGGTTCGGTCGGCTTGCCATGGACCCGATATACGGGATTCCTGTTCTCGTGGGGGTCCTGTTCCTCGCCTACGAGTTCGTAGGCGTCTTCGGGGCGGGGTATCTCGTCGATCTCCTGCAGACCGGACTTTTCGAGCGATGGGTCGTCCCCGGCGTCGCATGGGCCGCAGAACGCCTGGTCCCATGGCAGATCGCCCGGGATTTCCTCGTGGGTCCGTACGGGATGGTATCGATGGCCCTGTCCTACGCCATCGCCATCGTCCTGCCGATCGTCGGGACGTTCTTTTTCGGATTCGGGATATTGGAGGATTCGGGATATCTTCCGAGGCTCGCCGTGATGGTGGACCGGGGCTTCAAGCGCATCGGCTGCAACGGGAAGGCCGTGCTTCCGATGATCCTGGGGCTGGGATGCGACACGATGGCCACCCTCACGACACGGATCCTGGAAACCCGGAAGGAACGCATCATCATCACGCTTCTCCTGGCTCTCGGCGTCCCCTGCTCGGCGCAGCTGGGAGTGATCCTGGGCATGCTGGCGGACGTGGGGCCGGCAGCGACGGTGACCTGGCTGCTCCTCCTCCTCGGGATCATCTTTCTGGTGGGATTCCTCGCCGCGAAAGTGATCCCCGGGGAAACGTCCGACTTCATCATGGAAATCCCCCCCATCCGGTGGCCGAAACCGGGGAACCTCCTGGTAAAGACGATGGCGCGCATCGAATGGTACCTTCGCGAGGCGGTGCCGCTCTTTCTGCTAGGAACCCTGATCCTTTTCATCGCGGACCGGTTGGGCTGGCTCTTATGGCTCCAGAAAGCGTCCGAACCGCTGGTCGTGAACGCGCTGGACCTGCCGCCCAAGACCGCGGAGGCGTTCCTGATCGGTTTCCTGCGGAGGGACTACGGCGCCGCCGGCCTTTTCAGCATGGCGAAGGCAGGATTGCTGGATCACCTGCAGGTGTTGGTGAGCCTGATCACCATCACCCTGTTCATCCCCTGCCTGGCGAACCTCCTGGTCATCGTGAAGGAGCACGGCGCGAAGGTAGCCATCGGCATGGTCCTGTTTATCTTCCCGTTCGCCCTGCTGGTGGGAGCGGCGGTCAATTTCGCGGCACGCTGGATCGGGGTCGCCTTCTGATGCCCGGCGACATGGGAAAGACGATCCGTTGCCCGCTCTGCCAGTACGAGATCGATCCGTCGGACGCGGGATGCCGGTCCGGGTGCCCCATGGGAAAAAGCTGCTCCCTTGTATGCTGCCCCCGGTGCCGGTACTCTTTTCCCATGCCCGAGTCCAAAGTGGTCGACTTTCTGAAATCCCTGTTTTCGAAAGGAAAGGCCTCATGACGCAATACGGCCAGGATGAGATACTGGAACTCCTCTGGACGCTCAGGGAAAGCGGCAGGAACACGCGCGCAGACC
>JACZKY010093894.1_pt1 | contig 18328 bp, 18 predicted proteins | sample 8237611 | NCBI WGS metagenome assembly JACZKY01 (sample SAMN16148055, study PRJNA663545) | marine sediment metagenome | biome: sediments and biomass from bioreactor inoculated with such sediments; feature: coastal sediments; material: methane- and iron-fed bioreactor; isolation source: Bothnian...
TGCCGTGGCAACAGACGATCACCTTATTCAATGTCTCCTCTATATCGACTTGAATATGGTTCGTACCGGGGTTGTGAGTCATCCAGGCGATTGGCCCGAATCAGGCTATTCAGAATTAGTGTCAATGCGACAGCGTTACACCGTGCATGATATCCCCGACGTTGATGGAACTGCTTGGCATTGACGATTACGAACAACTGGTCACGCAGAGGAAGGCATGGGTTGATCAAGCCCTTGCTGCTGGGTTAGGAGATGACGAGAGAGATCCACGTTGGACAGGTGGTATTGCCGTGGGTTCATATGATTTTGTGGAGTCTGTTCAGTTGGAACTTGGGTATAGCGCCATCGGACGATCTATAGACGATATTGGTGGGAGTTCGGTTTTGCGTGAGGATGAAACGGGTTATGACGTCATTTTGACATGAAAATGGGGGTTCTAAGGCGGTTTTTGAAGCCTTAAATTTGAAATAGTTGTGTGATCTTTGGTAGTTGGCGTGGTCCGACCCCAATGGCTTGGATTATGGGCGGTTGGCGTGGTCCGACCCCGATGGTCGCACTTATCGGTGGTTTTTGGAGAGTGAAGGTGTTTTGAGGGATTAAAATTGCGTGGAAGCTTATGAACGTCCCCCTTTTTCATCAATTGAAGGGTGATTGAGGTTTTCAAGTACATCGTATATTAGTTCACCAAGCAAAGCTTTATATAAAGAAGTAATATAGAGAGGTAGATAAAAGCAACAGGGTAGTACCTTTTAATAAAGAAATGCCTGTCCGCTTAACCTGACGGTGGCCAACAAGAGAGTTTTTTATGAAAGTATTGTATCTATATCCAGGTTCCAGCAGTCCTGTCGCTCACTTTGAGAAAAGGTTGATAGAAACAATAAACGCTGAGAATCCTACTATAAAAATAGATTACTGGGATTGGACAACACAGTATTTATTGGGTAAAAATCCAGATCTGGAATGGACAAATCAAAATAAAGATAAAATGTATGAGTTTTATAAAGAGCTTAAAAGAAGAAGTGAAGACTTTGATGTGGTTTTTATTGCACAAACTGGCGGCATCCTGCCTGAGTTAATTTCGGAACTAAAACCTCTTACCGTTTATAATACAGCAGATGACCCAGAGTCATCTCATAAGTGTTCATTCCCTTTTTTGAAATCTGCTGATGTTATCCTGCATGCTGGGGTGAACTATGATTTAGATACTAAAATGGGTGTTGAGTTTCAACGCAGAGGTGCAAGACGATGCTATCTGTTTCCTATCGGGTTCTATGACGAAATGTTCCCAGAAATCAAGGATTTTGATGACCAATTTCACAAGAGAGACATTCAACTTATACATGTCGGTTATCCGAAGCAGGGTAAACTAGAAAAAGTTTTTCGGCACTTTGGCCATCAGGTCAATGTACATTGCCGGAGATTAAATTATAAGCATAAAATTTACTGGTTACTATTCGGGCGGAAATGGATTTCTCCATTCTCTGGCGATTTGGCAAGCCTGTATCGAAGGTGTCAGGTTGGTATCAACACTCATTATACTTTTGGGCCTTCTAATGTTAGAACCTATCAGTTAAATTCATCGGGGGTAGCACAGGTTTTAGATTGTTCTGAGGGTCGTGATGAGATTTTTTGTACTGGAAAGGAGATTGTTGGATATGACACTGTAAGTGAAGCTATTCAGCAGATAGAACTATTAATTATGGATGATGAAAAGCGTTATAAAATAGCGAAGTCTGGATATGATCGATGCAGAAATGATTATAATAGGAAGAATCCAATGGTTAAAATGCTAAAATCATTGTAGTTATGTCCTTATCTAGTCTATGTTTTATGAATAGTTATTGAAAATAAAATGTATATTCCAAAAAAATCGAATAAATCACTTAAAATTCAAGCTATAAGTATTTTTGTTGGGCAAGTTTTGTCTTTTGTTATTCAATTCCTAACTCCAGTGATATTAGTTAGAATTCTATCAAAAAACGATTATGGAGTATTTCAGCAGTTCAACCTTTTAGCATTAACGTTCATCCCAATACTAGGTTTAGGCTTAAATTCAAGCCTTTTTTACTATTACCCAATATCTAATGATAAAGATAAATCAGCATTCGTAACACAAACTTTTTTAATTCTTTTTTTTGTAGGCTTAATTTTTCTTGGTTTAATAATATGGATTGGCGATGATTTCTTCAATTATTCCAACATGCATAACCTTAGAGGGCTATCTCTATACCTAGGGGTATTCGTTCTATGCATGGTTATAACTTCACTCTCAGACTCAATATTTATACTTGAAAATAATTTAAAGCTAAATGTTCTATATCCACCACTTGATAAATTAGTGCGTGTTGTGTGTATTGTTGGGTTTTGGCTATATTACAATGATTTTTTACTTTGTATAATTGGTTTAGTAGCTTATTCAATAATACGTCTTATTTTTATAACTTTTTATGTGAATAAAAATTATAATTTAAAATTCAAATGTAGTATAAGAAAAGAAACACTTAAAAGTCAATTGTCTTATTCTTTTCCAGTTTTATCATTTGTTATATTGTCTACTGTTATGACAAGATTTGATAAGTATTTAATAAGCTTTAATGTAAGTCCAGAAGAATATGCAGTATATGTAATAGCTTTCTTAAGCGTTCCATTACTAAATCAATTCTATTCATCAGTACAAAGTTCAATAGTCCCTGAAATGGCTAAATACGCTTATAGTGAAAACATAACAGGTGTTAAAAGTCTTTGGCACAATGCTTTCAATAAAACTGTAAGTGTCACAGTACCAGCGTTGATATATTTCATATTAGTAGCAGAAGAATTAATTACATTCTTGTATTCCGATTCATATATTTCTTCAGTAAGTTATTACCGATTTTGCATCCTTGGTCTATTACTTGTAATGACAAACCACGGAATGGTGCTTAGGTCATTTAAGAAAACTAAAGAAATCTTCCTATGCAACCTTGCGTCGGCAAGTATCTGTATTCCGCTAGGTTATGTTTTAATTAATTCATATAAGCTTTACGGAGGTGTCGCAATTTCACTGATTAGCCTTGCTCTGTCTACATCTTTTGTGCTTAACCTCGAGAGAAAGCAATTACGACTAAGCTTCAGAAAAATGTTACCATGGATTACTTTTTTTAAAGTAATTGCATGTTCTGCTTTGCCTATTCCTTTAATTTATCTATGTAAATACGTTTTTACTTCAAAGTTAGTTTTTTTATTGTCTTCTTCATTAACCTATTTCGTAATTGTTTCAATAATAGAATATAAGGTAAACGTATTCCCTGTTCCTGAAATATTTACAAAATTAAATGTCATATTTATTAAGAAAGATAAGCGTTATTTATGATAACAAAAAAAACGCAAATACATAATTTATCAAATATTTCCAAACTTAAAAGTCCTAGTAATATTGTTTATTTTATGTATTGTATCTTTCTCATCTCTTTATTCTCTAGATTAAACTTACAAGGAACGATATTTGAATTACTTGGAAGTATCCGCATTTATCTTGCTATAGGGATTTATCTAGGTTTATTTCATAAAAACATCCCACAGCAAATAATTATTCTTAGCAAGCAAAAAGCTTTTATCGCTCCTTTTGCTCTGTTACTGTTGCTTATTGTTAGTTCTTACTTGAATAGCAACCAAGATAGTTTTTATTATTGGGCAAAAGTATCATTCACATTGATATCTTTGTCGTTGTGGTCATTTATGCTTGTAAAAAATAATCAAGATTTGGAAAAAATAATTAAAATATTAATTACAGCAATTCTTTTGTCAGTATTATTATTTCTTTTTTATTCACTCTTAATATCTACAGAAACCTTAAGATTCAAGCTTGGTTTATCAAATGATTCTAACGACACTGCGTATCTGATATGTTGTTCATTACCACTTCTAGCTTCACAAATTAATAAAACAAATAACAAATATAAAAAAACCTTATATCTCCTATTAATAGTTGTAGCTATTTATGCTGTATTTCTTACAGGATCTCGGGCAGGTGTAATTATATTGATTGCAATAACTATGATTTATTATTTTATTAAAATATATTATTCAAAAAAAAGAATCTGGAATATTTTGCTGTCAATATTCATGTTACCTATATTGTTATCTTGTTTTTATCTCTTATTCATTAATTTCAAAATGCCCTCCCAAATAGAGAGGGTCCTATCGATCACACATATTGACTCCATTACTTCATTTGAGAAAGTTGATACCATGACATCCCGTATCCCTGCTCAAATTGCGGCTGTGAAGATTTGGTTAGATAACCCTTTGTTTGGTAATGGAACAGGTTCTTTTGTGTCATCTAGTTATCTTTATTTTGTTGATAAAAGTTTGTATATGGGCATTCGTTCCCATAATACTTTTTTAGATTTACTCGCTGAAAACGGTCTTCTTGGATTAACTCTTTTTCTGTTTTGGCTTTTAACTTTGTTTAAAATCTTTTCAAGTAGATATCTAGAGAGTTTTGCTCTTATTGTTGTTATAGCATTCTTGGCATGTTTTACAACAAATACGGTAGTTGGATGGCCTATATTATTCATAATTACTGGAATTGCTTCTTCCTTAAAAATGCGATCGATTGGTATATGAATAGTCATGAATATAATTATAGATAAAGTTCCAATTCCAATAGTAATAACTTTAGGTACATTCAACGCTGGTGGAATGGAGAGGGCAGTTTTATCTTTTCTTAAAGAGATCGATCGCTCACGTTTTTCAGCTCATGTAATTTGTTTTCAAAATACTGGATTGCTTCAGTCACAGTTCGAAGCTTTAAACCTTCCAATTTGTGTTATACGTCTACGCTCTTGGAACTTTTTTAGCGTAGCCCTTAGAGTCACCCGTTACCTAAAACGGAACAAAATCGCTCTAATTCATAGTCACTGTTATCAGGCGGATGTTGTTGCTCGTTTAGCCGGTCGAATGGCAAAGGTTCCAACCATTAATACTATCCACACGAATTCTACGTGGAAGAGAAATCCTAGCAATTTTAAGATGAGATTTAAGCGTTTCATAGATTCTTACACTGCTCGATTTTGTTCCAATGGTTTTATCGCTCTTACTGCTTCCATTAAGGACTTTCATATTAATCAGATGCAATACCCTACCGAACAATGGCTAATTGCCCCTAATCCTTTAGATCTCACTAGATTAAATGTTGGTGTGAATGCGCGGGCTATGATTAGAAAAGATTTCAAAGTTAGGCCAAATGAAATATTGATTTTGGCTGTTGGTAACTTACTGCCTGTTAAGGGCCATTCTTTCTTGATTGATGCTATTTCTTTATTACCCAAGAGAATACAAGATAAAGTAAAACTTTTTATTCTAGGTGAAGGTGATTTAAAAGAAAAACTAGAAAACAAAATCAAATTTCTAGAATTAACAAGTAGGATTCATCTGTTAGGCTATTTTGAAAATGTTGGTAGTGCTCTTGCTGCTTCAGACATATATGCCATGCCATCGTTAAGCGAAGGCCAAAGTCTTGCCATTCTTGAAGCAATGTTTATGCGACGCCCCTTGCTAGTTACCTCCCAAGGCGGGCACACTGAATTTCTCAGACACAACTACAACGCTATTATCGTACCACCAAGCGACGCCCAATCCCTCGCAAATGGTTTGGAGTTTCTTGTGAGTTCAACTAGCAGGTCTAAGCTTCTTGCTGAGAATGCATGGACTACTCTAAAAACACTTAAAATCTCACAATCTACTAAAATGCAGGAGAGTTTTTATGAAAAAATTGTTGAGGGATAGCTAATGGCAAGCATCCCATCAATCATGTTTCATACTGTCGGCTTAGATCAATATTCTTGGGTATATCCCCATATCTCAGAGCCATTCACTTGTTTTTCCGAGAAAATAAGTATTTTGGTTAATGCAGGGTACTGTGGTGTCTCAATGGCAGAAGCTGTTGCTTTGCGTAAGGTGAAACCAAAGAATAAAAATATTCTTTTAACCTTTGATGATGGCTACCTTGATAATTGGACGTTCGTTTTTCCTTTGCTGCAATCTAAACAAATGAAGGGGACCATTTTTGTATCACCAGAATTTGTAGACCCGCGTGATATTATAAGACCTCAATTTTGTCTTGGGTCAAAAAAAGAGAGGGGTAAACTCAACTTTGAAGATTACGTAGGTTTTCTATCTTGGCCTGAAATGAGGGAAATGGAAAAAAGTGGTTTAATTGATATACAGTCCCACGCTTTGAGTCATACTTGGTATCCCTGTGGGAGCAAAATTGTGGATTATTGGAGACCTGGAATCTCTACTGAACCTGGAGGAGCGGTATGGATGCTTTGGAATAGGTTCCCTTTGTTTAAGCCATACTACTTAACACAAGCCCATGATTATGAGAAAAAGATACCCTATGGGACCCCTATTTATGAACACGGGAAGTCCCTTGAAACGCGTCGTTACATACCAAATGAAGATGAATTAGAATTATCTTTGGTGAAGTATGTAGAACAATGTGGTGGTGAACATTTCTTTGAAAAAGCAGACTGGTGTCAACAACTGAATGATGTTGTTGCAAAGAACAGGCGGTCTAATGGTGGGGCTTCCGGAACCTTTGAATCTGTTATAGATCATGAAAAAAGGATTATGCACGAGCTAAAGGAGTCTAAAAAAGTAATTGAACAAGAACTTAATAAAACGATTGAAGGTATCTGTTGGCCTGGAGGTGGTGTAACTGAATCGGTATTCAAGATGGCGAAAGAGGTTGGTTATAAATACTTTACTCTACCAAGTTCTTGGGAGACTAAAATTTCACATGGACAATATGAAAATATGATTCCAAGGATAGGAAGTATGCCCGGTAGATTCTGGAAAGGTCGTGACCTTGGTCACCCAACAAGCCTTGAGTTTTTGTGGGCTGTTGCGTCAACAAATGGAGCAATGTTGCCGAAAACGCTAGTTAGAATAACTCAAACCCTTCGCAAATGTTTTTTCTTAATTAAATCGAGAAGGTTTTAACTAATGGATGTCTTCCCTATAATGAACTTTTTAAGACATAGCGCGTTTGCAATACAACATTATTTAGTAAATAGAGATGAGGTAATGTCTACTTGGGCTAAATATGAAAAAAATCAGTGGCTTGATAAGAATATAATTTATGATTCTCAAATGATAAAACTTCAGAAGTTATTGTTACACAGCCAGCAGAATGTTCCCCACTATAGGTCAATCTTTAACGATATTTACGGGAGCCCCTGTCACTTTGTAACATTTGAGGAATTCCAAAAGATACCGCTACTTGATAAGGAAACCATCCGGACTAATTTTAAACAATTCCTAGCGACAAATATCTCTACGAATAGGATGAAAAAAAGTTCAACTAGTGGCTCCACGGGTGAAAGTCTCTTTTTTAATCTAGACTTAAATGCAGCAGCCAGCCGAATGGCTTCTACCTTTAGATGCTATGAATGGTGTGGTGTCAGCGTCTTTGATAGACAGGCAATGCTATGGGGTGCCCCATTTGATAAACCTAGCATGGAATCAATTGGAGACAAGCTACGGGCTTGGGTGCGTCCTACTTTGTTTTTGTCGACCTATGAATTGTCGGAAGTAAACATGGCCGAATATGTTGCACGTCTAAATGCTTTCCGTCCTAGAATCCTGACATCATATCCCAGTCCACTGGAACACTTTGCTAAATATTGCGAGCAAGGAAAACACACTGTGCCTTCTTTAAAGGCAATTATATGTTCTGGGGAACAGTTGGCTCCCCATCAAAGGGAACTTTTTCAACGCATTTTTTCAGTGCCTATCTTTAACCGATATGGTAACCGAGAGTTTGCCAATATTGCACATGAATGTGATTGTCACAGTGGATTGCATATTGACATGGAGCGCGTATTGCTGGAGGTAGTTAGGGCTGATGGTTCTCCTTGTAACCCTGGAGAAGTAGGTGAAATAATTATAACGGATTTAGACAATTATGCTATGCCCCTGATTCGCTATAGAACTGGTGATCTTGGAAGTTTAGCAGATCGTGAATGTTTTTGTAAGCGAGGTTTTCCTCTTTTAGAAAAACTTGAAGGCCGTACTTTTGATCTGATTTACACTCCAACCGGGCAAACAATCTCTGGTACTTTTTGGACCCTAATGTTAAGACACGTCTCAGAAGAAATATTGAGTTTTCAAGTTGTTCAAAATTCTATTGGTGAAATTACAGTCTTACTGCAAATGGCTGATAAACCCTTAAACAAAGAGCAACTCTCTGAACTTAAAAATAGGATAGGGAGTATTTGTCCTGTTATTGTTGTTCAGGTTGAATATGTTAAGTCTATATCGTTGACAAAGTCTGGGAAGAGGCGTTTCGTTATAGGAATGGGCAAGTGAGATTCTTGTTTTTGTATCGGATCTACGTATCTTTTCCTACTAATTGTATTAAGGGCTTTTACATTTGGGTGAAGATATGACAAATAAGAAATCAATTTGTTTTTTGTCACCATATGCTTTACCTGCGCTTACACGCAGTTCTAGGTCTACCGGCGGGGCTGAAAGGCAATTTGTTTTATTTGGCCGTCAACTTAGAAAAAATGGGTGGGAAGTATCCTATATCATAGAGGACTCAGAAAATGGAAAGGTTGTAGATCAAGTCGATTGGTGCAAAATACATATGGCCAATTTTCGTTATCTTGGAGGTAGTAACTGGCATATTTTTGTTGGTATGTTCTCTCTTTTTAAAGCTATGGTCCTTAGCAATGCAAATATATTTGTAGTTAAAACGCAGGCGTTTCTTTTGTTGCCGATGGGATTATTGTGCCTGATCTTAAGGAAAAGAATTATCTTCTGGGCTCAAGCAGACCGGGACTTTCGTCTCAAAAGAGAAGGTATCCCTAAAATTCATTCTTGGGCTCAAAATCAAGGTATGCGCTTAACTAGCCTTTTCATCGCACAAGGCAAGGAACAGGCGCTACTGCTAAAGTCAGAGTTTGGATACGATTCCACTGTTATCCCCAGTATCTCCTCTACTTTGTCTGATACTGCTACTATTAAAGATAATAAAAAAAATAGTTTTGATAATAATAACTTAGTGCTGTGGTGCGGTAATTCTTCCATAAATAAAAGACAAGAGGTTTTTTTTGAAGTAGCGCAAATGTTACCTGAAATATCCTTCGTGATGGCAATGGGTAGGGTTGATGAATCACGCTATCAGCACGCCGTGGATAAAGCGAGAACCATCCCAAACTTGTTATTTCTTGGATCTGTACCATCGCTCGAGATGGAACAATGGTTTTTGCGAGTATCGCTCTATGTGAACACTTCAATTTTTGAAGGATTTCCAAATACTTACCTTCAATCTTGGCAGGCTGGTGTCCCCATTATCTCTTTGAACGTAGATCCTGATAAGGTTTTGTCGAACAACGCTCTAGGTGTGGTTTTAAATAATCAAACAACTAACATTCAGTGTGATGATTATCATGCCTTAGCGACTCACTTGGCCACCACGATCTCAACATTGTTGAATGATCCTAAGGAAATGTGTGCTATGGGACAGCGGGCTCAGATATATGTTGCGGAGAATCATGATCAAGACAAGGTCGGATTTATTTTAGAAACGACACTTATAAATTTAGACGCATAATTGAAATTTAAAAGGTAATTCATGGCAAAGCTTAATATTAATCAGTCTGGGTTAGTTAACCAGTGTAAAAATTTCTCGAAAAATAATTTTAACTATTCTATATTTAAGTCTCTGCCATTCGTTATCTTTAGGAATTGGCTGTTTCAGGGGACAGCCCTAATGCATTGGTCTGAGTTGCTTTTTAGAGCATTCTTAGAAATGGTACTGTTTTTGTTGCTTTATTATGCAATTGTTCAATCGCTTAGTTCTCTTGTTGCGTTTTTTTTGTCTTTAATCATATGCCACACTTTGATGTGGACTATAAATGGTCATTTTTGGGCTCTACACATAGGTCCTAAGAAGCGTTTAGTGATTAATACGCCTAAGCGTATAAAACGGTACCTTTATAGTTTAGATAGAAGAGTTCTCCGTTATTCATCAATGAACAGCTGTATAATTTTTGGAAGCCTTGCGCGCGGATCTTTCCATAAGTACTCTGACCTAGACATTGTTTTCTCTCCTAAATGTGGTTTCAAAAACCATCTTCTCACCTATGCCATTACAACCGTTGAACGTTCTATTGCTTTCATTAAACAGATTCCTGTCGAAATATATAACTACCCGGCAACATCATTTGTTTGTGAGGACGAAACTGAGATTCCAATAGTTGTCAAAGATGTCAGCGGTGAGTGGGAACGTAGTTTTTTAAGTGCCACTAAATTCAGCGATATTAATTTCGACCATCAAGATTTCTTTAAGGAAATCTAGTAATTATTGCAAAACCATATGTAAAAACAGTCAGCTAGAATGTTTCTCAGGAGTTATCGTTATGTCCGTTATTTTGTAATATTAACTGAGCTATGTAGCTGCTTTTAAGTCTTCTAAAACTCTTGCCTTGAGATATTATCATGAAAAATAATCTCTGAATCTGTAGTTCTTCCAAGCGTTAGGCTTCTCTTATGGATTTGCAACTTAAAGTTATTTTCTTAATTTAAGAGTTTATTGCGTTTTCACAGTTCAAAAATTGAATTGTCTCTTGCTGATATTCCCGATTTTCCCGGAAAGATGAGAGAGGAAGTGATGCAAATTATTCTTTTGAAGCGGGGGATTGGAGGCTTAATGTGTTTTTTATGGCGAAGAAGTGATAATTTTGGATGGTTGGCAAGTGAGGTAATAGATGCGCGTCCTGAGCTTATTGTGGGGATTTTCACTTGGTGGAATTTCAAAATATGCATTAAATCTCAATGGGATGAATCGATATGAGAATCTTGATTTAAGCATAGAGACAGCATGTATTTATGGCAAAGACTGGGAGTGTGACCTGACATCGCTTTATGAATTAGATGCACATCTTATACAGATCCGTGATCGTACAGATTTGTCTTGGATTAGTGTCACAAGTATTCTTATAGATAAGCTAAAACCCGATTTGCTGCTAGTCCATGGTTTTAATGGGCCAGTCATTGCTCAGATTTGTAAACTCTTTTGCCACCATTCTTTCGAGGTTGTCTGTACCTATCATGGTCTTTATAGTGCGCCTAAGTTTTCTCGCCGCCCTATGGTTCCATTATTTAATTATTTACAGGAATGGCTGTACAAACGAAAAGCTAAAGCAATCCTTTCCGTTTGTGAGCATTCGAAACGTTACCTCATAGAACAGGGGGTGCCTTCGGGGAAATTGACCACAATCCATAATGGCATTGATCCTGCGGATATTTCTGGTGATAGATGCAGCCTTCGCAGTGAATTTGGTTATGAAGAAACCGATTTTTTAATTGGCTGTGCATCCCGACTAGATCCAGCCAAAGGCTTGAACTATCTAATTGATGCGGTTCCTAACATCCTTGATGAAGTGCCCCATGCTAAATTTGTGATTTTCGGTAATGGCGTAAGCGAACAAGATTTAATCGATCAATGTTCCCGGCTAAAAGTATCCCATGCGGTTAATTTTGCAGGCTATAGATCAGATGTCCCACAAATGATGGGTGCATTAGATTTGTTTGTTTTCCCAACTCTGGCTGAATCTCATTCAATTGGATTATTGGAAGCCATGCGCGCAGGGTTATCGATTGTGGCAACCGACGTAGGTGGCAACCCTGAATCCATTATTGATGGAATATCGGGTCTCTTGGTCCCCCCCGGTGACGTGGCAGCGTTAGTCACGGCGAGTATTGCCTGTGCTAAAGATCAAGATCTTAGAGTAAGAATTGGGATGGGAGCCCGGCGCCGGTTTGAGGCAGAGTTTACCTTTGATAAGCATCTTCGACGCACTGCAAATTGGCTATTAAGTTGTGCCGACTGAAGGCAATGGACTGTCAATGAAGATTGCTATCTATAGTAATGGTTTTAATCAGGGCAATATGCACCTGATGCCTTGGCGAACTATGCTTGAGGTGTCTTCCTCGCTTTGTTCTTCTGGTTATCCTTCAATTATTTTGTCTGGTGTATCCCATACCCCTGCTGAGGAATACTTAATACATAAAGTACGTGTGCGTGAGGTCTTAAAGCCGAAAGACGTATCTACGCTGGCGCGTTTGGAAGATGTCTGTAGAGGGGAGGGTGTTGATGTTCTCTATTGGCCTCTTGATTGGCGTCATCCCCGAACTGACATCCTAAGCCTTGAAAGAATAGGACTTCGTGTTGTTTGGTATATCCCCGGGGCCTGGTATGGCTTTAGACAGGTTTTGGCAGCTGCGATCTGTATGCGTTCAAAAGCTGTACTTCCCTATATCGCGCAGGTTCTAGGTTCGAGACGACGTTTTGTGAAAACTCTTACTGCCGATGGTGCTCGGCCACTGATAACCTTGTCCGACTATACCCGCGAAAAACTTATTGAGTATGGTTACCCATCAGAAGCTGGGCATGTAATTCTACCAGGGAAAGCACCGTTGCCTAACACCGCTGCTCCGTCCACTATTTTCAATCAATGGAATCATGAGTTGAGGGGCGATCCGTACTTTCTTTTCTTTGGCCCACCCCAAAAGATTCGCGGAATTCAACAAATTCTTTCTGCTTTTCAAATTGTGGCGCGACAACACCCAACCGCTCGTCTGGTTTGTTTATTCAGATCGGATCCAGGACTTGATGTTTCACCCTTGAAACAAGAGGTTGAGCACCTTGATTGCAAAGACAGGATTTTGTGTGTGTGGGAGTCTGTTGGACCCGCTGACCTTGATGCGTTTCTAAAAGATTGCCACGCAGTATTGAAACCTTTTCTGATTGTCCCCTCAGAGATTCCATTGGCTGTTATCGAGGCGGCAGGCTATGGCAAGCCTGTTATTGGAACTGGCCCTGATGGGACGGGTTGTTTTGTTGAGAGTTTTGGGCTCACGGTTCCTTTTGGAAGTTCAAAAAGTCTTGCTAAGGCGATGAATAAGTTGCTGATTGACCAGAAACTCTATTTTGATAAATGTAATTCCGCTAAGCAGGTTTATGAAAATCATCCGACTTGGGATGAAGTTGCTAATCAATGGTTAAAAGTGGCACAAGTATAAAATGAAAAATCTGCCTCAATACATAGTTATAAGTGGTATAGATGGCTCTGGGAAAACTACTGTTATAAATGCCTTGCGGCAGCGATTTGAACTTGAAGGGGTGAAATCACATTATATTTGGTTACGTTACAACCACATCATTATTAAACCAATCCATGCACTTTGTCGTTTGGTTGGATTGTCGCGTCGGCGTAACTCTGCTCTTGGTAAAGTCTGGCGTCATGAATTTTATCGCTCTCAGATATTCTGCTCGTTTTACATCTTTCTTACGTGGTTGGATTCTTGGTTAGGGCGAGCAAAGATCTCTTGGCAGCTAAGAGGGATTGATGCTGAAGTGGTTATCTGTGATCGGTGGGTGAATGATATCCTCATTGATTTAGCCGTCGATTCTCGTAGAGAAGATTTTTTGACAAGTTGTTGGAGGGTACGTTTTCAGCAGATAATCCCAAAAGGTACAAAAACCTTTCTGGTAGTGCGTGATGCCGATGCTGTTCTTGAGTGTCGACCGGAGTGCCAAGATGATCCTGATTTTGAGTTTCGTCAGAATATGTATAGACAATTGCAGAAGATGCCGAACAATGTGATTGTACTATCTAATTATGGCAGCGTTGAACAGACCGTTGATAATTTAATGACCCATCTAGGTGAAGTTGGTAGGGAACCTGCATGATATCTGTTTTGATCCTAACATTAAATGAAGAGTTAAACCTTAACCGTTGCCTCGCATCTTTGGATTGGTGCCATGATGTTGTTGTCCTCGATTCGATGAGCTCTGATAATACACAAAAAATTGCAATAGATTGGGGGGCGCGAGTGGTCGAAAGACCTTTCGATAACTATGCCGGCCAACGTAATTATGGCCTACATGAAGTTTCCTACCAACAGCCCTGGGTTCTGATGGTAGATGCCGACGAAGAAGTGCCTAGCGAACTTGTCGATGAAATGAAAAAAGCGATTGCTGCCTGTCGTGAAGAGACGACACTCTTTCGTATGCGGCGGAAAGATTATTTCCTCGGCAAATGGATCAGGCGCAGTAGTGGCTACCCAACCTGGTTTGGCCGACTAGTTCGACCGGGTCGAGTTCAGGTCGAGCGCGAGATCAATGAGGAGTTTGTCACGGATGGTCAGATCGGAGTCCTTCAGAACCACCTGAATCATTACCCTTTCAATAAGGGCTTTGCTTCGTGGCTAGAAAAACATAACCGTTATTCAACCATGGAGGCGAAGTTGATGGTGGATGGTGACCTGGGAAGGCCAACCTTCGCCGACTTTTTTGGTAGCGACCCTTCTAATCGGCGGCGTGCAATCAAGGGTCTGGTCTACCGGTTGCCGTTTCGCCCGCTAGTTATGTTTTTGGCCTTGTATTTTTTTAAGGGCGGATTTCTTGATGGTAGGGCAGGCTTTACCTTTTGCCTGCTTCGGTCTTTCTACGAATTCATGATCAACTGTAAGGTGCGAGAGCTTCGTTTGCGCCAGAATGATTTGCCCCTCTAATCATGTCTTTAATCTCCATTATCACTCAAATGCCGGGTCGGACCCGTACAACTGACCGAATTTGTTCGATAAAGTGCCAATTCCACTTTATAAAAAAGGCCTTAGAAGCATGTTTTTGGGGCTAAAATGGATTTTAATGCAATCTACCATGCAATTGTTGAGAGGGTCCCATGCCACGAGCTCACCGTTACTACCTGCCAGGTCATGTCTGGCACATCACCCACCGCTGCCATCAGCAAGAATTCTTTCTGAAGTTCGCCAGGGATCGCAAGCGCTGGATTGAATGGCTGTTCGAAGCGAAAATGCGTTATGGCTTGTGTGTCCTGAATTATGTGGCGACTTCCAACCACATCCATCTCCTAGTCAGAGACTGCGACAATGGAGAGATCGCCAGAAGCCTGCAGTTGGTTGCAGGGCGGGTGGCCCAGGAATACAATCTGCGCAAAAAGCGCAAAGGTGCTTTCTGGGAAGATCGCTATCATGCGACGGCGGTCTCAATGGATGGGGGCTATGCCGAGTTGCTGGATGAAAGACAACGCTATTGCGTACTCGATCGCGAGGCCTTGCAGGAGCTGCTTGGAATAAGTGGTCGCGATGAATTGACGTCGTCTCGTCGCAAGTGGGTCGATGATTTTCTGGAAAGTATGCGGGAGGCTCCGGGAAGAGAAGCCTGTTGGACGGAAAGCCTGGCTGTTGGGTCTGTGGATTTTGTCAGGAGCATGCAGGGTGCCCTTGGTCAAAAGGGCAATCACCGTCAGATCGATCATGCGGAAAGTGGGTTCGTGCTGCGCGAGACGGAGCTGGATTACCATGTCATTTGATCGTCAAATAGAAGCTTTTATGTCTGTTTTATGCCTGTTACTGTTATAGTGTCGATTGTGAAATAATTTTTTTGGGCTACACGAATACGACCCGAGAGTTGCCAAGTTCAAGAGGGCACTATTAAAATAATGAATAAAATCTCCATCATCACCACAACCTTCAACGCCGCAGCAACCCTGCGGCATTGCTTTGCCAGCCTCGCCGAGCAGACTATCCCCTTTGAGCATATCGTCGTTGATGGTGGTTCAACGGATGGCACGCTTGAGATCATCGCGGAGCAGGAAGAACGGGTTTCTCGGTTCATCTCCGAACCGGACCAGGGCCTTTATGATGCTCTCAATAAAGGGTTCCGGATGGCGACAGGCGATGTTGTCGGCATTCTGCATGCGGATGATTTTTTCGCGGCAACCAATACACTGCAACTTGTTGCCGAGGTGTTTCAAGATCCTGCTGTCGATGCCTGTTATGGCGATCTGCTTTATGTCGCTGAGGCGGCTGATGCGCACTTCACCACCAAGCGTTACTGGAAATCCGGTGATTTCGATTCCCGCAAATTCTACTGGGGCTGGATGCCGCCACACCCAACCTTTTTTGTCCGCAAGTCGGTCTACGAAAAGTACGGTCTGTTCAGCCTTGAGTTGGGCACAGCCGCTGACTACGAGCTGATGCTGCGCTTGCTGCTCAAACATCAGATTTCCTGCAAATACATCCCTGAAATCCTCGTCAACATGCGGGTTGGTGGGATGAGCAATGCCTCGCTCGGCAATCGCGTAAAAGCCAATCGCAATGATCGCAAAGCTTGGGAGATGAACGGTCTGAAGCCGTATCCATGGACCTTCTTGATGAAACCTTTGCGTAAATTGCCACAGTGGTGGAGAAGACCCAAGAGGTAACGTCGTTGATATTTTGACATTCCTACGTTCTGAATAGCTGCCGGATCGAACAAGTAGGCAAGTCTGCCGTTGGCACTTGTGATGAAAAAGGTAATCAATTTAAACCATGCTCCGTCACCGCCCCTTCATTCTCGGCACCCTTACCGGCCTGCTCCTCGCCACGCTGCTGATCGCTCTGGTCGTTGTCCGCCTGCCACAGTTGGTGAGCGTTCGCCACGACCCGGCAGCCGCTGACGCCATTGTCATCCTCGGTGGCGACAGTGACGGCAGCCGCCTGCACAAGGGACTGCAGCTGCACGATGACCAGCTTGCTCCGCAACTGATTCTGGTGTCTGGAGGAAACAGCAAAGGATGGCTGGCTCTTGCCAAACGGCACTGCACCGACTGCAACTTGAAGGACAGGGAAGCGATTTTCCTCGATGGCTCCACCGACACCCGCACCGACGCCCAGCTCACCCTCGTTTACTGCCGTGAAAACAACCTGCAGACCCTGCTGGTGGTCACCTCCCCCTATCACAGCCGCCGCGCCCAATTCGTCTTCAACGACATCTTCGCCGGCAGCGGCATCACAGCCACTGTCATCTCTTCCGGTGATTACGGTCGGCTGCTCACACCAAACGATGACTGGTGGCGGGACCGCACCACCCTGGAAACGGTCTGGTTGGAGTTTGGGAAGATCCTTTTCTGGGAGCTGACGCCGTTTATGGAATTTGAAAGTCAGTGACTGGTGAAGATCCGTGACTGGTGAAGATCTGTGACTTGTGAAGGGCCGTGACTTGTGACTGGTTAACACTCTTGAGACGGATAATGATTCAGGGCCAGGTCTACACATTCCACAAAAAATGTGCAGATTTTGGTGATGCCGCATCAAGCAACACCGGCGGGTCCAGCCTTTACCAAAGCTTACGGCACGGCAAGCGCGTCCCGCCTGTCTGAAAGTGGTAATCCGCTGTTAAAGCACCTTTTCCTATGCTGACAAAGTATTTGACTTGGGTCCTGGGTAGTGCAAAACTTACTTATTATTCAGTACCATTCATCTGAAAAAAGGAGATTGATGATGCCTACTGCACGGGAGTTAGTTCAGGAGATTGAAAAACTTCCCCCAGCCGAAAGGGTCCGGTTGATCGACATGGTTATCCGCGACACCATAAAACCCGACGCTGAGATCGAAAGGATATGGATCAAAGAGGCAGAAGCGCGTTGGGCGGCGTTTGAACGCGGGGAGGTTGAAGCGGTGCCTTACGAATCCGTGATGACCAAATACCGCGACAGTCAATGAAGATCGCTTTCCTGCCGGCGGCGCAGACCGAACTCGATGATGCCTTCTCCTGGTATGAGGAACAAGCCGTCGGGCTCGGCTACGAATTTCTTGGTGAACTCGACAAAACCCTTCGGCTCATTGCCTCCTTTCCTGAGCTCCATCCCCTTGCTGACAAAAAAGTCCGGCGCTGCCTCGTTAACCGTTTCCCCTATGGTATTTTTTACGGCGTTGCTGAAAACACTATCATCGTCGTTGCTGTTTCCCACCTGAGACGAAGGCCGGATTACTGGAAAAATCGCAGCTGAGGGGAAATTCCACCAACAATGGGGGCGCAGCGCCTGCGGTTGGTAGCCGGGTCAGGCTTGACATTTGGACATTCCATTTTCACCCGCACCGACGCCCAGCTCACACTCGCTTACTGCCGCGAAAACAACCTGCAGAAAAAACTGTTGAATCGTTGAATCGTTGAACTGTTGAATCGTTGAACTGTTGAATCTCAGAACCTCAATAGGACGCTGATCACATCTGATGAACGCTGATCAAGCCAAACCATAAATCTGGGGTTAGAACCTTTGAGTTTTTGCTTAATCCGCTTTTTCAGCGTTAATCTGCGTCCCATTGCCTTTGACCTTGGGAACCGGGGAGCGGGACATTCTATATTGTCCCCGTCAATAAAAAAAATATCCATTCCAAATCAGTAGGTTAGCGATATGGGCTGTTTTTTCGCACACTTCTCCCGCTGTTTTCATTCCGGCGTTGTCTCACTTCTTGGCGAATCTTG
>JACZKY010040011.1_pt1 | contig 18327 bp, 16 predicted proteins | sample 8237611 | NCBI WGS metagenome assembly JACZKY01 (sample SAMN16148055, study PRJNA663545) | marine sediment metagenome | biome: sediments and biomass from bioreactor inoculated with such sediments; feature: coastal sediments; material: methane- and iron-fed bioreactor; isolation source: Bothnian...
GTTCAAGCACACCACGGCGGTGCGTCTGCTCGAAGCCGATACGTTCAGCCAGATCGACCGTCGCGGCAATCGGGGCGGCATGCAACTCGCGGTCGGCGTCGATGCGTATTCAATCGATGCATGGTTCGGCCGGGTCGCGCACCGGATTATCGAGCGCAACGTGCTCGAACTGGAAGTCGTTGTCGACGATGCGGACCCGGCCTTTCCGGCGCTGGCGCGTGGTGAAATCATCGGCAGCGTGTCGACGGTGTCGAGGCCAGTCCAGGGCTGCATTGCCGTACCGCTCGGCGCAATGATCTATCGATGTGTCGCGAGTTCGGCCTTCATCGAGCGCCATTTCGAGAAAGGCTTCAATCTCCACGCTGCATCGTTGGCTCCGGCGGTCGAGGTCGGCAGACGCACGGCGCTGCTCGAACGGTATTTCGAGGCGGCATTCGGCGTGAGCGTCGGCCGCTATCGAAGAAACTTGCTGCCGTCGATCGCGTCGCAGCTCAAGACGATCCAGTCCGGCCTGGGATACGGCATGCTGCCGGAGCAGACGGTGCTGCCGTTTCTCGAAGACGGCCGGCTCGTCGACGTGCGACACGACATGCCGCTTCCTGTGCCGTTGTACTGGCATCGATGGCGCGCGGCCCCCCCGGTCTGCGAGACGCTGTCCGAGGAACTGGTCAATCGCGCGCGCGAGGTTCTGGCCGCGGACGACCGCGAGCGAGTCGGGATGAGCGAGCACGTGCATGAAGCGGTAACACCGGCTCGCATGTGCGAATCCGTCGACTGCGCCGCTACGGGTTGACGGCTATCTCCGTTCGTTCGCTCGCCGCGAGAGTGCCGAGACGGGTAAGCGCCGCACGTTCGTCGAGCACGTGCATCAGCGATTCCACCGCGCCGTGCAAGCGCTGCGCGAGCGGCGCTGCGATCCGGTATTCGCCGTCGACGCGCGCGATGTCGGCTTCGGTGGCGAACACGTTGTCGAGCACGTGCCGCGCGCCGAGCGCGGTGAGCACCGGTTTGAGTGCATAGTCGAGTGCAAGCAGATGGGCGAGACTGCCGCCGGTCGCGAACGGCAGCACCGGCTTGTTTGCGAAAGCCGCCTGCGGCAGCAGGTCGAGGAAGGCCTTGAATAAACCGGAATAGGACGCTTTGTAGAGCGGCGTCGCGACGAGGACGGCGGCCGCGTGCTGCACGGCCTCGAGCGCCGCCTGAATGGCGGGATCGTTCCAGTCGGCATGAAGCAGAGCACCAGCCGGCAGATGCCGGATGTCGATGCACTGCACCCGGTGGCCGCGCGCAGTCAGCCGCTCCGACGCAATGCGGAGGAGGTGCCGACTGCGCGACGGCTCGGTGGGACTGCCCGACAGCATCACGATATCGAACATGGCGATCAAGACCTCAACACTGTCGAATCGTTACGTCGCCGCGCAGCCGGCACTGGCATGCAAGACGCTTGTCGCCGTGGTCGTGACCGAGCCATTCGAGAAACGTGCTTTCCTTGTCTTCGGGATGCGAAAGATTGTCCATGCCCGCCAGTACCTCGATCACGCAAATGCCGCACATTCCCGCGCGGCATCCGAAGGTCAGTCCGCCCAGTTGAAGCTCCGCCGCGTCCGACAGATACGCGTCGTGCGGCAGCGCGAACGATTCGCCGGTCGTGCTGATGATGACTGTATGCATGTCCGCTCCGTCGAAAGTGGCTCAGGCTGCCGCGCGGTGGCCGACTGTGGCCTCGAAGAGCTCGCGGAAATACAGCGCGAGAATGGTCTGGATGTCGTCGAAATAGCGCAGCACTTTGTCGACGTCCGCCTCCTCGCGAATCAGGTAGCGCAGGATGCGCCACATCTCGCCCGCGTGATCGTCTCCGACGTCCGTATTGATGTGCGCGAGTTGCCCCTTGATCTTGTCCTCACCGAGCGTCTCCTTCATCGACTTGATCTGGCGGGGCGTGAGCTTCGCGGTCGTGTATTCGACCAGGTAGCTGGACGCGACCACGCCGATCGGATGCTCGTGTTCGGCGATGAAGTAGAAAAACCCCTGCAGCAGCCTCGTCGCGAGGAATGGCTCGGTCGCGTACAACTCCTCGTCGGTTACGCCGAGTGCCTTGCAGTCTTGCCTGAACAGCGTGTCGTGATTCATTTCCTCGGCCTGGTATTCCGCATACAGCTGCGCGGCCTCGGGAGAGATCTTCGTGATCGCGTGGAGAGCCTTGGCGTGCGCGGAGCGGCTGAGACGAATGCGCCAGACGTGCTCGATGGTATGACGGCGATACCACTGGCTATCGAGCTTGCTGCCTTCGAGATGGCTCGCGTAGGGGACGGTTGCCGCCCATTCGGCCATTTTCTTGTCGAGATAGCGATCGAGTCGATTACGGACAGCTTCGCCGTCTGCGAGCGAGTAGAAGGGAATCGGATGGTCGATGCCGCAATGCTGGACGCGATTCATGATTTCTCCTGGGGTGTGGGTTCTGCATCGGTAACTGCTGAGTCGGAATAGCGAACGACGAGCTGCGCGTCGAGCATCGCCGAGAGCGCGCGCACCTGGGTCGCGATGTCGGACACGGGCACCTTCCAAAGCGCGTTCAGGATGAAGATGCCGCGTTCGGAATCGGGTAGACGGGTGTGAGGCCGGACCGGCATGTCGACGATGTCCGGCGCGGGCGTCAGCCGGTCGATCGACAGCATTTCGAGCGTGCGATTGCGTTCGCCGTATCGGCTGAAGAACACGGTGCCGTCGCTGAGCGTGCCCGCCCGCCGCCGCGTGCTTTCGCGCAGCGCGTCCAGGCGCCGGTGCCACGCGCCGGCGGCGGTTCGTTCGGTACAGAGTGCTTGCACCCAAAGCTCCAGCATCGAGATGCCGCCGGTGAACACGCCGACGCTCTGATTGATCAGGGCGCCGCCCATGCGAGCGTTGATCTCGATGATGTCCCACCGGCCGGCTCGCCCGTCGAAGCGGGTCTCGATGTGGTAGCACCCGTCGCTGAGGCGCAGTGCGGCGAGGCATTGCTCGATGAACTGCTCGCCTTCGCGCTGCTGCGCGTCGGACAGGGCGGGTGCCGGCAGCGAGTTGCCCATCTCGAGCGTCGTGCCGGTGGCGTCGTCGAGGTATTTCGCGTGTACGCCGATGACGTAGCTGCGGGCATCGGCCGCGATGACTTCGAAGCTATACTCGTCGCCGCGGATGTAATCCTCGGCGATGAAATCGAACTGCCCGTCGAAGATCGCCCGAAACGCAAGGTCGGCACGCATCTGCTCGCGCAGCGCGTCGAGGCGGGCAAGCGTCAAGCCGGCATCGAGCCGGAAGCAGGCGAACGAACCGGCGCCGCGACGTGGTTTGATGAACAATGATCGACCGCTCGCAAGCAGCGCGGGGAGCGTCTCATGGTCGAGCAGCGTGGTGCGTGCGCCGCTCAGGCCGAGCTCGTTGAGTTGCGTGCGGCACTGCAATTTGTCCATACAGACGCGCAGCGCGTCGGGATCGGCATCCGTGGCGCCCAGCAGGCGATTGGCGCGCGCCATCAGTAATCGGTAGCCTTCGAATGTGGCGAGCGTCGCGACGATCGCGAAGCCCTCGGCCCGTGCCTCCGCCATCGTCTCCTCGACGTGCACATCGTTCAGATAATCGTCGTCGACGTGCCAGAGCCGGGCGGCACCCACGGCGGAAATCTGTTCGAGGTCGCGCGAATCGCGAGCGCGCGAACTGAGGATGACGAGCGCGATGCCCAGGCGCTCCGTATATGTGCGAACCAGCGCTGCGTAAGAGCGGGCCTGATGCGCGAAAAGAAGCAGGGCGGGCGTACTCATGATCCGGAGCTCACGGTTGGGTGGTTTCGATGCGGAAGGCTTCCAGCACGTGCGCGACATCGCGCGCGACCTGCGTACCGGAGGGCGAGTCGAACAGAAAGCGGCCGGACTGGAGCGAGCAATAGCCATCCTCGTGCTCGATCAGCTGTCCGTCGTTCGGTACCAGCTGCCGATACAGACTGTCGAGCCGTCCGTCGAACCGCGTGACGGATCGCACGCGCTGCGGCAGGCAGGTCGGCCGCGGGAACATCAGCCACGCCCCCACCGACCCGGTCGGTGCATACAGCTGTGCGGGTTGGTCGAGACTCATGTTGACCCACTCGCGAAACAGGTTGATGCCGGTCGCGCGGTGAATCATCGACGGCACGTCGGCACCGCCGACGCGGGCACCGACCTCCAGAAAAACCAGCTCGTCGTCGGTGGTATGGAAGAGTTCCAGGTGAAACGGGCACGCGCGCAGTCCGATCGCCGTCACGCATTGAGTCGCGAACTTCGATACGTAGGCGTGCAGCGCGGTGCCTGGCTCCAGCATGATCGCGCCGAGCGGTGCGCCGGCCGTGAAATCGAGGCAGGTGTTGACGTAGCGAGACGGTACGACGAGCGTTACGTTACCGTTTCGATCGACGAGTCCGTCGACGTGCATCAACGTACCGGCCACGAACTCCTCAAGATCCCACTCGCCGCCGGACGGCAGGTTGGCGATCGCGGTGCGCAGTTGCACCGCATCGCAGATTTTCTGCACACCGTGGCTCGACTGGCCGTCGATCGGCTTCAGGATCAGCGGGTAGCCCGTATGTTCGGCAAACGTGAGTGCGCTGCTCACCTCCGTCGACGTCACGGACCGGTAGCGCGGCGTGCGCAGCCCGGCTTCCTGAACCTTCTGCTTCATCAATAGCTTGTCGCGTCCCAGCCGGTTCTCATCCGGCTTCTTGCCTGGAATATCGAACTCGGCGCGCAATTGCGCGGCCAGATCCTGAAGCGACTCCGAAAAGACGATGAGTCGGTCGATCGGGCCGCTCGCGCCGACGATTTCGGCGATGACCGTGCGGTAGGCGGCGATGTCGTCCAGCCGGTCGAGCTCATAGAGCCGGTAGCTGTCGGCAGAGGCGGTCACGGCGGAGCGGCCGCGACGGTTGACGAGATAGCTGACCCGATGCTGCCTGTGATCGACGAATTCGTCGTAGCGCACCAGGTCGAAATCCCACCGCCCGGTGCCCGGGAATTGCGCGAGATTGTTGATGATGAGAATGTTCATGCGAGTACTCCATTGGCGTCCGATCCGGTCCGTGCCCCGACGAGTCGACGCACGAGATCGACCAGCCGGTCGATCTCGTCCGGCGTGCCGATCGCGATGCGCAGATGCGTCGGCAGTCGATAGGCAGACATCTGCCGCGTGATGAAGCCGTGCGACAGCAGCGCATCGTAGATATGCGCCGCGTGCGGACCGAAGTCGGCGAGCACGAAATTGGCGGAACTGTCGACGACCGTCGCGCCGAGCGTGCGCAGGTCAGCAGCGAGACGTGCCCGGCCTCGCGCGGTCGTCTCGACCACACGGGCCAGATGCGCTTCGTCGTCGAGCGCCGCCGTGGCGCCCGCCAACGCGACGCGGCTGACCGGAAAGGGCGGTCGGATCCGCGACAGTGCGTCGATCAGGCCCGCAGCGGCGATTGCGTATCCGATGCGCAACCCCGCGAGACCGTATGCTTTCGAGAATGTGCGCGTGACGACGACGTTCGGATGCGATAGCGGCAACTGCCCGGTATCGCGCGGCGCGTCGTCGTCCGCGAATTCCGCGTAGGCCTCGTCGAGCACGAGCAGCACGTTGGACGGGAGCTGTGCGATCAGATGCTCAAGTTGCGCGGCCGTGAGCGAGCGGCCGGATAGGTTGGTCGGACTGTCAACGATCAGCATGCGCGTGTTCGAGTCGACCTGTTCGAGTAGTCGATCGACGTCGTGACCGAAATCCGGCCCGCTTGCCGCGATGCGCAGCGCAGCGCTCTGGGTGGTGACGAACGGCGGATACGCACAGTAGCCGTACTCGGACAGCACGACGTTGCGGTCGGCCGGAACGAACGCCTGGACCAGCGATGCGATGACGTCGATCGAGCCGTTTCCGAGCGCCAGCATGTCGGCCGGAACCCGCTGGTGCCGGGCAAGCTTGTCGAGCAGCGCGCCGCTGTCCGGATAGCGGTTCGATTGCTCGAGCGCGCGTTGCATCGCGGCGAGCACTCCGGGCGGCGGCGGGAACGGCGACTCGTTGCTCGAGAACTTGTGGATATCGTGCAAGCCTCGCTCTGCTCGCAGTTTTTCCTCGGTGATGCCCGGCCGGTACGGAGCAAGCCCGCGCAGCGCCGGAACCAAAAAGGCGTTCCAGTCCATCGGATCTCCCGTGTTCAGCGTCCCGAGGCTGCCGTCACTGCGTAGCCGGACGTTTTCATGGTCGTCAGTGCCTTGCGCAGGTGAGAACCTTCCTGCACCTCGTACAGGGACCCGAATTCGCGTTCGGCGAGCGGCAGCAAATGCGTGCCCTGGTCGACCCGCGCGACTTTCGAACGTTGTCCACGCAACAGTTCGACACCCGGTTCGTTGTGTGCGGCGTGCGGTCCGAAGTAAATCGGGAATGCATCGGCCGCCCGATAGGCGGGCAGGAACGTGCGGCGCGGCAGCTGCGATACGTTGCGCGCCGATGCATGGAGCGTCAGGCAGTGCAGGAACAGGACGCTGCCGGCTGGCACCTCGATGCTGACCGCCCGAGCTTCATCGACGTCGTGGACCTTGCCGCGGAAGAATCCATCGACCTCGTGTGACAGCAGGCCGCGCCGGTGCGACCCGGGTACGACGCGCAGGCAGCCGTTCGCTTCGCTTGCATCGTCGAGAAAGATCAGCGCGGTGACGAGATCGGCGTTGGTGTGCGGATAGTAGGAGAAGTCCTGGTGCCATTCGACGACACTGCCGACTTTCGGTCCCTTCATGTTGAGCTTGCTGTAGTGGAACAGCACGTTCTTGCCAATCAGCCCTTCGATGCAGTCGAGCAGGCGCGGGGCAGTCGCCATGTCCTTGAATGCGGGATGCTTTTGCGTCGGCGACCAGATCCGGCGCACGGTTGCGCCGTCCTCGGGTTCGAATTCATACGGCTTCTCGGGATTGGCGGGCGACAGCAGCGTGTCGATCGCGGCGAGCGAGCGAACAACCTCGTCGGTATCGAAGAGTTTTTCGATCACGAGATAACCATGTTCCGCATAGAACGCCAGTTGCTGGTTGGTAAGCATGACAATTCTCCGTTGGGATCAGACCGCCTGCAGTAGCGAACGCTCGTCGTCGTGCGACGCGCCGGTCCCGACTTCGCGATAGGCGGCACCGAGATGCTCGAACTGCGTGAAGAAGTCGGGGAACGAGCAGTTCACGTCGCGGTAACCCTCGAGCCGGTTCGGCTGGCGCGCACGCAGCGATGCGATGAACAGCGACATGAAGATCCGGTGGTCGCCCCAGCTCGACAGGTCGACGCCGCCCGGATACGGCTCGCCGGTGCCGCGGATCTCGAAGCCGTCGTAGACGCCGTCCTTGAAGAGGCCCTTGATGTCGACGCCCATCTTGCCCAGTTCGCTGACCATCGCCTTGATGCGAGGCGACTTGTGCAGCCGCGTGATCGAGCCGCCGACCACGCGGAACGTTCCTTTCACGTAGGCGCCGATCGCGGCGAGCGTCGGTACGATGTTCGGGAAATCGCTGGCGTCGAATTCGTAGTCGCCGGTGAGCTGGGAGTGGGAATTGACGAGCGTCAGCTCATTGCGCGTGTCGTCGAAATGGACGGAGAGGCCGAGCGCCTGTACGACATCGATGATTGCGCGCTCGCCCTGCAGGCTCTCGCTGCCGAGGTTGCCCAGCACGAAGGTGCCGGGGAACAGCGCGGCGGCGCCGATCAGGTACGACGACGATGTGTAGTCCCCGCCGATCCGGTACTCCGCGGCTTGATAGTTGCCCGGCTGGACGCGGATCAGCGAGAAGTCGTCGGTAACGTCAACCTGGATTCCCGAATGGCGCAACGTCGCGATCGTCTGGCGGATGTAGGAAATCGACAGCAATTCGCCTTCGATCGCGATTTCGACCGGCTTGTCGGCGAGCGGCGCGGCGAACAGGATTGCAGTGATGAACTGCGAACTTACGTTGCCAGGGACCGTGCAGCGTCCGCCGCGCAGCCCGCCTCCCCAGTTGACGACCGGCGCCTTGCCGGCCTCGCCGATGCATTCGATACGCGCGCCGAGTTCCTCGAGTGCGTCGAACAACGGCTTCATCACCCGCGTGCGCAGAATGGTGTCGCCGGTAATGATGGCAGGCGAGTCGGCGAAACTCGTCAACGCGGTGAACGTGCGAAACACGAGCCCCGAGCCGATCGCGTCGACGACGCGCTGGCCCAGATGCAGCGCGCGGCCGACACCGCGGATCTCGAGGTATCCGGCGTGTTCGTCGATGCGCGCGCCGAGTGCGCGGCATGCTTGCTTCATCGCGCTGGTCTCGACACAGCGCAGATCGTTGTGGACGATCGACGTGCCGTCGGCGAGAGTCGCGGCGAGTATCGCGCGCTGGGTCTCGGGCTTGGACGAAGGGGTGACGGCGTAACCCTTGAGCGAGTGGATGGGTTCGACATGGAGCAGGCTGGACTGTTCGGTCATTTGAATCGCTTCCTGTGTTTGACGATGGCGCGACGATGCAGGCGGGACGACGAAAGCCGGCGGCCGGTCAGGCCGCCAGGCGTTGAAGGGTCCGGTCGTGGACGCTCAGTGCGTCCACGAGTCGGTCAGCACCCGAGCGGATGACGTCGACGGCAGGCAGGCCCGTTTCCCATTCGATCTCCTCGATGGCGCGCGCGGCTTGCTCGGCCGGAAGCGCACCTGTATGGACGCTGACGCCGACCACCTTCGCCGGTCGCAGAAACGAGCCAAGCTGTTCATACAGCGTGACGAGTTCGGGTAGCGGACGCAGCGGCGCATGCGCCCAGCCCTTGTGATGTGCAAGGCCCGCCTCGTGGCACAGCACGAGGGCCTGCGGCATGGCACCGTGAAGCAGGCCCAGCGTGACGCCGCTGTAGGCGGGATGGGAAATCGATCCCTGTCCCTCGACGACGATCCAGTCGTGGTGACGCGCCGATTCGAGTACGAGCGATTCGGTGACACCCGCGACGAAGTCGGACGGGACGGCATCGATCGCGACACCGGCGCCGCTAATATAGATACCGCTCTGGCCGGTAGCGACGAAACCTGCGTTGATGCCTCGTCGTCGTGCAGCTTCCGCGATCTCGATGGCGGTGGTTTTCTTGCCAACCCGGCAATCGGTGCCGACGGTATGGACGATGAAGCGATCGAGCGCGTCGAGCTTGCCTTCACTGGTCGCGAGCGTATCGGGCGGCTCTTTCGTATCCCAGATCCGTGCGCCGGATTCCGACGCAAGTGCGGCGAAATCAGGATCGGTCGCAATTCGGAAATGCAGACCGCTGACGACGTCGAGCCCGCGGGCGAGTGCGAGCGCTATCTGCGCGCGCCATGCATCGGGCAATGCGTTGGAGAACAGGCCCACACCGATCAGGAAAATGTCCGGATCGAACTGCAATGCCGATTCCAGCGAGTCGAGCACCGGGATGCCGTGGCCGTATCCGAGTACCTCGCCCACGTCCTTTCCGGCACAACGGCTGTCGACGACGGCGACGCATTCGCTGTGGCGATAGCGCAGGTAAGAGGTCGCCACCTTGCTTGTCACAGGGCCGAAGCAGCCCTCGGCGAAGACGACGACGCGTTTGTTTCTCAGGTTCAACATCAGCGTGGCTCCATTTTCTTCGATGAACATTCGTGACCGTCGCCGGCCGCGTCGTGTCGCGCCGGAGGGCGGTGATGCGAGAACGGATGCAACAGCAATGACACACGGGAATGTCGGCCGGCGCATATTCGTGCGGAATCGCGATACGTCTTCGATATCGGCCTCGACGTGTTGACGAGAGTAGGCGAGCGCGACGGATCGCAGCGCATTCGTGAGAACTTATTGCGGCCGGTAAATGTCAGCGATGGATCAAAAAATTGGTGTGCCGTCAAAGTTTCTTCGTCGGCGCGGTGCGGGCTTGCTCGATTCGTTGCTCGACTCCTAAGCTGAAGGTCACTACGGCAACAGGCCGGATTCGACTATCGGGAGAGGCGACGATGCGGGTATTTCAACCCCTGAAGATTCATTGGTGCGCGCCGCGCGGAGCGGGCAATACTAAGGCGTCCGAGCGGGACCTCGCGAATGAACTCGATCTCGACGGTCTGGTGGACTTTGCGCAGGAAGCGGAGGACATGCAGATCGATACGCTGCTGATGGGAATCGGTTTTCATCTGCCGGAGCCGTTGCCGCTGATCGGCGCACTCGCGCGCGAGACGCGCAGACTGTCGTTCATGCTGGCCTATCGCCCGGGACTGCTGCCGCCGACGCTATTCGCGCAGGCAGTCAATACGCTGTCGTGGATGTCGAACAAACGGATCTCGCTGAACATCGTCGCCGGCATTTCTCCGGAGGAACAGGCGTACTACGGCGACTATCTGGCGCACGACGCGCGCTACGAGCGCACGTCCGAATATCTCGGTGTGCTGCATCGGTTCTGGCGCGGCGAGACGCCGGTGTCGCATGAAGGCACCCACTACCGGTTCGACGGCGCGCGCCTCGGCCTGCCATTCAAGGACGGCGAGCGACCGCGAATCTATCTGAGCGGCGCGTCCGCGTTGGCCAAGCGCATCACCATCGAATCGGGGGACTGCTGGCTGCGTTACGGCGACACGCCGGAGGGCATCGCGGTCGCTGCTCGTGAGCTCCTGGAGGCCGGGCGCAGCGTCGGCATCCGCATGCACGTGCTGGCTCGCGAAACGCGGGAAGAGGCACATGCAGAAGTGGCCGCCATGATGGCGAACTCGGATGAAGCCCATCGTCAGCAGGTTCAGGCATTCGTGAAGACGTGCGATTCGGAGGCGGTGAAAAAGTCGTTCGATCTTGCCGAGCAGGTGTCCGGTGGCTGGTTGTCACCGATGCTGTGGACGGGCGCCGTCGCCTATCGCGGAGGCCCGGCCCTGTGTGTGGTGGGCAGCTACGACGAGGTCGCACGGTATCTGCTCGAATACAAGCAGGCCGGTGTCAGCGAATTCATCCTGTCCGGCTGGCCGACGCGTGGAGAGATGCGGCGATTCTGTCACCACGTGCTGCCCCTGATTCGCCAGTATGAAGCGCGGACGGCCGGGAGCGAAGACAAGGCAGCGCTCGTCATCTGATGATCACACGATGTTGCGCGACTGGCGCGGCTCGGCCGCACCAGATCGGAAAGCCGGTCAGGAATCTAAAATCAAGGATATAGATAAGTGATACGAAATGATGGATCAGAGGCGAGTGAAACGTGTGGTGTTCATCGGTCAGGACGGCGGCCAGGGTTCCGTCGCGACGTGAGCGCCTCGAGCATGGAGGTGGCGATTGATCGGTGAATCGCGCTCCGCTTCGCTGCGCTGGTTCGCGTCGGGACTGATGCTTGGATTGATCGCCGAGCAGACGGTGCTGTTTGCGGTGCCGCTTCTCATTTATCAGCGGACCGGAAGCCTCGCGTATTCGGGCATTGCATATGCAGTCGAATGGGTGCCGGCGTTGATCGCTTATCCGTTCGCCGGCTTGTTCGCGGACCGGCTCGGCGGCCGCCGGTTGTTCCGGTATGCAAATCGCGTCCGGATGACCTGCCTGACGATTGCCGTGGCAGCCTGCTTCGCGATGCCGTCGGCCACGATCATTGCGCTGATGGTCAACAGCGTCTTCCTGTCGCTGCTGATCGCGCCGGTGCGGATGTCGGTGGAAAAGACGGTGCCGATGCTAGCGGACGGCGGCAAGCTGTCGGATTTGCAGTCGTTGGTGCAGAACGTCGAATTGCTCGCGATGGCCCTCGGTCCAGCCCTTGCGGCGGGGCTGGCGCAATGGCTGGGTAAGCTCCCGCTCCTGCTCGTCGCGGCGGCCGGATTCGCGCTGGCCGCGTGGTGCTGGCGCGAACTTCCGGCGAGCCCGCGCGGCACCGCTCACGGTCGGGTCCGGCACGACCTGGTTCTGGGATGGCGATTGCTGATCGCGAACCGGCCGGTTGTGTTGCTTGCGTTGGTGAACTTCGCCATCAACCTCGCGTTTGCGATCGCGGCGAGCGCGAACGCATATCTCGTCACGGGCGTGTTCCGCGCATCCGACAGTGTATTCGGCTTGATGAACACTGGCGCGGGCGTGCTCGGGCTGCTGAACCTGTTGCTGATTCCGAAGCTGACCCGCAGTTGGAGCATCTATCGGCTCGGTGCAGGCGGCTTCGCGCTGATGTGCACCGGGCTCGTATGCATGGGATTGGCGCAGGGTGTCTGGGTTTATGTGATCGCGTTTCTCGGCGCGATGGCGGGGGCTGCTTGGTACAACGTGTTCAACCGGACATTGCGCGTACGTGCGATCGAGCGCGAGCACCTCGGCAAAGTGATCGGGCCGTTCTATCTGATCAACGGGCTCTCGTATCCGCTCGCGGGCGTGTTGACCGCGAGCGTGGGGCCGGTGCTAGGCATCCAGCACATCCTGTTGTTCATGGCCGTGATGCTCAGCGGTCCGGGCGCGTGGGTGCTGTGGGTGACGTCCCGATTGTTTCGCAAGCGGGTCGATGCGCCGCAGCCTGCGGACGAGGTGTGCGAGGGCGCGGAACCGCTGCCCGAGGCCGCCGATCGCGCGTGAGCGAGGTCGCGCGACGATACGATTGCCGATGTACGGAGGATGTCATGACTTCGAAAATCAGAATGGCCCGGCGGCGGCCGGATTTGCCGATCGAGACGGCGTCTCCGCACGCGGAATTCCATGAGTGCGGCGGGGTGCCTCTGCTCGACGAGACCGAACCTCGCCGGATGCGCGACGAATCCGGCGACGGTGGGGTAGTCTTCACGCCTGAGGATCCGGATACCGCCTCGAGCGTGTTGTTCTGAGCGTCGTGCCGGAAAGCTGCGAGGGAGCGATACCGTTCCGGTACGTGCGGGACGTTCGATTCGGGTGCGGGAAGCCGCGACATGCACCATCGGCGCTGCCGGCCCGTCGTCGCGAATGGTTTTATTTCCGGCCATGAGCAACGCGCTCCCGTCCGCCTGACTGCCATCAACCAGCTTCGTACATGGGCCGCGACGCGAATCGGCCCTACGTCAGCTATCTTCGCTCATCGTCAGGATGATCTTTCCTACGTTCACAGCAGACTCCATCCGTCGATGGGCGGCCGCGGCGTCTGCGAGCGGAAACACGCTGTCGACGACCGGCTCCAGACCCGCGCCTCCCGCAAAGCGGTCCAGCCAATGTTCGCGAAACCGCCGAACCATCGCGTGTTTCTCGCTCTGGTCGCGCGACTTCATCACCGTGCCGATGATTTGCAGATGACGGTACAGGATCTGTTCGAGGCTCACGCTGACGTCACCGCCGCCGCCGAGTATGCCGACCTGCACCAGCCGGCCGCCGTTTGCCAATGACGCGACGTTCCGGGAAAAATACGGTGCGCCCACGAAGTCGATGACCACATCGACACCACGTTTGCCCGTCCTGCTTGCGACGACTTCCGAAAAGTCCTGCGTCTTGTAGTCGATCGCATGGTCCACACCCAGTTGAACGATCCGTTCCAGCTTCGAGGCTTCGGCCGTTGCGAAAATCGTCGCGCCGGTTGCATAGGCCAGCTGGACCGCTGCGGAACCCACCCCGCCCGCCGCTGCGTGGATCAGCACCGCATCGCCGCGCTGCAAGCGGCCCAGATGCAACAACGCTTCGTGCGCAGTGACGAACACTTCCGGTATGGCGGCCGCATGCACATAGTCGAGCGTTGCCGGAATGGGCATCGCCATTCTCCAGTCAATGCGCGCCCGTTCTGCGTAGGCCCCGCCGCCCACGACGCCCATGACACGATCACCGACCTTGTAACCCTGCACGGAAGATCCGGTCTCGATCACCTCGCCGGCGATTTCGAGACCCATGATCGTCGAGTCGCCGAAGTTCGGCCGGCCGTATCCGCCACGCCGATGGGTCAGATCGGCGCGATTCACACCCGCGGCATGGACGCGTACCAGTAGATCGTCGGGCCGAACCTCAGGAGCCGCGACCTCGGCCAGTTGGAGCACCTCGGCATCGCCGAATTCCTTGAATGTGATGGCTTTCATTTCAAACCTTCCTGCGTCGTAGATGCATTGCCGGCGAGATCGTCGGGCTGAGGATGGGCGCCGAGCGTTGCCTGCGCCGTGGCGGATGCGGAGATTGCGGCGGGAAACCCGGCATAGAACGCGAGGTGAGTGATTGCCGCTGACAACTCTTCACGGGTTACGCCGTTCGTCAACGCGCGGCGCAGGTGCGCCGGCAACTCGTCGAGATGGCCCCCCGCGATCAGCGCGGCAACAGTCACGAGGCTGCGGTCGCGCGGCGAGAGCGTCGGATCGCTCCAGATCCGCGGATAGAGCGTGTCGTCGACGAATGCCGAAAGCGTCGGCGTGAACGCACGCGCGGCTTCGCGCGGACTATCGAAATGCGTATCGGACATGGCGATCTCCTTTCAAGCCTGGCTGATGAACTTGTGTGTGAGGTAGTACTCGATGCCCTCGGTGCCGCCTTCCGAGCCGTGGCCGCTTTCCTTCATGCCGCCGAACGGCAGTTCGGTCGAGACGATGCGGTACTGGTTGATGCCGATCATGCCGGCTTCGAGGCCGTCCGCTGCATCGATGGCCGTACGCGCACTGCTTGTGAACGCATAGGCAGAGAGCCCGTACGGCAACCGGTTCGCTTCGGCGAGGCCGTCGGCAAGGGCATCGAAGCGCATCAGCACCGCGATCGGGCCGAACGGTTCTTCGTGCATCACACGCGCGTCCTTCGGTACGTCTGCGAGGACCGTTGGCTCGAAGAAATATCCCTCGCCTTCGATGCGCTTTCCGCCGGCCAGAATCGTTGCGCCACGCTCCACCGCGTCGGCGATGAGTTCCTCCATCTTGGCAAGCTGGCGCGGGTTCGCCAGCGGCCCGACCTGCGTGCTGGCATCCATGCCGTTCCCGACCTTGAGCGCGCTCGTCGCACGTACGAAGTGACCGACGAACTCGTCGTAGACTTCGCGTTGGATCAGGAAGCGCGTCGACGAGATGCAGACCTGGCCGGTGCCGCGAAAGCGATTCGCCGCGCCTTCGACCGCAGCCTTTTCGACGTCGGCATCGTTGAATACGAGGACGGGCCCGTGGCCGCCCAGCTCAAGCGTGATGGGTTTGACGCCTTCGGCTGCGCGCGCCGACAACAGACGGCCGATCGGCACCGAGCCCGTGAACGTGACCTTCCGGATTACCGGGGAAGCGATCAGTTGCGTAGACACCTGGTCGGGCACGCCGAACACGACTTGAAGCACGCCCTTCGGCAAGCCGGCGTCGTCCAGTGCGCGTGCCAACGCGAGCGCCGTTGCGGGGCTTTCCTCGCCGGGTTTGATGATGACACTGCATCCGGCGGCGAGTGCGGCGGAGAGCTTGCGCGCCGGGGTGATCGCCGGAAAATTCCACGGCGTGAATGCGGCGACGGGCCCGATCGCCTGTTTCTTCACGAGCTGTTGCACGCCCGGACGGTTGGATGGCACCACGCGGCCGTCGATGCGACGCGCCTCTTCGGCGAACCATTCGAAATAGTCGGCGGCGCGCAGGACTTCGTCGCGGCTTTCTGCCAGCGGTTTCCCTTCCTCCAGCGTCATCACGGTAGCAATGTGCTCGGCGCGCTCGCGCATTAGTTCCGCCGCGCGCTTCAGAATGCGCGCACGTTCGGCCGGCACGGTGTTGCGCCAGACATCGAACGCCGGTACCGCAGCCTGGAGGGCGCGATCGAGGTCCGCTGCCGTCGCCAGTGGAACGCGCCCGATCTGGATTTGCGTGGCGGGATTGATCACGGGCGCCGTTTCGCGTTCGCTCGCGCCGATCCATTCCCCATCGATGAAGAGATGAAGCGCGTCGTATGTGATGTCCATGGTTTAGCCTTTATGGTTAGGATTGCGATTTGATGCGGGTTCGTCTAGAGCCGGATAGGGAGCCTGCGCTACGCCGTGTCTGGATCATCGACCATGGCGGACGGAGCTCAGGATTGAAACGTCTACGTTCCGACTGCCTGACTTCGGGACCAAGTCTAGGCGTGAAGCAGGCGGCAACTTAGATGGCCCGGCAAGAATGAATCTTGTCTCTGGAGGGAAAATCCGCCGCCAAAATGAAAGATGAATGAAAGGATGCAAAAAAAACGACACGACGCTGCTCGCTGACTGCACGAAACAGGTGCGGAACCTATGATCACAGACTCGCGCGGGCCGAAACGCAGCGATTCGACGAAAAATTCAAAGCGAGGGTGACTAATGGACAAGGTGCACACCATGTCGGTGTTTGTGAAAGTGGTCGAGATGGGCAGTTTCACGGCTGTCGCAAACCACCTCGATACGACGGTCGGCAACATTTCTCGAGCGGTATCTGTCCTCGAAGACAATCTCAACACGCGGTTGCTACAGCGCTCGACGCGACGGCTCGTCGTTACCGACGCGGGGCGACGTTTTTACGAACGCAGTGTTGCGATCCTCTCGGACATCGAACGGGCGGAAGCGGAAGCACGCGATGCGCTGCTGGAGCCGCGTGGTCTATTACGCGTGCATGCGGTGCCGGGATTGGGGCGCCAACTCGTTTCGCAAGCCGTGCTTGCCTATCGGAGCGCATATCCGGAAGTATCGGTCGATCTCATGCTGTCGCAGCGGATGCCGAATCTGCTCGAAGAGCAACTCGACGTGGCGATCGTGATCGCGCGCACGCTGCCCGACTCGGCGTACGTGAGCCAGAAGATCGGAACCAGTCATTGCATTCTCGCGGCGTCGCCCGACTATCTGGCACGGCATCCGGCTCCCGAGTGTGTGGAAGACCTCGTCGGTCACACATGTGTGCTTCTGAGCACGGTCGATTACGCGCCGGACGAATGGCATCTGCAAGGCAGAGCAGGCGAGGCGGTGTATCGTCCAACGGGATCGCACTTCAGTGTGAATGACATGGATGCGATGTCCACGGTACTGCGGGAGGGCGCGGGAATTGGATTGATCGCTGCCTTCTCGGCAATCGACGATCTGCGCAAAGGATCGCTCGTTCGCGTCCTGCCGGAATTTCACACCGCGCAGCGCAACGTATATGCGGTGTACTCGTCCCGTCAATTCGTCGACGCGAAAATCAAACGGTTCATCGATGTCCTGAAGGTGCAGGTAGGGGATCGGTTGAATGCGTATGCGGATGAGCTCGCGATCATGGTCGCATGATCCCCGTTGCGCTCGGCACGGTCGAGCGGGTATCCGATTGCTCACATCGCCTCGCTCAACCTCACGATCCTGATGACGCGCTTGGGGACGTGTATGCCCGTACGTGCATGCACATTTCTGTCGCGCCGCGGCAACGCCTGAGTGTGTGGAAGTGAATCGCACCCATCGGGTGTTTGCGTGCGCCGAACCCGTGTTCGACTGTGCATCGTCGTCATGGCACCGAACTGGCGGTCCGGTCTCTGCGGCATCGCCTCGAGCACCGCTTGGTGCTTCCCCCGCCGGATTTGTCCGTAATCGCTTGTTCCAGGATTGGGACGTGAGCAGCGACGCCGAATGCGCGTTGATGGAGCGTTCACATCGCTCCATGAAGTAAGAGACGCCCGTACGCGCAGACAGTCGGCCAACGAGTTCTCGTAGACGCAGTCGTGCCCGGAATCAGAAAATAGATTCGGCATGCAGATCATCGTGCATATTTGATAGTCATCTTGAATGTCACTATTTTGATTTGTAGTCGATTACGAATAAGTTAATTGGATTCGTCCGAGTATTGTTTTGAAAATCCGTAGCCCCGCATAACAACGGTCGATAGGCTTCCATCCATGCAGGAGACAATGAGACGTATCCGATAACGCTTCATTAAATCCGCGTCGATTCGGTGCATCGCACTAAATTGGTGATTATTGGCCATAAGCACCGAATGAGTGCGATAACCATACAAATTAATTACAGAATCAATAAAAAATGTTTCGTGAAGCCTCCTGACTCGTTATTCGAGCAAGTCCTCCAAACTTTGTATTCGGGCATCAAAAAAAGTTTGACGGCCAGATTTTTTCCTTGCTATCGTCTGCACCCAAGACGCACGGCCACGCTGCCATCGGGGTGTAGCGACGGTCCGATCGTCATGCGCGAACGTGCCTGTGTCGACGCAGCTGACAATTGCCTGAACGCTGGTGCGGGGTGGATGCCGGATAAGGCGGCTATCCCGTGGCGGTTGAAACGATTCCTTGAAATTGAATGAATTCGGATCCGAAATCGATGCTTTCGATTCGGATTGCAAATTGCATTAAAAATTAGATTTCGCGTTGAGGCGGCGACGGAACCGACCCGGTTCCGGGGCCGGCCATCATCGTGAAACTGGGCGATTCGCTTGGGGGATGGATAGTGGGCATGAAAGTCGAAAAGCATCTGATTGCTTCGAAC
>JACZKY010001533.1_pt1 | contig 18271 bp, 10 predicted proteins | sample 8237611 | NCBI WGS metagenome assembly JACZKY01 (sample SAMN16148055, study PRJNA663545) | marine sediment metagenome | biome: sediments and biomass from bioreactor inoculated with such sediments; feature: coastal sediments; material: methane- and iron-fed bioreactor; isolation source: Bothnian...
CCATCTGCAAGCGAAATCTGAGCCCCGGTCTGCCCCGCAGCATCTGAGCGCACTGCATTGACTACCGCCCCGTCAGTGCCAAGCACGTTCAGGAATACCGAACTGTCGCCAGTAGCGTCGGCTACGTCGACCCGTACCCCAGAGTTGAAGTCCGGATTTACGCTTGGCCAAGCTACGACTTTCGTCGGGAGACCGGCGGGAGCGAGTCTAATCACATCCAATCGATTGGCACCACTCACCATAGTCAATCTATCGCCATTGACGGCGGGGGCCTGTGGCAGGTTGAGGGTCCAAATTCGTTGCGCGCCGGCGCCGCTAGTCTGGACTCTGTCCATAATCACTAGAGCGCCTGGCTTGATCAAAAGAAATTCTCGTTCGACCCGCACTACGGACGCCTTGCCCTTGTAGTTTGGCGTTACTCGCGCCAGACCGTAACTGTAGGAAGGCGTATTCGCCAAAGCCGCCATCTCACAAGTTGTCTGCCACGTTTGACTGACTGCGGTGCCGTTCTGCTCGATTCGAACGATGTTATGTAGAGCTGTCCCCAGAGGCTCATTGAAAATCCCCCATGTGCCATTGTGTGAGACTTGATTGGGATCAAAGGCGAGCCAGGTTCCTTTATAAAGCACAAAGCTGCCCTGGTCTTGGTGAGCATGACTCTCGTCAAATGGTCCGCAAATGAAGTTGGCATAGCTAGCGTCTTTAGTCCACGAGGATCGCATCGGAAACTGACCAGTTCCGCTACCCCAGTAAGCCGTTGAAAGGATATTCAGCGGGCGTGCTGTAATGTCGGATTGGTCGTAGAGAAAGTCGCTGTAGACCATGAAGCCATTGCCCATTTTTGGCACAGATGATTCGGCCATCAGAGTCTTGGCTGCGCCAGAAATGGCCTCACCTGGATACAGCCTCATCAATATCTGCAAGTAGTCGCGATGGTAGTCAAAAAAGGCTGCAGTAGAGTCGCGTGATTGATCGCCGGTGGGGGCTAAGAAGTTCAGTGTTGGTACCACGCTATGCATCATGTGGGCCAATGAAGATTTAGCGTGCGGTGTCAGGTCGGCGATCCGTTCGCCAGTGGACCGCTCCCACCAATCGTAAAGCATGAACAGGCTCTTCATGGCCGTGCCGTAGCCGGTTCCCTCTCTCGATCCACCCCCATTCAAATCGCGCATGAAGGTGGGAACCAACTGGTTCTGAATCTTTGCGATGCGAAATGTGTCGAGCCAAGTCTGCGCCTGAGAATTCTCACCGTACGTAGCCAAACCAAGAAACATCGTCGCCTGCAAGAACGAGTAGTAGTAGTTATTTGATGGATTGTCGACCGACCAACCTGACCAAGGATACGAGGCGTTACCCCATCTAGCCGACTGGAAATTCCAGACGTTCCAGACAGCCTGATTTGCGTAATTCATCCACCGTGTCCGCTGCGTGGCAGTCATGGTCGCGCGACACCAGTCGTAAACTAGCGAAAGATTCCCGATGAGCATGCCGACATGCAGATAACTGTCGCCCGCAACCGTTGCTCTTTGATTGGAAGCAATCAAAGCTTCTTCCGACAACACGAACTTCTCGGTCTCATCGACTGCGTATCGGCAGTACGCCGCGTTACTATTGACCTGGCCCATTAAGGCGGCATACCAAGGTTGAAATAGGTAGGAATCGCCGCCGCCAAGCTGTGCATCAACCAGGCCCTTGAAGCGCATCGCGCTTGGCGCCTGTGCGTTGACCAGCGAGCGCAGTCGGTTCAGCGTTGCGGAATCGGAGATTAGAATTCGTGGTGAGCCCAAAGCTGCCAGCGTGTATGCACCAACGGGCGTCGTGCTATTGGTGGGTGCTACCGTGGTTGTTGAGTTCGTGGGCACCACTGTAGTCGGTGTGCCAGTCGTTGCTACGGTAGTAGTCGGGTCCGTCGCTGCTAAGGTGGTCGTCGTGTCCGTCGTTGCGACGGTGGTCGTCGTGCCAGCTGGTACGTCCAGGTTCGTCGTCGTGCCTACCAAGTTGCCAGGCGAAGCCGGATTCTCAGTCTCGGCAATCGCCGCCAAAGTGTCAGCGCTAAACCCCCCACCGCCGCATGCGGTTAGCCCCGCGGCCAACGCCAACGCACAAATCATTCTGACCGACCTCGCCCAGGTTCCTCGAACTCTTACGATACGGTATTTCATGGGGTCCTCCAAGTGACACGGCCCCGGCAAGGAGCAAAGTAGGCTTTGTTTCGGGTGCTCATAAGAACCTTGACACCGCGTTGATGTGAAATTTGTCACGTTTTACAGAGGAATTGCGGCCGAAACTGTGTGCCGCTGAGGAACGGTGCACGGGGTCCGATGAGCGGCGGTCGCGATGGACCTGGTGACCCGCGTTCGTGGAGGCCCTCAGCAAAGAGCTATGATCAGGCCCGTATCGCGACTCTGGTCGTGGGAGATAATTCGAGCCATTGCAGTAAGGGGGGGGGATGCGCACGGCAGCGAACGGCAATAATCGACTGGGGATGTCAGCGTGAGGTTAGCGCGCAGCATTATCTACTCGGCTGCAGGCAGGAACGTGGAGATGTTGCTTGGAATGGTCACGTCCATTCTTATCGCGCGTACGCTGGGAGCCAAGGATTACGGTCTCTACTCTCTTTTGATGATGTGGGTCGTGCTGTCCCAGTCATTGGTGACAGCCGGTATACCTCCGGGAGTGGTCAGGTTTGTGGCCCAAGCGCGGGCTCGAGGAGCAAGCGAGATTGGCGCCGCGGTCGTTCGTTACCTAGGGCGTGTGCAACTAGCCAAGCTGGGTCTTGCTCTGGCGATCGTCGCGATAGCCCTGCCGCTCTACGTTGGTTTGGGACCGAATAGCGTGACGTTAGTGTCGATCGTGCTCGTGCTGGCGGCGATCGCATTTCGCACGCAGTATCGGTTTAACTTGGCGGTGTCAGAGGGAGGGAATGATTTTCGCAGCATTGCGATCGTCGCGTGGGTAGGTAGTGCGTCCAACCTCCTGCTCGTAGGAGTAGCGAGCATAGCCCATTTGCCTGGACCGGGGACGACGGTGTTTCTCTCGGCGTATGCGCTGAGTGCGCTCGTCTTCATGCTTGTCAGCGCTTGGGCTAGCCGGTGCTATCGACTAAAGGGAGCAGCGGTAGAGATCCCGGCAAGCCTCTCGGCAGAAATCTCGCGGCACCTGAGAATCGTGACGCCAAGCGCCATGATTGGGCAACTTGTGGGGAGTCAGATAGAGATCTTCTTCCTCGGAATCTGGGCCGTTCCGGAGGATGTCGGTTACTTCCGTATCGGACTTAACCTTGCCGTGGGAGTTGTAGCGCTTCTCCCGGGGACCATCGCGGCGGTAGCCATGCCCTACATATCGCGGTCGGTCGTTGAGGGTAAGGCTGCGGCTGCCGAAACCTATCTGAAGCTGACCAGGTATATTGTTCTGCTCGCCGTTCCGGTCGTCGCCATTGCTACGGTCTTGTCCCAAGCCGTGGTGATTACGCTTTACGGCCCGGCATTTTCTGGCGCGGCGATGGCCCTTCCAGTCATGACTCTTGCAATCGCTCTAACCGAAATCAACACGCCAGCTCAGTGCTACCTACTGAGTGCGAGCAAGCAGCACATGATATTGGTATTCACGATTGCCACCCTTGCGTTGAAGTTGACCGCTGGCGTACTGCTAATCCGGCATTTCCATCTTGCTGGCGCGTTGGCATCAATTCTTCTCATAACGCTGATAATTGTGATCGGCAAGAGTTGGCTCGTATGGCGCGATCTTGGCGCAGGTTTTCCATTTGGAACCACGGTTCGTGCCGTGATTTTCTCGTGCGTCGCCGCTGCGCCAGCAGTATTGTTAATCGATCGAGTTGCTGCGGTCGCCGTTATCACATTGGGGGGTGCGGCGTTCGCGGCGATTTACGGGGCAGCTGTCCTCTTCGGACGCTGCCTTAGCGCCGCCGATCTTCGCAGTGCGCGTGGGATGGCTGAAAACCTTCCCGGCATATTTGGGCGAAGCGTCCGAGCGCTATTGAACTGGGCAAGAACGACCCATGTCTAGCTAGGAGAACTTGTCTGAAGCTGGGCCTGGGCTCAAGGCGTCGACTGTATCGAAACTCAATCCGCGCCCGCGGATCTCATCGAGAATGAGCGGCAGTGCCAGCGTCGTGTGCGCATAGTCTTCGTGAAAGAGGACGATGTCGCCGCTTCGAGATCTTCCCGCGACGTTTGCGAATGTTTGGTCAGAAGATTCTGTCGCGTGGTCCATGCTATCTATGGACCAGTAAACAAAGCGGAAACCCAGTCTGGCGATTGCGATAAATGACCTCGGTGTGACAGCGCCATATGGTGGACGAAAGTCTCGCTTCAACGCTACGCCCAATATATCCTCCAAGGCCGCTTGGCCTTGTTTGGCGTCCTCTATGATCTCGTTGATGGGGTGGAGGCGCGCATTTAGGTGCGAGAAGCTGTGATTTGCAACTTGGTGGCCGCAAGCGTGAATTGCCCTGACCAAGCTGGGATGGTTGAGCGCCTTGCTTCCGACGAGGAAGAAGGTTGCGCGAGCTTCGACATTGCTCAGTATGTCCAGAATACGTGCTGTGTGACGCGAATCGGGGCCGTCATCGAAGGTAATTGCAACTGAACGGGTGGAGTGCCGTTTACCTTCAATGATTGCCGCGCCCGGAAAGAGCAACGATACGGACTTCTTGACGTGTCTACCGATAGACATATTTACCTGTCAATGAGATGAGATATTCCGCGTTATGGCCGGACTGATTAGAATTTCCGGCAAACCATTTGATCGCCTGGGCAGCGCCATAACTTCACGGCCGAATCATCGCTGAGGTACTAGGCACGTAATCTTCACGGGGTTGCTTTGGAAATAAACCAGTCTGTCGATGATGTTGATCCGAACCACCAGTTGAACTTGCGAGTGGGGGCAATGCGGTAGGCGGCACGATTGCCGTCAGCGTTGATTTTCCCATCAGCAAAACTCGCCAGCGCACATCCTCGCAGGCCGCCGACTTGTCTGCGGATAAGTTCGGTCGCCCATCCTAGCTGTTCGCCGGCCCAAATGCCACGGTACAGCATACCCAGGACATCATATGCGTGTTCCTTTGGTGCCTGAAAATGAGAGCTTGACGAGTCTTTGCTCGCTAGGTACCTGGGAGCGAGGCCAAGTCCGGAATTTTCAGCGCATGTCTGTTCGACGAGGCCGTGATCGGATACGAATTTCGCGTAATTATAAATTGCTTTTAGAGCTCTTTTATCGCCGCTCAGGGAGTAGTAGTTTCCAAGAGCCTCGACCAGCAGAGCGCTCATCCACGGCGACATGATCCAACCGGCTTTATCGATTCCCTCGTGGACCATCCACGTGTGCAGTAGAATTCCGCGCATATCGGGTGGATATCCGTGCGGCGGGGTCGCAATATCCTCAAATATGCCGTTCACGATATCGATTGCACGCTTCCGGTAGCGCTCCGCTCCCGTGGCCTCAAAGGCATACAATGCGTCCGCCAGAGAGATTGCCACCAGTCGTTCGCTCCACAGCGCATCGCGACTTGATGCTGGCGGCAATCGGGTCGAAACCTGCTCACCCACGAAGTCGGCAATCGCCACGATGCGCGCGAGCAAATGCGCATCACCAGCCAGCAAGTATGCGGTTAGCAGACCTCCCGAGACGGAATATTTCGGATCCCCCCGGTCGCGCCATGAAGAAACTGGCTTCTTTCTGAACGCGCCGCGCCGGTACGGTGGTCTCGAGTCATCAATGGCAATCCACGAAGCGTAGTACTGGCTGGCCCGATGAGCGTGGCGCAACCACTTCAAATCCCCTGTCTGGATATAGACGTTCCAGAGGGTCTGGGGTCGATCGTAGAGCCATCCTTCGACCTCGACGCGCCAGTCGATAAGTCCTTGGCCGTTGTCACTCCTTTCGAAGGTAACTACCTCTGGGGATGCGTCGTTGACCGCGGTTCGTGCATAACCCAGCAGGTACTCGCGGATCTGCTGGTCGGAAATCGGTGCAACGGGACCGTTTAGATTCTGCTTCATCAGCCACGACGATGGAAGCGTGACCCATACCTTGGGCTCGAGAATGGTTGGCGCGTTCGTGTCGATTTGGTAGTTGTCCGTGGCTGGGTGCTCGGCTGAGAGCGGTTGAGCCTTCGGGCCCCAACCACTGGGGACATTTTCCCGGGTCACGGCAATGAACCCGCTCCGGTCCCGGACCAAACCCCAGTGAACCTGATAGCGCGTCTGTCCTTTGCCCAGACAGACGTGGTTGAAACTTATTAGCAGTGAACGGATTGATTTGCCGTCCATGCTCGTATCAACAAGATGTCGCCACCGCGCTAACTCCAAGGCACCGCTCGGTATTACGACACCACTCGGTGTTTCAATGCGAACCATTCGCGCGTCCGCGAGCTCTCCTCGCGGAAATGGCATGCCGAAGCTGACGGTTTGCGGGCCCGCACTACCCGCTGAGCAATGCAGCTCGAGGGGTATGACATCCTTTTGTTCCATCGCCACCGATGGGCCGGACTCCGTTAATGCGAGTGCCACGCCAACCAGTATCGGTGCGTAATAACATACGCGTTTAACCAATTGAGGGCAGATCCCTGTCAGCCAGTTGCCAATAGGATGCGCGTCGTGAGCCAAATGAAGGCGAGGCTTGCCATTTCGAAGAGGACCAGCCACCGAAACCTCGAACCTAACGCGAACGACGGTAGGTGTGGCCAGCGCACGTGTGATGATTGATAGAGACCGACGATCATCGCCAGCAGCACGTACAAAGGAATGGCATATGAGCGTGACAGGAAGAATGAGGATCCCAGGCACCCGGCAAGCGCATACAGCAGGATACGCGCCAGGCGTTGGTGCTCTGCCCATGAATCATCGCCCTCAATACAGTGCGGCGATTTGTGGGGCGATTCTGGCGGAGGAGCGCGCACCAATGCGAGCAACATCATCGTCGAAAGCGCAACTAGCGATAACCAGAAGAAATATCCGATCAGTCCGAGTTCGGCCGCGGCGAGTACGAAGGAATTGTGCGCCGTACGCACATGGTGGTCAGTAAAGAGACCTTTGCCAACCCCAAAAAGAGGGGATTGCTTCATCATTTGGAAGCCCTCGTACCAGGCTTCGACTCGCTCGTTCGCGGATTCTTCATCCGCCGATATGTCACCCATCCTATCGGGTGCCGCAAAAAACAGCGCTGCCAACAGAGCAGGGACGACGATCAGGCTCCTCCCCCAACCGCGGCGCAGCAGAGAATAGACACCGATCATCGCCGCGAGAGAAACAATTGCGCCTCGGGAATTGGTCAGATAAGCTCCATAGAGGATTGCCGTGACGGCAGCGATTGCGACGATCGAAGTCAGCTTGTTGCCTCCCCGCCGAACAAAAGACAGCGTCAGCGGGAGGGCAATCAGGAACGCCATTGCCAGATCGTTCGGGTCATTGAGGAAGCCGACATATGTAATCCGTTCCTGGCTCTGAGGCATCCCCGACCATCCGACGCCGCTTTGTGCTTGATTGATTCCGTGCCAAGCGATCACCCCATTCACTGCGGCCAGGACGAAGAACATCTGACGCAATCGCTTTGGCGAGTTCAACAGCGTTGCCGCGACAATGAACAGGACGACAATCGGAATGAAGTCGATGAATGCGTTTAGCGCTCCACCGAACCAGCGTGCTCCGAAAATTATCGAGATCGGGATCCAGAAGAGCAGCCCCAGCATCAAGCCATACTGCGGCGCGTCAAATCGTTTCCCCTGCACCGGCAGCCAGACGATCAGCATGAGTCCCATCAATATCGGCAACAACGGCACGTTGCGGAATGTCTCCTGATACTGCAGGTACTCAAAGGGGCGTAGGTAAACGAGGATGACGTAGAGCAGCAGCATGGCGAAAGGGAGGAAAGGACTCTGCTGCGCCGCCGTCGAGGGAACGACTTTGATAGAAGGGAAGGCGCTGCGTCGCTGGACGCGCTCCTCCTGCACTACAGGGCTGCTCATTCGCTGCCAGTCGCCCCGGAAACCGCTGTTGAGTCGGTTTGGGTATCGTGCGGACCGTTCCCGGGGCCGCGCAGCGAGCGCAACACCTTGCGCAGCATCTCGTTGGTGATTTGCTGCGAAGCTTCGAGCATCGCCAGGCGGTCTTCCAGCGCACCGAAGCGGTCGAGGCCAGCCTCCTCGGAACCCCCGTTCCGTGTATCCCACGACCCGTCCGAGAAACCGGCTCCCGGCACGCCGCGAACGCCGATCTGTCCGGTGCCCTGCGCGTTGTCCGGGGTGGGGATGCGCGACGGTCCGAGCTCCTCGGCCAGTTCCGCGAAGCACTCGTCGACGTGTTGCGGTTCGATGTGCGCTCGTTCGGCCAGGAAACTCGCCAGCAGCACGCGGTCGCACAGGGCGTTGATCCGGCGTGGCACGCCGGCGGTGTGGATGAAGATCCGCTCAAAGCTCTCCGCGTCGAACCCGGGACGGTTGCGCCAGCCCACGTGGCGCAGTCGGTGTTCGATGTAGGCCTGGGTTTCGGCCAGGTCGAGCGGCCCGAGATGGTAGGAAGCGAGGATGCGTTGCTTCAACTGGCTCATCTGGGCGTGCTGCATGATCTGCCGAAACTCGGGCTGGCCGACCAGGAAGCTCTGCACCAGTGAACGGTTTTCGACCTGGAAGTTGGAGAGCATGCGCAGTTCCTCGACCGCCCGCGGCGAGAGGTTTTGGGCCTCGTCGACGATCAGCAGCGCCCGCCGCCCTTCGGCGTGCAGCGCCCGGAAATGCGCTTCGAGCCGTAGCAGCAATTCGGACTTGGTGATGCCCTGGCTCTCGATGCCGAAGCCGCCGGCCGCCAGCCGCAACAGGTCATCGGCGTCGACCTGGGTGCTGACGATCTGCGCCGCGCGCACCCGTTCGTTGGGCACCTTGCGCAAGAGGTTGCGCACCAGCGTGGTCTTGCCGGCGCCGACCTCTCCGGTGATGACGATGAAGCCTTCTCCCTGGTGCACCCCGTATTCGAGGTAGGCCATCGCGCGCTTGTGGCCGCGACTACCGTAGAAGAAGTCGGGGTCGGGATTGAGCTGGAACGGTTTTCCGCTCAGCCCGTAGTAAGTCTCATACACGCTCTGGTCCTCTTGGCGGCGCGGCGGCTGGTCTCATGCTCAGAACTTCAGGTCGATCCCGCCGAAGACGGCGTTTTCGTCGTAGCTGACCGCGCCGGCGCCGCTGCCGCGCTGCTCGGAGTGACGGATCCCGACGCCGGCGGTGGTTCGGGTGGTCAGCTTGGTCCGGGCCCCGGCCTCAAGCGCCGTGAGCCGATTGGTGGTGCCGAGCGTCGGCGATTCCACGCGCGCCTGGCGCGCCGTCAGGCTGATCGTGGTGGCGGCATCCATCTTGTGTTCCAGCGTTGCGTTGACACCGCTTTGCTGCTGCTCGCCCACCATGATCAATTCGATCGGCGTGGTGGATGCCCTGATCCCGCCCGTCAGCGCGCTGAACGAGGTGTCGACCTTGCTGTCGCGGATCGAGTGATAGGCGTTGACGACGACGCGGTTGCGCAGCGACTGGTAGGCGGCAGAGGCGGTGAGCGAGCGGTTCTGGACCACGCCATCGCTCAGCACCCCCGCGCCCTGCGGGATGCCGTAGCCCTTGAGCAGGCTGTCAATGATCAGCGCCTGGTAGATCGGGTTGGTTTCAGCGGCGAACCCGCCGGCGCTGTACAGCCCGCTGGCGTCGAAGAGGAAGGCCGACGCATCGCTCGAGGTCATTACGTCCTTGGTGTAGTTCAGCCCGAAAGCGAACTGCTCGAGCCGATGCGCGACGCTCAGCTTGCCGGTGGTGCCGTAGTACTGGTGCGCAACTTCGGCGCGCAGCGTGGTCCGTCGGCTCGGGTTCCAGTCGATGGTGGCCCCGGGACCGAAGCCGCTGGTGTCGCCAGCGGCATTCTTCAGGCCGTCAATGCCGTCGTAGTAGATCCCGCCACCGACGCGCAGTTCGGGGCTGACGATGTAGAAAGCCTTGAACGCCGAACTGTCGCGGTTGAGCACCAGGTTGCTGGCGTATTCGCGGCGCTGGTGCTCGCCATTCCAGGCCCAGCCCCAGCGATTGAATTGCGACCCGCTGGTGATCGTGGCGCCGAGTTTTTGTTCGAGCCGGGCGACGACGTTGGAGGTGTCGGCCAGGTTGGAGGTGGCAGCGCTGTATTGCGCGCGGTAGTCGGCGAAGGAGCCGAAGCGCCCCACAGCGTACGGGGCGAGCTGCAGGGTGCGCAGCTGGGTGGTGTTCTGCCCGTAGACGCCAGGATCGAAACTCATCGTGCCAAAGGGCAGCGCGCTGACGTCGGCGACGCTCGCCCTGGCGTCGAGCCAAAGCCAGTTGCCGACCAGCGCCATCGTGCCGTGGGCGTTGAGATTGGCCTTGAGCCAGCTGTTGTCGCTTTCAGTGCGCACAAACGAGCGCAGCGAGACGTCCACTTCGCCGGCGAGCCGCTGGGTCTTGATGCTGCCCCGGAAATAGGGCGACACCTCGGCAATGAAGCCGTTCTGCTCCGCGCCGGGAGCGCCAAGCAAGATGTTGTCGGAGTACAACAGTGAGCCTTTCACGCCCGGCTCGAAGCTCATCGTCCTCGGTGCGTCCGGGAGTTCGGCAGGGGGCGTGGTCTGCGCCACGGCGAAAGTCGTGCTGGTCATGACCGCACAGCCGAAGCCGATGGTGCGCAGAGTTGCGCCAAGCGAGTTACGCGGAGTGTGCATAGCCATATCCGTACCCTGTGTAGCCACTGTAGTAGCCCTTGGAGCGCGACTGCGCCTTGTTGAGCACCAGCCCGACCACCTCGCAGTGCGCGATGGTGGCGAGCGCCTCGGTTACGCCGTCCTGGGGTGTCCGCCCCGCCTCGACCACCAACACGATCTGGCCCATGTGCCCGGCGAGCACGCGGGCCTCGGTTGTCAGCAGCAACGGCGGTGAATCGAACACCAGGATTGTGTCAGGGTAACTCTCGCTGAGCCGTTCGACCAGTGTGGTCATCGCATCGCTGGCCAGCAATTCGGTCGACTGGCCATGTTGCCGGCCCGCCGGGAGGATCGAAAGCTTCTCCACGTTGGTGGGCTGCACCAGGGAGGTGACGTCTGGCGAGCCGTCGATCAGGCAGTCCATCAGCCCGGCAGCGGGGGATACACCCAATTCCCGCAACAACGCCGGCCGCGCCACGTCGGCGTCGATCAGCAGCACCTGGCAGTCGCGCTCGGCGGCGATGCTCATCGCCAGGTTGATCGCGCAAAAGGTCTTGCCCTCCGAGGGGAAGGCGCTGGTGATCATCACCCGCCGGCCGTTCCTGACATGGGCCGCGTTGCGCCCGAAGGCGTTATCGAGCAGCGGCCGCTTGATGACCCGGAATTCCTGGCCGATGCGTTCCTGGTCGCCCTCGGGGGTGACGTAGCCGCGTGCCCGCAGCGCCTCGAGTTGAATGTGCGCCTGCTGATTGGCGCTTGCCGGTGGCGCCGGCGGGGTGCCGGCCTTGGTTACAATCGGCGGGCTCGCGACTTCGGCAACGAGCGCAGGCGCTACCGGCCGCTTTGGCGCTTCGGTCGCTGGCGCCAGCGCGTTGCGCTCCATCAAGGCTTCAATGGTCGACTTCAGCGCCCCCGGGCGCTTGCCCTCCGGCCCCTTCTTGTCGGCTTCCGGGTCGCGGCCGGGAATCTTGCCGGCGGCTCGCTCGATCAGGCTCATCTCTCAATACCCCTTACTTGACCGCGTAGCGCAGCCAGTAGAAACCAAATAGTCCGACGAACATCGCCACGTAGGCGACGCTTGCGCCAGAAAAGGCCAGCCGGTCGCGCCGCGCCCGGGCGAGCGAGGCGGCGTTGGCAACCAGCGAGACCGCGCCCAGCAGTGGCCGGCCGGCGACCGCTCGCAAGGTGCCGGGGTCAAAGAACGTCGGCCGGAATTGTTCGCGCATGAACGGCGCAGCGATGCCGGCGCCAAGCGAGATGATTAACAGCAATCCAATCAGCAACGGCCGATTGGGCCAGACCGGTTCCGGCGCCACCCGCGGCGGATCGACGATCCTGAACTGGGCGATGTTGGCCGCGGTGTCCATGTCGCCCGACATCTGGGCCGACTCTCGCCGCTTGAGCAGTTCATCGTAACTCCTCTTGTTGACCTCGTAGTCGCGGGTCAGCTGGGTGTATTCCGCTTCGACCTGGGGAATCGTGGCCGCGGCGGCGCGCGCCTGCGCCACCTGCATTTCCGCGTCGGCGACCTTGGCCCGGGCCGATGCCACCTGCGACTCGATCGCGGCCAGCGCCACCCGCAGTTTCTCGTAGACCGGGTTGGCGATCTCGACGGTTCGCGTCGGCGTCGCGCTGGGCGGGCGCGCCGCCTCCGCGCGCCGTTCGGATTCCAGCTGGCGCTCGAGTTGCTCGAGCACCCGCGCCCCCTCCGAGACGTCGGGATGGGCTTCGGTGAAGCGGGTGCGCAATTCGGCCAGCCGGCGGCGCTGCAAGTCCACGCGCTTCTCGAGCTCCGACGCGCCCATCACCGGCGCCGGCCCGTCGAGGGGCGCAGCGGTCTTGATGACCGGCTTCTCGCCGCTCAATTGGGCGTTGATCGCCGCCCGCGATGACTCGGCCTGGCGCAGTTCGAGCCGGGCCTCGCCGGCCGTCTTTTGCAGTTCGCCGACTCGCTGGACGTAGCTCTGCGCCAGGTTGGGCATCTGGTTGATGTTGGCGATCTTGAAGTTCTTGAGCGCTTCTTCGGCCTTGAGCAGCTTTTCCTCGTAGGCCTTGATCTGTTCGTCGATGAAGCGGCGCGCCTGCTCGGAGTCGCGGCGCTTGTCGCCGAGGTTGGACTCGACGAAGATCGACAGCAGCGACTGCACCACGCGCTGGGCGCTCGCCTTGCTGTCGTTGCGGTAGGTGATCAGGTAGAGATTCGACGCCCGGTTGCCGCTGCCTCGTGCCGGCTGGAACTGGATGTCCTTGGCCAGGTCATCGATAAGCTCGCTGCGCTGGAGGTCGTTGCGGGCCTTGAGGTCGAGGTCCGACATCCGTGCCACGCGCTCCAGGTTGGGGCGGCTTAGTAGCGTCCGGCTCATCATCGCCACCTGCTGCTCGAGATCGGGCTGGATCGTCAACCCGGTCATCAGCGGCTTGAGGATCGACTGGGTGTCGACATACACCCGTGCGCTCGCCTCGTACTTGTTCGGCATCAGCACTATCACCGCCGTGCCGATTATCGCCACGGTAAACGCCGCCGACACCCCCCACCAGCGGTAGAACCAGATGCTGCGTAGCGCAGTGCGCAGTTGCTCGATGAATTGCTGCATGACTATAGGTCTCGCCTTGGGGTCGTCTTCAGAACCAACTCTCGGGGATGATGATCACGTCGCCCGGCATCATCTCGACGTTGGCGCTGACATCGCCTTTCTTGAGCAGGTCGCTCAGCCTGATGTTGTATTGCTTGTCGCCTTCGGCGCGGCGTACCAGCACGGCGCGGTTGCCCGCGGCGAATTCGGTGATCCCGCCGACCGCGATCATCACGTCGAGCAGGGTCATCTTCTGGCGGTAGGACAGCGCCTGCGGTTTGGCCGCCTGGCCGACCACCCGGATCTGCTCGGCGCTGGGGCCGACGAAATTCTTGACGACCACCGTGACGACCGGGTCCTTGATGTACTTCTTCAACCGACCCTCGATCTCGCGGGCCAGTTCGGTCGGGTCCTTGCCGATCGCGACCATGTCCTCGATCAGCGGCGAGGTGATCTTGCCATCCGGCCTGACCGGGACGGCGCCGGAAAGTTCCGGGCTGCGCCAGACCACGATGTCGAGCTGGTCGCCCGGGCCGATCAGGTACTTGTAGTCAGGTGCCGCGGCCTTGGTTGGCGCTGACGGCAGGTTGCCCGCGGCGCAGCCGGCCAGCAAGGCAATGGCGAGCGTCGCCAGCGCAGTGCGCACGGTCAGGGCGAGGCGGAAGATCTTCATGGCAATGGTTTCCTTCTCAATCAATTCAATTTGCCGCGCACGGACGCGACGCGCAAGTAACTTTCTCACGGAAGCGACGCCAATGTGCCGCCCGGCCGCAACAGCCCGACGGCTGGTCGCTCTGGCGCTTGTGGGCTAGAGCTTGGCCGCCAGCGCCTTGGCCTCGTCGGCCAGCGGGCCGGGCGCAACGTCCTTGAGCACGGTCTCGACCTCCTTCTTCGCCCCGGCCTTGTCGCCGCCTGCCGCCAACGCCTCGGCCAGATGGAGCCGGAACTGGTTGGACTTGGGCGCCAGCGCCACGGCTTGGCGCATGGTCTCGATCGCCCGGGCGTGCTGGCCGGCAGCGCTTAGCACCGTGCCCAGCGTATCGATCACCGGTGCGGCACGTGGCGCCAGCGCCGCGGCCTTCTCGGCGTAGGTCAGGGCGGCTGGGTCCTTGAGCTGGGAGAGTGCCCAGGCAAGGTTGTTGAGCGCCCCGACGTTGGTCGGTTGCCGGGCGATTACCCGTTGATAGTGTCCGCTCGCCTCCTTCCAGTGCTTCTGGGCGATTTCCTGGTCGCCGGCATAGAGACGCATTGCCACGTCATCGGGGTTCTTCGCGAACCAGGCAGTCAGCACCGCGGCGGCCTCGTCGCCCTTGCCGGTGCGCCGCAGCGCCTGGTGCAGCCGAACCACCAGCAATGATTGCGGTGATTTGGCCAGCGCCTTGCGGTAGGCGGCGGCGGCCTGCGGCCAGTGTTGCTGCGCCGCCTCGAGGTCGCCGTCGATCGCCAGTGCCAGCGGGTGATCAGGAAGTTCGCGGTGCATCGCCGCGGCCGTGGCCTTGGCCTCGTCGGTCTTGCCCATTCGCTGCAGGGTCATCACCAGCGCCGCCCACGGCTCGCCGGCCTTTGGGCTCAACTCGGCGGCCTTGCGGAAGTTCTGGGCTGCGCCGGCGTCGTCCTTGAGGGAAACCCGGACCTCGCCCATGCGCATCTGCAGCGGCGCCGAGATGGGGTTCGCCTTCAGGATCTGCTCGAAAGTGCTGATCGCCTGGGCGTTATCGCCCATTCGCAGGTAGGCGGTGCCGAGCCTGTCGAGCAGTGCGGCGTTGCCGGCATGGGTGGCCAGGCCGGCTTGCAGCAGGGGTACCGCCTCACGCGGCGCATCTCCCTGGAGATGGAAGTCGGCCAGTGCCAGCACCGGGGCGAGTTCGCCGGGATTGCCGCTGCGCGCGCGCTCGAGCAGTGCGAGCGTGTCCTTGCGCGCGCCATCCGTGGCGGCATTCAACCGCGCCAGAGCCAGCAGCGCCTGGACGTGATTCGGACTCTTCTTGAGCACCTCCTCGAAGCGCTTGCGGGCCTCTTCCGGGTGCTTCTCGGCCATGTCCAGGGCTGCGAGGTTGGCGACGGCGGGGAAGAAGGTCTGGTCCTTGGCGAGAGCACTCTCGAAAGCACCCCGGGCGCCCGTGGTATCGCGTTTGCCGGCCAACGCCATGCCGCGCAGGTTCAGTGGCAGCGGGCTGTCGGGCACTTTGGCCACGAGCGCGTCGATTGCCGTTAGAGCCTTGTCGTAGTCGCGGTCGCGCAGTCGCGCCAGCACCAGCGCCAGGTCGGCTCGATGGCTCTGGGAGTCGAGCTTGACCGCCTCCTCGAGCTCGGCGTAACCCTCGGCCTTGTCGCCTGCGGCCAGTTTCGACAGCGCCAGTCCGGTACGCTTGCGGGGGTCTTGCGGCGCCAGCTTGGCAGCCGCGGCGAAGTATTCGTCGGCCTTGGCGACGTCGTTCACCCTCAGTGCCGCCTCGCCGGCGATGCCATAGAGCGTCGCGTCCTTGATGCCACGTTCGAGCGCCGGCCGCACCGCCTCGAGCGCGCGCTCTGGTGCGTTGTTGCGCAGCAGCGTCGCGCCCAGCAGACGGTAGCCCTGCGCCGCCTTGGGCGCGCGTTCGATCACCTTGCGGGCGTTGCTCTCGGCCTGTTCGAACAGGTTCAGCCCGAGATAGATGTTTCCGGCCAGCGCCACCCCGGGCAGGAATTCCGGGGCGATGTGCAGCAAGTCCTCCACTGCACGGCGCGCCTCGCCGAGCTGGTTGTCGCGCAGCTCGATCTGGGCGCGCAGGTAGTAGGTGCCCGGACTCTTGGGCGCGATCCGTTCGAGGTCGGCCCAGCGCTTGCGGGCGGCCGCGACGTCGTTGAGCTCGAGTTCAATGGAGGTGAGCATGGCGCGCACCGAGGCATTGTCGGATTGCTTCGCAGCCACCTTCTCCAGGGGGGCGCGCGCCGCGGCGAAGTGGCCATTGGCCAGTTCCAGGTCGCCCTTGGCGGTGAGCGCTTCGACTGACTCGGGCGCCGCGGCGAGTATTTCGTCGATCCGGGCGAGCGCCGCAACGCGGTCGCGCGCGGCATCGAGCATCACCAGGCCAATCTTGGCCGCGACATGATTGGGGTCAGCGACGAGCGCCTGCTCAAGGCGAGCGCGGGTCTGGGTGGTGTCACCGAGCCCCGCGTATGCGCGCGCCAGGGTCGTCAACGCTGTTGCCTGCGCTGCCGGGTCCGCAAGCGCCAGGTCCCTGCCGGCGTCGAGCGCCGGTTGGAACTGCCGGGTCTGCACCAGAGCGTCGAGCAGTTGCGGCAGCACCCGCGTGCGGTCGGCGCCGAGCTCGAGCGCGCGGCGGAATTCCTTCTCGGCTGCCAGGAAGTTGCCGGCGCGGCGGTACATTTCGCCGAGCAGTGCTCGGCCCTCGGCGCTGTCTTCCTGCTGCAACAGGTTTTTAAGATGGATCTCGGCGGTGCGGGCGTCGCCCGCCGCGAGCGCCGAACGCGCCTTGTCGAGCAATGCCGCCGGACTGTCGTGCCCGAAGCAGCCGGTCAGCACCACGGCGGCAGCAATCAGTAGCGCACCAAGGTGCGACCGGGGGCGTTTAACGAAATCAGGCTTGTTCATTGGCGTCTCCGTTGTCCTTCTGGCGCAGCGCTATGGCGTCACACCTTCGTTTGATCAATTATTGGCGCAGCCCGAGCCGTTCGAGCAGGTCGTAGAGCGTCGGGCGGCTGATTCCCAGCAGTTCGGCGGCCTGGGTAACGTTGTCGCCGCAGTGGGCCATCGCCCGCAGCACCGCATCGCGCTCGGCCACTTCGCGCGCCTGGCGCAGGTTGAGCAGCGTCGCGCCGTTGGCCGGCTTCAGCCCCAGGTCCTCGGCGGTGATGGCATTTCCATCGGCCATGATAACCGCGCGCCGGGCGGCATTCTCCAGTTCACGGACATTGCCGGGCCAGGAGTGGGCCTCGATGGCGCGCAGGGCGTCTTCCCTGAACGGCAGCGGATCGCGGCCGTTCTCGGCGGCGAACCGGGCCACAAAGGCCCGTGCGAGCAGAGCCGCATCACCGGTGCGTTGAGCCAGCGGCGGAATGGTGAGGACCATCTCGCTCAACCGATAGAACAGGTCCTCGCGAAATGTGCCTTCGGCGATGCGCTCGCGCAGGTTGCGGTGGGTGGCGCAGACCACCCTCACGTCGATCGCGATCTCGGTGCGCCCGCCGATGCGCTCGATCACCCGCTCCTGCAGGAAGCGCAGCAGCTTGGCCTGCAAGGCCATCGGCAGGTCGCCGATCTCGTCGAGGAACAGGGTGCCGCCGTTGGCGAGTTCGATCTTGCCGTGGGTCTGCTTGATCGCCCCCGTGAAGGCCCCTTTCTCATGGCCGAAGAGCTCTGATTCGAGCAGGTTTTCGGGGATCGCGGCGCAGTTGATCGCGACGAAGCGGCCGGTTGCGCGCGGCGAGAGCTGGTGCAGCGCCCGCGCCAGCACTTCCTTGCCGGTACCGCTGTCGCCTGCCAGCAACACCGTCGCGCCGGTCGGCGCGAGCCGTTCCACCTGGCGGCACAGGGCCTGCATGCCGGGGTCATTGGTGATCAGTCCGGCGAGCGGCTCGGCCCGCTCGGCGCTCAGGCGTCGGTTTTCGGCCTCGATGTTGGCGAGCCGGAAGGCCCGCGCGACGATCAGGCCCAGCACGTCCTGGTCGAAGGGCTTGGCGAAGAAATCGTAGGCGCCCATGCGTACCGCCCGCAGTGCGTTGGCGTGGTCGCTTTGCCCGGTGAGCACGATGACCTTGGTGAGCGGCGCCAGCTCGAGGATGTCCTCAAGGATCCGGAACCCTTCGGTGGTGTTGTCCGGATCGGGGGGCAGCCCCAGGTCGAGCGTGACGACCAGCGGTTCGTGGCGGCGCAGGGCCGCGACGGCGCTATCGCGCTCGCCCGCAACCACCACCTGGTAGCCGTCGAACGCCCAGCGCATCTGCTTCTGCAAACCGGCGTCGTCCTCGACGATCAGCAGGGTGGGCAGGTCCTGGGG
>JACZKY010019065.1_pt1 | contig 18248 bp, 15 predicted proteins | sample 8237611 | NCBI WGS metagenome assembly JACZKY01 (sample SAMN16148055, study PRJNA663545) | marine sediment metagenome | biome: sediments and biomass from bioreactor inoculated with such sediments; feature: coastal sediments; material: methane- and iron-fed bioreactor; isolation source: Bothnian...
CCTGCGGCGCCACCACCGGCGCGGATCCGCAGACCGACCTCGGGCGGATCTTCTGGAACCAGCTGACCGTGCACGGCTCCACCATGGGGACCCACGCGGAGTTCGCCGGGATGCTGAAGATCTTCCGGGACGGGAAGGTGAGGCCGGTGGTCGACACGGTGTTTCCCCTGCCGGAGGCCCGGGAAGCGATCCGCCGCCTCGAGGAAAAGCGCCAGTTCGGCAAGATCGCGCTGCGGATCGATTGACGGTGTCGGGCCTCTTTGCTAGGTTGAAGCGCAAGAAGGACACTTCCAAAGGAGGGGCCGCGATGATCACCTTCGAGTACCGATTCGACATCCTCCCCGGCAAGGGCGCCGCGTACGAGAAGTACGTCAAGGGGCAGGGAAAGAACATCTGGACGAAGTACAGGGGCGTGAAAACCGTTCGGAAGTACAAGAGCATGCTGGGAGGATCCTCCCCCCAGCGCGTGGTCCAGGTGGACCTCGACTCGCTGGCCTCGCTCGAGAAGATCCTCTCCGACCCGGGATTCCGGAGGGCGAAGGAGAAGTTCCACGACCTGGTCACGAACGTCACCGACTCGCTGCTCGTATCGGTCTGACCCGCCGTCGGGGGACACTCCATCCTTCCCTGCCCGGGTCGGACCAGGAGTGTCCCCCTAAGACCTAAGACCGGCCTCCCGTTCTCATTTCCTCTGCCGCAGGATCTCCTCGTAGACTTCCTTCCGCGACAGCCCGGTCCGCTCGGCGATCTCCTTCGCCAGGTCGCGGGACGACCCCGAGCTGTCCTCCACCGCGGCCCGGACGATCTCCTCGACCGACAGCTCCACCGTCTTCGGCACGCCGGCCACCACCACGGTGACCTCGCCGAGGACGCTCTCCCGCCGCCCAATCTCGGCGGCCAGATCCGGCAACGTGCCGCGCACGATCTCCTCGTGCACCTTCGTCAGCTCCCGCACGATGCAGGCGCGCCGCTCCCCGAACGTTTCCGCCGCGTCCTCGAGGAACGCGGCGAGGCGGTGCGGGGACTCGTAGAAGATCATCGTCCGCGTCTCGCGGGAAAGGGCCGTGAGGGCCTTGCGGCGGCGCTCCTTTCGGTTGGGCAGGAACCCTTCGAACGTGAAATGGTCGGTGGGAAGGCCGGAGACCACCAGGGAGGCCACGAGCGCCGACGGACCGGGGATCACCTCCACGGGGATCCCGTCCGCGACGGCGTCCCGCACCAGTTCGTATCCGGGGTCCGAGATGGCGGGCGTCCCGGCGTCGGATACCAGCGCCACGCTCTCCCCTTCGCGCAGCCGCCGAAGGATCCCCGCCCCCGCCCGCGCCTTGTTGTAGTCGTGGAAGACGACCATCGGCGTGCGGATCTCGTAGCGGTTCAGCAGCTTCACGGTGCGGCGGGTATCCTCGCAGGCGATCACCGGCGCCTCCTTCAGGACGCGCACGGCGCGGAAGGTGATGTCCTCCAGGTTCCCCAGCGGCGTCGCGACGACGTATAACGTCCCGGTACTCATGCCCACCCCCGGCTCACATAGTAGCCGCGATCGCGGGCATTTGAAACCGGCCGTCGCGCCGAGGTCTTCGATATTCCCGGATTCCCCCGTTGCAGCCGGAAGCGATGATCGTCGGCTTCGGAAACGGGACGCGGCACCGGGAACGTCGATTCGCCGCGCCGGCCAGGCGTGGGACCGAAGATGGAGGGGGACACTCCTGGTTTTCCCGGCGAAAAAACAAGGAGTGTCCCCCCTCACGGCGAGGAATCGCTACGACGCCGGAGCGGACGCGGCGGCGTTCGAATGCAGGCATGTTTCCGAAGGTGGCCGTCATAGCTTCCTGTTGTCGATGACCCGCCTGGCCTTCCCCTCGGGCCGGTCGATGGTGTTCTTCCCGACGAGCTTCACGTCCACGGTGATCCCCAGCTCGTGGGCCAGCCGTTTCCGGATCGTGTCCGCCTTTCCGCCTTTCCGGCGCTCCCCGTCGTAGGCGGCCACCTCTTCGGCCTCGACAATGACGGTGGCCTCGTCCATCGCCTCCTTCCGATCGATCACGATCTGGTACTGCGGCCCGCCCCCCTCGATCTCGTAGATCAGGGATTCGATCTGGGTGGGGAAGACGTTCACGCCCCGGATCTTCAGCATGTCGTCCGTCCGCCCCACGACACGGCTCATCCGCATCCCCGTCCGGCCGCACGGGCAGGCGTCCGGCAGGAGGCGTGTCAGGTCCCGCGTCCGGTAGCGGATCATCGGGAACGCCTCCTTGGTAAGCGTCGTGATGACGAGCTCCCCCCTCTGGCCCGCCGGAACGGGTTGGAGCGTCTCCGGGTCGACCACCTCCACGAGGAAATGGTCCTCGTGGATGTGCAGCCCGCTGCGCTCCCGGCATTCGCCGGCAACCCCCGGCCCGAGGACCTCCGACAGCCCGTAATTGTCGGTGGCGACGATCCCGAGCGCGTCCTGGATCTCCTGCCGCATCCCCTCCGACCACGGCTCCGCTCCGAAGAGGCCGTGCTTGAGCGATAGGGCGGAGACGGGGATCCCCATCTCCCGGATCGTGTTGGCGATCCGCATCGCGTACGAAGGGGTGGACACGAGCGCCGTCGTCTTGAAGTCCTTCATGATCTGGATCTGGCGCGCGGTGTTCCCGATGGAGGCGGGGATCACGGAGGCGCCGACCCGCTCGGCGCCGTAGTGCAGGCCGAACCCCCCGGTGAACAACCCGTACCCGAAGCAGATCTGCACGACGTCGTCCTTCGTGACGCCTCCGGCGGTGAGGACGCGGGCCACGAGGTTGCTCCACATCTTGATGTCGTTCCGCGTGTAGCCCACCACCGCCACCGTCCCCGTCGTCCCCGAGGAGGCGTGGATGCGGACGACCTCGCGCAGCGGGACAGCGAAGAGGCCGTAGGGGTAATTCGCGCGCACGTCCTCCTTCGTCGTGAACGGCAGCCGGGCGAGGTCGGAGAGCGACCCGACCTCCTCCGGCGAGATCCCGAGAGCGTCGAACTTCTTCCGGTAGAAAGGGACGTGCGCGTAAACGCGGTTGAGCGTCGACTGCATCCGCTCAAGCTGGAGCTGCTCGAGCTCCTCCCGATCCATGCACTCCTTGTCCGGTTCCCAGTACATTCCGCCCTCCGATCCGTTACATCTTTCCTTCCGCGTCCAGATCCCGGCCGAGGTAGGCCCGTTGCACCTCGCGGTTCGAGAGGAGGTCTTCCGCCGTCCCTTCCATGATAATCCTGCCGGTTTCAAGAACATACCCGCGGTCCGCGATGCCCAGCGCGGCCTTCGCGTTCTGTTCGACGAGCAGAACCGTGCTGCCTTCCCCCCGGAGTCTGGTGATGGTCGAGAAGATATCCTTGATGATCAGCGGCGCGAGCCCCATCGAAGGCTCGTCCATCATGATCAGCTTCGGGCGCGCCATGAGCGCCCTCGCGATGGCGAGCATCTGCTGTTCGCCTCCGGAGAGCGTTCCGGCGAGCTGCCGCTCGCGCTCCCTGAGGCGCGGAAAGAGCCCGAAGACGCGCTCCAGGTCGTCCCGGACCGCATCGCCGCGCTTTTTCCGGTACTGGGGGTAGGCGCCCAGGAGGACGTTCTCCTTGACCGTCATGGGAGCGAAGACCTGGCGTCCCTCGGGCACGAGCGAGCAGCCGAGGAAAACGATCCTTTCCGGGGGCGATTTCCCGATCTCCGCCGTGTCGAACAGAATTTCGCCCGACCGCGCCGGGATCAGCCCCGAAACCGTCCTCAGGAGGGTCGTCTTCCCGGCGCCGTTCGCGCCGATGATCGTGACGATCTCTCCGGCCCCGATGTGCATCGTGACTTTTTTGAGCACCTTCAGCCTGCCGTATCCGGACTCGAGGTTCTTGATCCTCAGCATGCGGACCTCGATTCCGGAACGGCCGTTCCGGCCGCAGTTCCCCTCACGCGTCGTCCCCCAGATACACCCGGATCACTTCCCGGTTCTTCTGGATCGAGAGGGGGCGATCCTCGGCGATCTTCTCCCCGTAGCTCACCACGACGACCTCGTCCGAGATCTTCATGACGAGCGACATGTCGTGCTCCACGAGCAGCACGGTGACGCCCATGTCGCGGATCCTGGAGATCAACCTTCCCATTTCGTTCGTTTCCCGCATGTTCAGTCCGGCCGCGGGCTCGTCGAGCAGGAGGAGCTTCGGGTCGCAGGCGAGCGCGCGGCCGATCTCGACGACGCGCTGCTGGCCGTAGGCGAGGCTGGTCGCCTCCGCATCGGCGTGGTCGACGATGCCGAGCATCTCCATGATCTCGAAGCTCTTCTCCCGGATCCGCCGCTCCTCCCCCCATGTGTAGGGCAGGTTCAGCATCCCGGCGAGGAACCCCGCCCGGCTGTGGACGTGGCGTCCGACCATGATGTTCTCGAGCACCGTCATCTTCGGGAAGAGCCGGATGTGCTGGAACGTGCGCACCATGCCGAGGACGGCGACGTCGCAGGACGACATGGCGTGGATCTCCGCCCCCCCGAAAACGATCTCCCCGCGATCGGGATGAAGGAACCCCGAGATCAGGTTGAAGATCGTCGTCTTCCCCGCGCCGTTCGGACCGATCAGCGCCTTGATCGATCCCGCGGCGACGTCGAAGGAAAGGTCGTTGACGGCCTGAAGGCCGCCGAACCGCTTGCTGACTCCCCGGACCGAGAGAAGGGTCACCACGCCTCCTCGTCCGCGTCGCTTCGCGATACCAGCCGCTTCAGGTCGGAGAAGAGGTGACGCCGCAGCAGTCCATCGGGCGCGAACAGCATGATGAGAATGAGGATCACGCCGAAGACGGCATCGTCATAGGTCCCGAAATAACCGCGGAGCGACAGGTAGTTCAGGACGAGGCTCATCGACAGGGCGCCCCAAAGGTTCGCCATCCCGCCGATCGCGACGATCGCGACGTACCGCACGGACTTCATGACCCCTGCCTCGGACGGGCCGATGCCGCCGTTGTAATGGGTGAGAAGGACACCGGCCAGGGCCGCGAACACCGCGCTCAGCACGAACGTATGCAGCTTGTAGCGCGCCGTAGGGATTCCCATCGCCCCCGCCGCATCCTCGGCCCCGTGCACCGCCGCCAGGGCCCTTCCGATCCGGGAATGGATCAGGTTCAGCAGGAGCGCCATCCCGAGGATCACCAACCCCCATGCCAGGTAATAGTTGAAGACCCGCGAGGAGGCGTCGCCGGTGATGAGGAGCCCCCCCGGCAGAGGGAATCCGGGGACCTCGGAGATCCCGTCCGATGCCCCGAGAAAATCGGTTCCCAGGACGATGCGATAGACGATGATGCCGATCCCGAGGGTCGCCATGGCCAGGTAGTGGCCCTTCAGCTTCAGGACCGGCCCCCCGACAAGATACGCGACGACGACCGTCAGGAGGATCGCGGCCACGCAGGCCAGCCACGGGTGAACCGTCAGCAGGCTGCCCCCGTAAACGTCCTGGCGGGAGACCAGCGCCCCCGATTTCGAAAGGAGGGAGACGAGGGCCCCGTGGTGGGACTTGAGGTCGAAGGTCGTCAGGAACGCCGTCATGTATCCGCCGATGGCGAAGAACCCTGCATGGCCGAGCGAGATCTGCCCCGCGTAGCCGATGAGCATGCAGAGGCCGACGACGATCAGCGAATAGTAGGCCGTCATGGTCAACTGGGTGAGGTAATAGGCGGTGCCGGTCACGAGCGTCGCCAGCTGGATCGCGACGATCAGGCCGGCGAACGCGGCGATGGCGAAGTATCTCCGCGCCATCAGAACTCCTTGAGCCGGGCGGCCTCGGCGCTGCCGAAGAGGCCGCTCGGCTTGAAGAACAGGATGACGAGCAGGATGGCGATCGAGATCGCCTCCTTGTACGCGGTCGGCAGGACCCAGATGCTGAACGACTCGAGGATCCCCAGGATCATCCCGGCCCCGACGGCGGCCGTGCTGTTTCCGAGTCCCCCGAGGATGGCGACGGTGAACCCCTTGATCGCAAGCGGCGTCCCGCTGTCGTACTGGACGTAGGTGATCGGGCAGACGACGCATCCCCCGATGGCGCCGATCGCGGCGCTGAGGATGAACGAGAGGGTGACCATGTTCCCCGTGTCGATGCCGCAGAGGCGGGCGGCGTCGCGGTTCGCCGCGCACGCGCGCATCTGCCGGCCCAGCATCGTCAGGTTGAAGAACGCGGTCAGCGCCGCGACCGCGAGGCCGCCGACGCCGACCACCCAGAGGACCTGCGACGAGATGTAGACCCCGCCCAGGTTGATGGAGGTCACCGAGGAGCCGGTGAAATAGGGGAGCGCCCGGACGCCATCCCCCCAGAGGTGCAACGCGATTTCGCGGATCAGGATCGAAACGCCGATGGTGATGATGACCATCCGCAGCACCGAAGGCTTGTATAGCCAGCGGATGAAGACGATCTCGATGACCGCGCCGACGATCATCGTCAGGACGACCGCGAGCAGGATCGCCAGCGGCATCGGCACGAACTGGTTCAGCGTGACGGCGGTCATGCCGCCGAGCATCACGAACTCGCCCTGCGCGAAGTTGATGATCCCCGTCGCGTTGTAGATGATGTTGAACCCGATGGCGACGATCGCGTAGATCGTTCCGTACGTGAGCCCCGCGACCAGGTATTGAAAGAAGAATTCCAGGTCCGTATCCTTTCCTCAAACGATCGGGAGCACACGCCCGACGCGTGTACTCCCGATCGGAATGGCAGCGCTTCCGGGGCCTTCTAATTCAGGATGGCGAACTTCCCGTTCTTCACGGTCAGCATCTCGAAGGCGTCGACGTTGAGGCCGTTGTGGTCCGTCGGCGAGAAGTTGAAGATCCCGCCGGTGCCGACGAATCCCTTGAGATTCTCGATGGCGGTCCGGACCGCCTCCTTGTCCGTCGATTTCGCATTCTCGATCGCCTTGACCAGGATGGTGTAGGCGTCGTAGGCGTGGCCGCCGAAGGTGCTGCACTCCTCCCCCGAGCAGAACGACATGTAATCCTTCTTGTACTTGAGGAGAAGCTCCTTCTGGGGGTGGCCCTTCGGGAGCACGTCGGCGACCAGGAGCCGACCCGCCGGGAACATGACCCCTTCCGCCGCCGCTCCGGCGGCATCGACGTACTTGATGTTCCCGAAGCCGTGGCTCTGGAAGATGGGAATCTTGAGGCCGATCTGGCGAGCGTTCTTGATCACGATCGCCTGCGCCGGCACGACCGACCAGTTGATGAGCGCCTGGACGTTCGCGGCCTTGATCTTGGTCACCTCGGCCGTCAGGTCGCTCGCCTTGGCGTCGTACACCTCGTTGGCGGCGATCGTGATGCCGTGCTCCGGCGCGAGCTTCTCGATCTGCCCCTTCCCCGCGTTCCCGAAGCCGTCGTTGCCGGAGAGGACGCCGATCTTGGAGATCTTCATCTTCTTCATCTGCTGGAAGATCTTGATGACCGCGTCACTGTCCTTCTGGGGGGTCTTGAACACCCACTTCGCGACGGGGTTGACGATCGCCTCGGCGGCCGCGCAGGACAGGAGGATGGTCTTCCCCGCCTCGGCGATGCCCTTGATCTTCATCGTCTCGCCGCTCGTCGAGGGACCGATGATGGCGAACACCTTGTCCTCGTCGATCAACTGCTTGGCGAAGGAGAAGGCCTTCTCCGGGCTGGCGCCGGAATCCTTGATGATCAACTCGACCTTGTGCCCCATGACGCCGCCCTTCTTGTTCGTCTCCTCCACGAGCATCTCGAGGGTCCTCGCCTCGGGCGCTCCGAGGAACGATGCCGGTCCCGTCACCGACAGGATCGCGCCGATCTTGATCGGTTCCGCCGCCTGGGCGGACACCGCGCATAGCAAGGTCGCAAGCAAGGTCGCGAGCAAGATCCCCGGAAACGAGCCCTTCTTCATCATCCGCTTTCCCGTCATTTCAACCTCCTTCTGGTATGTTGTTGCTGCTGCGTGGCCGACGCCATCCCGTCCCCCGGCATCCCGCGACGCCGCCGGGCGTAAACCCACGTTCTCTTTCCGAGGGAATCCCCATGATAACAGCGGCTGGGTGTTTCCTCAAAGAAAAACGCAAGAAATACGGGGAGCGAACGTCACCCCATTCCTACGGAGATCAACCGCCGACCTTCAGGATCGTGCCCCCCCTCGCCGCCGGAAGAATATCACGTAAAACGGTACCTCAATGCCTTTTGCCTGTCAACGATATTCCGATACGTCGTTTTATGAAGAATACCGACGCGATAGAAAGCTGATCCGAAAGGGGATTTTTCAAAACTCCGTTCGCTTTTCCGCCGCAAAGAATGGTATATTTCCCCCTTATGCGAAATCCCGCCCCGAAAACGCCGGCGTTCCATTACGGGTGGGCGATCGTCTTCGCCGGCATGCTCTGCATCTTCGCCTGCCTCGGCTTCGGCCGCTTCGCGCTCGGGATGCTGCTCCCCTCGATGGCCGGGTCGCTCCGCCTTTCGTACTCCCAGATGGGATTCATCAGCACGGCCAATTTCCTCGGGTACCTCGCCTCGGTTCTCGTGAGCGCCCACTGGGCGGGCAGGATCGGCTCGCGCCGGCTCGTCTTCCTCGCGCTGCTGACGGTCGCCATCTCCATGTCCCTGGTGAGCAGGGCCACGGGATTCCTCTCCGTCCTGCTCCTCTACATGATCACCGGCATCGGGAGCGGCGCCACTAACGTGCCGGTGATGGGCCTGGTGGCCGCCTGGTTTTCGAGCCGGCGGCGGGGACGCGCCGCCGGGTTCATCGTGATCGGCAGCGGCTTCGCCATCATGATTTCCGGCCGCCTGATCCCGTATCTCAACCGGAGGATCGGCCCGGAGGGGTGGAGGACGAGCTGGCTCATCCTCAGCGGCATCGTGCTGCTGATCGCCTTCGTCAGCTACGCCCTGCTCCGGGACGGACCCGAGGAGAAGGGGCTCACGCCCGTCGGCGGCGGCGACGACGCGGCTCCGGCGATCGACGGCGACCAGGGGAAGGCGGTGAACATCTACCGGAAGGGGATCATCTACTATCTCGGCGCGATCTACTTCCTGTTCGGCTACACCTACGTGATCTACGCCACCTTCATCGTCACCGCGCTGGTCCGGGAGAGGGGGTTTTCGGAGAGCGTCGCGGGCGATTTCTGGATGTGGGTCGGGTTCCTGAGCCTTTTTTCCGGACCCGTCTTCGGGACGCTGTCGGACCGGATCGGAAGGAACGCGGGGCTGATGATCGTCTTCACCCTGCAGGCGCTCTCCTACCTTCTCATCGCCACGAAGCTGCCCGGCCTGTTCCTTTACCTGTCGATCGGTTTTTACGGGCTGGTCGCGTGGAGCATCCCGTCGATCATGGCGGCCGCGATCGGGGATTACATGGGCCCGAAGAAGGCCGCGGCGGCCATCGGGTTCGTCACGTTCATCTTCGGGCTGGGCCAGATCTCGGGCCCCGCCGTCGCCGGGGTGCTGGCGGAACGGACCGGCTCCTTTTCGGGCTCCTTCTACATGGCGGCGGCGCTCGCCGGCGTCGCGATCGCCCTGAGCGGGTTTTTGCGGAAGCCGGAAACCGGATAGGAATTTTCTTTCGCGCGGAGGCAAACCCATGACTTCCGGCGTGCTTTCCGTCTCCGGGTTGCGAAGGCTCTACGGCGACACGGTCGCGGTCGACGGCGTCTCGTTCGAGGTGGGACGGGGCGAGATCGTCGGGCTCCTGGGGCCGAACGGAGCCGGGAAGACGACCACCATCAACATGATCCTGGGGGTCCTCGCCCCGAGTTCCGGAACGATCCGGATCGAAGGCGTCGACATCGTCGCGGACCGCGCACGGGCGTTGCGCTGCACGAATTTCGCCGCCGTTTACGCCCCGCTGCCCGGGAACCTGACCGTTCGGCAGAACCTGCGCTTCTTCGGCCTCCTCTACGAAGTCGAGGACCTCGAGGAACGGACCGGCGAGCTGCTGGAGGCGTTCGAACTGCTGAAATTCCGGGACGTGAAGTTCGGCCTGCTGTCGTCCGGGGAGCAGACCCGCGTCTGCCTCGCCAAGGCGATGCTCAACCGTCCGCGTCTCCTGCTCCTCGACGAACCGACGGCGTCGCTCGATCCGTCGACCGCGCGCGACATCCGCGCGAAGATCCGCGATTTCACCGTCCGGGACAAGGTGGGCGTCCTCTGGACCACGCACAACATGCACGAGGTCGGGGAAGTATGCGACAGGGTGCTCTTCCTGTCGCGGGGGAAGATCCTGCTGGAAGGGGCTCCCGGGACCCTGCCGGGGGCGCACGGCAAGGAGACGCTCGAGGATCTCTTCATCACCGTGGCGCGGGAACCGCTCACGTTCGGGGGAGGCTGAGGAAGTGCCGCGTTTCCGGCGGACCGCGGCGATCGTGCTGCGCCAGTACTACCTGTTTCGCGGCAGCCCGGCGCGGGTGCTCGCACTCTTCGCATGGATCCTGATCGACATCGTGCTGTGGGGGTTCATCACCCGGTACCTCAACGTCGTGGCGTCGCCGGGGATGGATTTCGTCCCGACGCTCCTTGGGGCCGTGCTTCTGTGGAATTTCTTCACGCGGGTCATGCACAGCGTGACGACGGCTTTCCTGGAAGACGTTTGGTCGCAGAACTTCCTCAACCTGTTCGCCTCGCCTCTCTCGATCCATGAGTACATCGGGGGCCTCGTGCTGACGAGCGTCGTGACGAGCGCGCTGGGGCTCCTCGTCATGGTCGGCCTCGCGACCGCGGCCTTCGGCCTCGACTTCTTCGCCTTCGGGATCCTGCTGCTCCCCTACCTCCTCGTGCTCTTCCTGTTCGGGACCGCGCTGGGCATCTTCGGAATCTCTCTCGTCCTGCGTTTCGGGCCCGCGTCCGAGTGGCTCGTCTGGCCCATTCCGGCCGTCGTCACCCCCTTCGCCGCGGTCTTCTACCCCGTGTCGACCCTTCCCCCCTGGATGCAATCGGTCTCGTGCCTGCTGCCTCCGTCCTACATTTTCGAGGGGATCCGGGCGATCGTGGCGGGCGGGCAGCCCCCGGGAAACGCGTTGCCCTTAAGCTTCGGCCTCTGCGCCCTCTATATCCTGATCGCGATGTGGAATTTCGCCAGGGTCCACCGGGAGGCGGTGCGGTCGGGGCTGTTGTCGCGCTACAAGGCGGAAAGCGCGGCCTGAAACGGAGCGGCTTATTCGTCCTTCACGATCCTCAAGTACGCGTTGTAGTGCTTCATGCCGTCGTCCCTTCCCGGCACCTTGAGATAGCTGAGGACCCCCTTGATGGAATAGCCGCAACTTTTCACGCCCGCGATTTCCTGCGTCAGCCCGGCTTCCCCCATCGCCCGGTCCTCGGCGGCGATCCTTTTCCAGTTCTTCTGCAGGTACAGTGCCGTGCTTTTCAACCGGACCAGGCAGCTCTGGGCGTATTCCGGAACGTCTTCCTCTTCCTCGTCGAGCTTCTCGAACTCCCACCGGTTTGCGCCGAACACGACGTACAACAGGATTTTTCCGTCCTTGATCTCCATTTCCTCGGAACTCATGATCCGTCGATCCTCCCAAGGGGATGATTACCGTTCCGCCCCACAATTCGTAATTATAGTTTACCGCAGACCGGCCTTTCAGTCCCGGGAGTCCAGCACCTCGCGCACCTTCCTCGCCAGGGAGTTCGGGGTGAACGGTTTCGGAAGAAACGGCACGCCGGGCAACAGGACGAACGATTCGTGGATGGCGTTCGCCGTATAGCCGCTCATGAAGATCGCCTTGAGTCCGGGTTTCGTTCGGCGCATCGCGTCATGCGCCTCCTTTCCTCCCATCTCCGCCATGACAGCGTCCAGCAGGACGAGGGAGATGCTTTCCGGGTCCCTGCGGAAGAGCTCGACCGCCTCCGCGCCGTTGCAGGCGACCCGCACGTTGTACCCCAGGTTTTCGAGCGTCCGCTTCACGAGCATCCGGACCGACTCGTCGTCTTCCGCCAGAAGGACGGTTTCCGTACCGCCGGAAATTTCCGCTGGCTTGGGCGCCTCGATCGCATCGGGCGCCGCATCGACGGCGGGAAGGTAGATCCGGAAGGTCGTTCCCGCCCCCGGCTCGCTGTACAGGTGGATGAACCCTTTGTGCTGCTTGACGATCCCGTACACCATCGCCAGCCCCAGGCCGCTGCCCCGGTCCGGCGCCTTCGTCGTGAAAAACGGATCGAACACGCGCTCGCGAGTCGCCTCGTCCATCCCGGTTCCCGTGTCCGAGACCGAAAGGACCACGAACCTGCCTGCCTTCATATACGGATGATACCGGACGTACTCCTCGCCGACGTCCGCCACCCCCGTCTCGACCAGCAGCCGGCCGCCGGAGGGCATCGCATCCCGGGCGTTGATGACCAGGTTCATGAGCACCTGTTCGATCTGCCCGATATCGGCGCACACGGTCGGCAGCTCTTTATCCAGGTCGGCCTGGATCCGGATTTCCTCCCCCGCCACCTTGGACACCAGCTTCATCAGCTCCGTGACCACCAGGTTCAGGTCCAGGTGCACGGGTGTCAGGATCTGGCGGCGGGAGTACGCCAGGAGCTGTCGCGTCAATGTCGCCGCGCGCTCCGCGCATTTCCGGATCTCGTTCAGGTGCGATTCGGCCTCCCCGTTTCCGGCCGCCTCCCGGAGGGCCAGCTCCGTGAACCCGTAGATCCCCGTCAAGGCGTTATTGAAATCGTGTGCGATCCCCCCGGCGAGGGTGCCGACCGCCTCCAGCCGCTGGGCGGTCTGGAGCTGTTTCTGGAGCGCGACCTCTCGGGTGACGTCCCTTTTCCCCGAAACGTAATTGACGATCCTGCCGGAAGCGTCCCGGACCGGCGAGACCGTGGCGTCCTCCTCGTAGAGGGACCCGTCCTTCCTCCGGTTGATGATCCGGCCTTCCCAGACCCCCCCTCGAGAAATGGTCTCCCACATGTTCCGGTAAAACGCCTCGTCCTGCTTGCCGCTTTTCAGCATCCGGATATTTTGTCCGACGGCATACCGGGAGGAATACCCGGTGATCCGCTCGAACGCGGGGTTGGCGTAACCGATTTTCCCTTCCGTATCCGTTACGACGACCGCCTCGGCGGCCTGGTTCACGGCCATCTCGAGGCGGACCAGGGTTTCCTCCGCCTGCTTGCGATCCGTGATATCGGTCCAGGAGCCCACGATCTCACCGGGGTCATCCTCCCGGTCGTTCGCGAGGACCGCCTGGTCGAGGATCCACCGGTAGCTCCCACCCTTCGTGCGGACCCGGTACTCCCGGTTCAGGCTGCCGCTCCGGAACAGCTCCCCCCGGTCGATCGCCTTCGGCAGGTCGTCCGGATGCACGGTTTCCATCCACCAGGCGGGATTGTCCAGGACCTCCCGGACCTCGTAGCCGAAGAGATCCCGGACCTTCTCGCTCAAGAACACGGGGGAAAACCCCTTGTCCGGTTCCCCGGCAGAAGGGACCCGGCACGCGTAGACCACCGCCGGACTCGCGGAGAGGATCCGCGCGAGCCGGGCCCGTATCGAGGACAGCTTCCGCGCCTTTCTCTCCAGCTCTCCCGCCATCTCGTCGAACGCCAGGCCGAGTTGCCCGAATTCCCCCCCTTCCCTCGACAAGGAGGCCCGGGCGGCCAGGTCCCCGGAGGCGAACTGCTTCGACGCGTCGACGACGACGCTGACCGGATGCACGATCAGCCGGTACCCGACGAACCACATCGCCAGGGCGGTGCCCGCCGTGACCAACGCGAGAAAGACGAGGTTCCGGACCAGGTATCCCCTGGACTCGGAGAGCAGCTCCTCCATGGGGATCCCCAGGGCGACGTACGATTCCTCCCCATGATTCGCGCCCCACAAGGTGGAGAACATGTACATCCGTTCCACCCCGTCGGCGTCGTTCAGCGTGATCGTTCCCTTCTTCTCGCGCGAAATCTTCCCGAAGAGCGTTTTCTCCAGCGGACTCCCGATCCGGTGCACCGGGGATCGGGGGTAGCTGTTCATGACCGCCCCCTCGCTGTCGATTTTCAGCAAGGTGGAACCCGCCGGCGTCAGGGCGGAAACTTCCGTGTCGAACTCCGTGATGAAGGCGGGGTCCATCGCGGCGAAGACGACCCCCGCGGTCTCCTGCATCCCATACACGATCGGGTACCCGAAATGGACCGCGGGTTTTCCGGTGATCCTTCCCACCTGGTAGGTCCCGATGGAGAACGCGCGGTTCTCGAGGGCGCCGCGGAAATACGACCTGTCCGCCAGGCGCATGGGAGAGTCGAAGGGAACCCCGCTGCAGACCACATTGCCGTCTGCCCGGATCACGCCGAGATTCGAATACCGGGGGTAGTTCTTGAGGAATGCGGAGAGGTACGCGCCGCAGTCCCCCCTCCGGACGACTTCCGGGTCCTCGGCCAGCCTCGCGAGGAGTTCCCGGGTCTCCAGCAGGACCTTCTGTTCGTTCACGACCGCAAGGTCGAAGATGATCCCGGCCTGCGCCCGCGCCTGTTGCATGGCCCGGTTTTCCTGTTCCCGACCGTTGAACCAGATCAGCAAGGCGACCGGGACCAGGGCGACGGACACGAGGAGGATCAACCGGGTGCGAACGCTCGTGAAGAAGAATTTCCTCATCTCGACTCCTGGTATGCGCCTAACGTGGAATTATACTCGGACCCGGGGAAAGGGATGCGCATATGTGCATGATTTTCAAAAGATATCGCCATAATTCCTATTACCATTATCTTACGGAAAACGGATGGGCTCGGCCCGGCGCGACCTTTTTCCCGTTCGGTTGGATTTGCGGTACGGAAGCGGGGCTTGCGTGCTGCGGCCCGGAATTGGAGTTACTCCAGTTTCCGGCGGATCCGTTCCTGGACTTGGCGGGGATCGACCTTGCCATCGGTCGCCTTCATCACCTGGCCGGTGAACAGGCCGAGCAGGCTGGTCTTGCCCGCGCGGTAAGACGCCACCTTGTCCGGCATGGCGGCCAACGCCGCGTCGATCGCCGCGGACAACTCGTCCTCGGGAAACGCCTGATCCAGCCCGCGACGCCGCACGATCTCCGCGATCGCGCCGCCGCCGGCCATCATCTCCGCGAATACCGTCTTCGCCGCCGCCAGGGTGATCGAACCTTCGTCGACCCGCCGGACCAGCTCCGACAGGTCGGCCCCGGTGAACGGCAGTTCGTCGACGGTGCGCCCTTTCAACTCCCGCAGCACTTCGTTTGCGGTCCACTTGGCGATGGCCACGGGATTGGGGTGCGAGGCCACGGCGGAGTCGAAGAATCCGGAAACGGCCGGATCTCCGGTCAGCACGTCCGCCAGCTCGGGCGGCAGCCCCATCTCCCGGACGTAGGCGTCGTACCGTTCGGAGAGCGCCGGGTTCCCGGCGCGCGCCCTGGCCCGCTCGTCCGGAACCGCGTCCTCGCGCGCCGGTTTCCGGCTTCCCGGCAGCGCGGGCCGCGGAGCGGGCTTCGGTTTGGCGGCGGACGCCGCGCCGGGTTCCGGACGGACGCCGCGCCCCTCCTTGTAGCTGTCGCGAAGCTCGATGATCCTGTTGAACACGAGGGCTTCCGCCTTCGAGTCCACGGCGTCGGCGATGAAGTACCCGTGTCGAACGAACTGGAACCGGTCTCCGGGAGACGCCTCCGCCATTTCCGGTTCGAGCATGCAGCCGCGCAGGATTTCCACCGAATCGGGGTTCAGGAAGTCCTTGAAGGTTTTCCCCTCTTCGGCCCCTTCCGGGTCGGCCACGGTGAAGAGCCGGTCGTACAGCCGCACCTCGGCCTCCACGGCATGCGCGGCCGACACCCACTGGATCGTCGCGCTCCTCCGTCGCTTCCCGCCCGGAGCGCCGCCCTGCGGATCGGGAACCCGGGTACAGCGCAGTTCCACCGCTTCCCCTGAAACCGGATCCTTGACGACCTCGTCGCACCGGACGAGGCAGGCGTTCCTCAAGCGCACCTCCCCGCCGGGCCGAAGGCGCATCCAGCCGGCGGGCGGATCCTCGCTGAAATCGGTCCGCTCGATGAACACCTCGCGGGACAGAGGCAGCAGGCGCGATCCTTCCCTCGGAACGTCGTGAGGCCAGTACGGCGCCTCGATCCATTCGACCATTTCCCGCGCCCAGTCCGTGATCGTCACCTTCAACGGCCGCAGGACGGCCATGATCCGGGGCGCGCGCGTGTTGAGGTCGTCCCGGATGGAGTCTTCGAGCAGTTCCATGCTCACGCGGCTGTTGGCCTTGTCGACCCCGATGCGGGCGGTGAACAGCCGGATCCCCTCGGGCGTGTAGCCGCGGCGACGCATGCCGGCGATCGTGGGCATGCGCGGGTCGTCCCACCCGGAAACGAAGTCCTCCTCCACGAGCTGGAGCAGCTTGCGCTTGCTCATGACCGTGTAGTCGAGGTTGAGGCGGGCGAATTCGTACTGCCGGGGTCGCGGCTCCGGGAAGAGGTTGTCGACCAGCCAGTCGTAGACCGCCCGGTTGTTCTCGAACTCGAGCGTGCAGATCGAGTGGGTGATGTTCTCGATGGCGTCCGACAGCGGGTGGGCGAAATCGTACATGGGGTAGATGCACCAGGCGTCGCCCCTGCGGTAATGGGACACGTGCCGGATCCGGTACAGGAGCGGGTCGCGCATCTTCATGTTCCTGGCGGCCATGTCGATGCGGGCTCGCAGGACGTGCGCCCCGTCCGGGAATTCCCCCGCGCGCATGCGGGCGAACAGATCGAGATTTTCCACGACGGAGCGGCCGCGGTACGGGCTTTCGCGGCCCGCTTCCGTGATGGTGCCCCGGTACCGGCGGATCTCCTCCTCGTCGAGGCTGTCCACGTACGCCTTGCCGTCCCGGATCAGCCGGACCGCGAATTCGTACAGCCGCTCGTAGTAATCCGATGCGAAGAAGATCTTGTCCCGCCAGTCGAATCCCAGCCATCGCACATCGGCCATGATCGACTCGACGTACTTCATGTCCTCGGTTTCCGGGTTCGTGTCGTCCATCCGCAAATGGCAGATCCCCCCGAATTCGCTGGCGATCCCGAAATTCAGGCAGATGGATTTTGCGTGGCCGATGTGCAGGTAGCCGTTGGGTTCGGGAGGGAAACGCGTCGCGACCCGGCCGCCGTATTCGCCGGACCGGGAGTCGCGCCGAACGATTTCCCGAAGGAAATCGGTTGATTGCCTGTTCTCGGGTCCACGGGTGTCGGATGCGTTGTCCGGCATAATGAAAAATACGAATAACATGCCGCGAGGCGCATGTCAAAAAGCTCCTCTGAACCCGCTGTTGACGTATCGCTTACAAGTCAGCGATAATATAAGACTAAATTTGTGAGGCCGGGGTGAGAATGCGCAAACCGGTATTCCGTGCCGTTATAGGGGTTTCCATCGTCGTATCCGCCGTTTCCCTCGGCGCGATGCTGACGAGGTACCTCGGCCTTCGCTCCTACGCCCCGAAAGCCCCGCCGCGCGCCGCTCCCGCCCCGATGGTTCGCCCGGTCGCCTTGGCGTCTCCGGAAAACTGGAACAACCTGTTCGCCCCGTCGGACGGAATGTCGATGCCCTCGAGGCTGCCGGCCGCCGGCCCGGGGACCGCGGCGGCCGGCGGACGCTCGAACTTCACTCTCGTCGGAACGATCGTCTCCACCCGTCCGGGGGATTCCCGCGCAGCCCTTTGGGCGGACGGGATGAAGGAGCCCAAGCTGTTCCGGATCCACTCCGAGGTGGAACCGGGCGCCGTGCTCGTCGCCGTCGCCCGGGACAAGGCATGGCTGTCGAGGGGAAACAACAGGGAGCAGCTCGACCTCCTCCCCGTGGGAAGCAAGGGGACGCCCGCCGGAGCGGCATCCCCTGCGCCTCCTTCCGCAAGGACGGGCGGCGTCCGGCAGTCCACCCCCCCGGGCGACGCTGCGGGCGAGACGGCCCTGCGGGTGGAGCGGCTAGGCAACAACGTGTTCGGTATCGACGAGGCAAGCGTGGCCCAACTGGCGGGAAACATCAACCAGTTCATGACCCATATCCGCATCGTGCCCTATTTCGAGGCGAACCAGTCCGCCGGGTACCGGATCGCCGCCATCCGCCCCGGAACCGCCTTCGAGAAGCTCGGCTTCCAGGGGGGAGACGTGCTCCAGCAGGTGAACGGCGTGAACCTGACCTCCCCCGAAAAGATGTACACCATCTTCCAGAACCTGAAGGATGAGAAGCAGGTGACCGTGGACATCATCCGCCAGGGGAAGAAGAACACGCTCAAGTACGAAATCCGATGATCAGGGAGACCCCCATGCGAATACCGGCCATGCTGTTTGCGGCGATGCTGCTGCTCGTTCCCGCCGCGCAGGC
>JACZKY010073285.1_pt1 | contig 18178 bp, 10 predicted proteins | sample 8237611 | NCBI WGS metagenome assembly JACZKY01 (sample SAMN16148055, study PRJNA663545) | marine sediment metagenome | biome: sediments and biomass from bioreactor inoculated with such sediments; feature: coastal sediments; material: methane- and iron-fed bioreactor; isolation source: Bothnian...
CGCGGAGTTGTTCCTGAAAATCTTACACTGCATCCCAACGCTTGAAATTGGCGGAGCACAGCGGCAACTTTCGTATATTGCTCCCGCCTTGGCTCATGTGGGCCACACGAACCACGTTGCATTCCTTCAAGGTGGCCCGAACCTCGTCCGCCTGGAGTGCAGGGGAGTGACCTTGCACCGCCTGCGGAGCTGGGGGAACCATGACCCAAGGATCTTGTTCCAACTGGTGAATCTGATGCGCCAGATCAGGCCTGACATCGTCCAGACCTGGATCATGCAGATGGACATCCTTGCTGGCATAGCTGCGTATATTACCAGGACACCTTGGGTTTTACGCGAGCCGAGCTCCGCTGCCGCATATCCAAACACGGCAAAGACGAAGCTTAGAAAACGGATCGGGACAAGGGCAAATGCGGTCTTTGCGAATTCGGAAGGGGGGGCATCGTACTGGGGGGCTCCTGAAAACCCGCCGTTCTGCCAAGTAATACCTAATGGCATCCCTTTGGACCAAATAGAAAGCGTCACACCGGCTTCCCTTTCAGATTTTGGTGTGCCGATCGGGTGCAAGTTGGTTGTTTACGTCGGCCGTTTCGAGGAGGGGAAGAATATTGAAAACCTTTTATCTGCGCTGGCAATGATCCGGAATGGGGAACCGGTTGCAGCCGTTCTTGCTGGCGACGGCCCTGCGAGGTCATCGGTCCAAAAAGCGATTGATCGCCTTGGAATAACCGACCGAGTCGTTCTGCCGGGTTTCGTCGCCAATCCTTGGGCCCTGATGAAACGCGCCGATGCGTTTGCTTTCCTGAGCGCGTTCGAAGGGTCCCCCAACGCGGTCCTCGAGGCGATGGCATGCAATTGTCCCCTCGTCGTATCCGATATACCCGCACATCGCGAGTTCCTTGACGAGCGCTGTGCCATCCTCGTAGACCCCAGCAATCCGGAAAGGATTGCAGAAGCGTTACGGAGAGTGCTGGCCAATTCCACCGAAGTGCAGTCGCGAGCGAGGACCGCAAAGGAGAAGGTTGAACGACGGTCGGTGGCATGGATGGCTCGCAAATATGAAGAAGCGTATCGAGACGTCCTGAAGCTCCATAGGTACCAACGGTAATGAGAGAGCGCTGAAGTCATGTGCGGGATCGCGGGCATCGCCTCCCGCGTACCGATTCCCAACCCGGGAATTGCGGATACGATGCGGGACACAATGAATCACCGCGGCCCCGACGATTTCGGGTCCTGGTCCTCTCCCGACCAAAGAGTCGCGCTTGTACACCGGCGATTGGCAGTCATAGACCTCTCCCCAGGCGCCAGCCAGCCGATGGCCGACCCCACCGGACGACTCCGGATCACGTACAACGGCGAGATCTACAATTTCAAGGAATTGCGTCGGGATCTCGAGGACCGCGGATACCGATTCCAAACGAAAAGCGACACCGAAGTCGTTTTAAGTGCCTATCGGGAATGGGGTACGGGATGTCTGTCCCGCCTGAACGGCATGTTCGCCTTTGCCCTCTACGACAGCGAGTCCAGGCGCCTCTTCTTGGCCCGCGACCGGGCAGGAGAGAAGCCGCTTTTTTATCACCATGCCGGGGGGAAACTGACGTTCGCCTCAGAGCTCAAAGCATTGATGGTCGATCCCGACTTTCCCCGCACCATCGACCCATCCTCCTTGCACCAATATCTGGCCTACGGTTTCGTGCCCGGTAATAAATGCATCGTTCAGGGGGTCCGGAAGCTAGCGGCTGCCCAAGCTATGACCTACGATCCTGAAAAGGACGAGTTGTGCACATGGTCCTATTGGATGCTGCCGAACTTGCTGTCCGGAGGGCCGCCGGACCACGGGGAGCTGATCGAGGAACTCGAGCGGCTCCTTCTGGACTCGGTCCGTCTTCGCCTGGTGGCTGACGTTCCTGTGGGGATCCTTCTAAGCGGGGGTCTCGATTCCAGTCTTGTGACCGCGATGGCCGCAAGGGCCTCGTACGGCCCCGTCAAGACCTTTACCGTTACCTTTCCGGGTTTCGGAGGATACGACGAGGGGCCGCATGCCCGTCTGGTTGCGAAGGCTTTCGGCACGGAGCATACGGAACTGACAGCGGAACCGGCTTCAATGGACCTGTTACCCGCTCTCGCCCGCCAATACGACGAGCCGATCGGAGATCATTCCATCATCCCGACGTACCTCGTGTCCCGGCTGATCCGCGATCATGCAACAGTGGCTTTGGGAGGCGACGGAGGCGACGAGCTTTTTGGTGGTTACCCCCATTACAACCTGATTCAGAAGCTGGAGAGCATCAGGCGCTGTCTCCCTGCTATGGTGCGGGGCATGGCGGCAAGGACTGCGGTGGCGCTGTTGCCCGTAGGGACAAGAGGACGTAACCACCTTGCAGCTCTGGGAGGAGACATGTCCCGAAGTATCTCGCATATCAATCTCTATTTCGATGAGAGGATGCGGGACCGTCTTCTTTCCTCTGGCAATCGGCGTGTGCTGCCAGGGGAGTTCACTCCGGAACGGTACAAGGAGGTATTGTGCAATCCGAAGGATACCGCTTTTCAAAATGCCGCGAGAGTGGATTTTCGGACGACTTTGGTTGATGATTACCTGGTCAAGCTGGACCGATCCAGCATGCTTGCATCCCTGGAAATCCGTGCTCCATTCCTTGATCATCGGCTCGTCGAATTCGCATTCGGCAGACTTCCAGACGTTTTGCGGGCGACTTCGAGCGAGCGGAAGATCCTGCTCCGACAGCTTGCGGCGAAACTCTTGCCCGGAGAGCTCGATCTCGAGCGCAAACAGGGATTCGAACTTCCTCTCGCGTCCTGGTTCAGGGGGGAATGGGGGCGTTACATCGAGTCGGTGTTATGCCGGGAAGACGACCGTATTTTCGACCGGAAAGTTGTTCGGGAGCTCCTAGAGCATCAACGCATGGGCTTCGTAAACGCCAAGCGGTTATTCCTTCTGTCCATGTTTGAGTTATGGAGGCGGGAATACCGCATGACCTTGCCCACCGATATGGGACACTGCGAATAATATCGATGCACAACTCTTTGCTCGATCTCCTGTGTTGTTTCGATTGTGGCTGAAGCCTCAAACCCCAGGATCCATTTCGTCCTTTGATCACGCACAATATTGGGTAAGGCAGCCTCAAAATCCATGAAAATTCTTTACGCTGTGCACGGGTATAAACCTGCGTACCGACTCGGCGGCCCGATTCTCTCGGTTTCAGCTGCGGCGGAAGCACTGGTGCGCAGGGGACACGAGGTCAGCGTCTTTACCACGACGTCCAATCTGGATGAGGAATTGGACGTTCCGACGTGCCAACCGGTGGATGTCGAGGGGGTTAAGGTCTGGTATTTCCGGCGGGAGGAATACATCCGAAACTGGCTTCCATTTGTCCCTTACCTTACCAAATCGATGGGATTCTTATATGCCCCCACCATGAATGCGTATTTGAATCGGATGGTCCCTGAGGTGGACATCGTCCACACCCACATGCCTTTCGTGTATCCGACCTATGCGGCCGCTCGTGCGGCCCGAAGGTATGGGAAAAGACTCTTCTATCACCAGCGCGGAAATTTCGATCCGGAACGCCTGAAATTCAGGGGGATGAAAAAGAGGGCATACATACGTGCAGTGGAATTGCCGATCATGCGATCGGCCACCATGCTGATCGCCCTAACGGAGGCCGAGGCGAGAAACTACCTGGCGCTTGGTATCGATACCCCCTGTCGGATCATCCCAAACGGGGTTGATGTTGCGCAATATCGGCAGGAGCCGCGATCTGGGGGAAACGAACGCTGGAGGATTCCCGCCGGAGCGTCCGTTATTCTTTTTCTGAGCCGCGTGCATCCGATCAAGGGGGCCGATAAACTGCTAGATGCTTTCATCCGGTTAAGAGACAGATGCCCCAATGCCGTACTGGTGATGGCCGGGCCTGACGAGTGGGGCGTGGAAGGAAGGTATCGGGAAAAAGTTCGCAGTGCGGGGCTCGGCGAGAGAGTTGTTTTTCCGGGAATGGTGTCCGGAGAGGACAAACTCGACCTGTTGGCCCGCGCCGACTTGTTTTGTCTGCCATCGAAAGCCGAAGGGTTTTCGATGGCGGTTTTGGAGGCACTTGCAAGCGCCACCCCGGTCCTGCTTTCCCCGGGTTGTCATTTCCCTGAGGTCGAAGCGGCAGGAGCAGGCAGGATCTCGCCTGCAGACCCATCCGCAATGGCTTCGGCAATGGAATCCATGCTCGGGGAACCGGATCGATTGCGCGAAATGGGGCGGAAGGGCCGGGCGTTTATTGCCCAATGTTACTCCTGGGACCGCATCGCCGATCAACTGGTGGAGGCGTATCGGGAAGCGAGCGAAAGAGGGCGACGCGGGTGAAAGATAACAGAACGAAGCTACCCGTAAAGCGCCTTCCCGACGGGCGTACGCTGATCAATCTCGGGAGCAGCGCGAGGTGCGCTCCAGGCTGGAACAACATAGACTTCAACTGGATCGTTCGGCTTGGCCATTATCCGCGTTTGTGCAGGGTATTACACAGGCACGGTTGGCTTTCCCACCAACGGTATGAGCGAATACTACGTCTCGACCCGGACACGATCCTTTGGGACCTGCGGAAAGGAATCCCGTTCCCGGACCGAACGTTCGACGGTGTCTACCACTCTCACCTGCTGGAGCACTTGGACAAGGAGGCCGCCCCCGGGTTTCTCCGGGAATGCAGGCGGATCTTAAGGGCGAATGGGGTTCTGCGGGTCGTTGTTCCTGACCTCGAGTTCCATGCACGAAATTATCTGGAGTGTCTCGAGCGACTGCCGGGTAGGGCTACGTTGACGGAGCATGCGCGTGCCATCGAAGAAATGATCGACCAGATGGTGGTTCGCATACCGACTAACAGAAAGAATCAGAAACCGATCGTCCGGTGGATAGAGAACCTTCTTGTCGGTGATACATCCCGGAACGGTGCCCTGCACCGCTGGATGTACGACCGCATCTCGCTGGAGAGCTTGCTGCGAGAAACCGGTTTTATCAATATCCACCTTTGTGATGCGACGACCAGCAGGATTGCCGGTTGGCCGGAGTTCCGGTTGGATACTGAGCCGAATGGCTCCCCGTACAAGCCCGGATCTGTTTATATCGAAGGCATGCGTTCCTGATGCGAAGAGTATTGATCACCGGTGGATCCGGGTTTATCGGGACGAACCTCATTCAGTATTGTCTGGCAAGAGGCGACCATGTTCAAAACATCGATATTCGCCCTCCACGGAACCCTCTACAAAAACAGCACTGGAAAGCAGTTAACATCTTGCACTTGGAGCAGTTGGAAGCTACGTTTCGGGACTTCAGCCCGGATTGGGTGTTCCACCTCGCCGCAAGAACCGACCTGAACGAAAAGGCCGATATCGCCGGGTATGCCGCGAATATCGATGGGGTTCGGAATCTGCTCCACGCGGTGGGATCCGCTAGGACCGTAAAGCGGTGCATTTATGCATCTTCGCAGCTCGTTTGCCGTGTCGGCTATACTCCGCGGAGCGAAACCGATTACAGGCCGAACACACTTTATGGGAGAAGCAAGGTATTCACCGAAACGATCGTGAGGGAAAACGACGGCGGTGGAGTTGAATGGTGCATCGTTCGACCGACGACGGTATGGGGGCCATGGTGCAGTCCGCACTACCGAAGTTTCTTCGATTTGATCCGGAAAGGTCGTTATTTTCACATCGGTTCTCGCGATCTTTATAAATCATTCAGTTATGTAGGGAATTTCTGCCATCAGGTTGGCTCGCTGATGACGGCGGCTTCAGAAGAAATCCATGGGAAGACCCTCTACGTCGCGGATTATATCCCGACATCGTTGAGGCAATGGGCGGAAGCGTTTCAGAGGGAATTTGGATCTCCGAAAATCAGGTCTTATCCCGTCTTTCTGGCAAGGATCGCAGCTGGCATCGGTGATGCCATTGCCTTGTCCGGCTTCAGTAATTTTCCGTTCACCTCATTCCGGCTAAACAACATGCTGACCGAGTATGTATTCGACATGCCTGAATTGCAGCGGATTGTCCCCCAACTCCCCTATGCAATGAACCGGGCAGTTAAGGAGACGGCAAACTGGGTTCGTATTCATGCATCATCGGTAGCGTGACGGTGCATATGACCTGTCGAACTGTTTCTGGCCCAGGGAGAGACTAGTGGTTAGACGAAAGTTATTTAGGCGCACTTTGGTTATTCTGGTGGCGGTCATTGGCTTCCTGCTCTCCTCGATCCCTCCGGGCGAAGGATTCCCTGATCCCCTTTCCCTCGATATGGATTCACGCGATGTTTCACTGAAAGCAATCTGGGCAGACGTGAAGGCTTACGGGGCCAAGGGAGACGGGTTGGCAGACGATGGGAAGGCAATCTCTGCGGCGGTTGCCGCAATCAACAAGTCGGGGACAGGGACTCTTTATTTTCCCCCTGGAGAGTACCGGGTATTCACAGGATCTTATAAAGGTTCCCTTGGTGGTTTCTCGAATATTAACGGGCTATCCCTTATTTCCAACAGGGCGACTCTGACCGTTGATCTCTCCCGGAAATTCCGACCGGGGGAGTCTTATTACGGATTCACCTTCGATAACTGTACGAATGTATTCATTACAGGTTTCGTCGTGAGGGGACCCATCACAGACATTTCCTCGACAGCGGTGAATGGTGTCGAGTTCGTCCGATTCAGGAAGGGGTGCTCCAACATCGCCATGCCGTATAACAAGGTGTCGGGGATGCTGTCGGGCGTGATCCTCTCGAGGTTGCCTTCAGATCCGGAATCCTACCATGTCAGGAACGTCAATATCGGCACTCTACTAGTCGACCACTGCTACTACGGCTTTAACACTCAACATACAGGCCGTGACGTCACGATAAATGAACTGGTAACGGATACGATCCATCGCTCCTACTTTGTATACGGAGCCAGAAACCATAAGGTAAACATCACGTCGAGGAATGACTATGCCAACGACTGTTACATCAATGCCTTCAATGGATACGGATGTGAGGACCTGTGGATCAAATACACGAATACGGAAAGCACCCGTTCATCCGATTTCGCGAATCATGTCACCATCGCGTGGGGCGATACGATTCCCGCCACACACCGGGGGATACATCTTGATGTCAACATCGTATATCAACCTGGTCAGCAAAGCGGGGCCAGCGGGATCTACCTGTTCAAGTACGACGAACAAAATAAACCGGATGTGAAGGATCGGGGGCACAGACTGGAGGATTTTACGATAACCGGATCCATTCGGGGGGCCCCCCACCATGCGGGCGCGTTCCCGGTCTATACCCTGCCTACCTGCAATTGGGGGGATGGCGATTTCTGGAGCAACATCCGAATCAGCGATTTAAAGATCATTAATTCGAAAAACTCGCTTTTTCGCCTTACCAGCCTGGTCGATACCGCGACAATCACGAATTTGTCGAGCGAGCGGCCGTTTATGGTGAAGGTGAACCCAAGGGGCAAGGCAATCTTTATCAATTCGGACTCCACACAATTCACGGAAAGCGCGACCGACAATTCTTACCATGAGTATATATCCTGTCGCATAACCGATAACCCATCCTACAGGCATGCAGGCGGTAACGGCGAACGAAACAAGCGGTTCACGGATACATATTACGGATCCAGATATTATCCTTCAGGAAAATAGGTCCGGGTTTTGGAAGTCGTGATCCTGTCCCAATATTTCTTCCCTGAACTGATCTCTACGGGCCAATTGCTCACCGAACTGGCGGAAGATCTGACTGAAAAAGGGTGCTCCGTCACTGTTATCGCGGGACAGCCCACTTATTACGAGCGTTCGCAGGTGGATATGGAAATCCTCCACGCTGGAATTCGAATTCTGCGGACGCGAAATACCCAATGGGACAAGAACCGGACTCTCGGGAAAATCGCAAATTCCGCCACGTTCTTTATCGGTACCCTGAATAAGATGTTTGCGCTATCCCCAGATGCGATGATTCTTGTGGTAACAAATCCTCCGTTCTTGCCCCTTGCCGCCTATCTGTACACCTTGCTACGGAAGAGGAAATACATCTGCCTGATCCACGACGTTTATCCGGATATCGCTGTACGTCTTGGATACCTTAGAACGGGTGGAATGCTTGAGAAATTGTGGAACTGGACCAACCGCGCCGTGTGGAACCGGGCCAAGGCAATTGTTGTCCTTGGAAGGGATATGGAGGAAACGATACGCGAAAAACTTCCTCCATCTCAATGGGGGAAGCTCGTTCTCATCCCGAACTGGTCGGACGGCGCAGCAATTGTACCCATCCTTAAAGAGGAGAATCCTTTCTTCGAGGAAGCAGGTCTTGATCCTTCCGATTTCGTGGTCCAGTACTCCGGTAACATGGGGTTGTTCCACGACATGGAGACGATCGTTCAGGCGGCCGCTATTCTCGCTGAAATTCCTGTCCAGTTCCTGTTCATTGGTGGCGGGGGCAAAAAGGAACTCACGGAGGCCATGGTCCGGTCCCTCGGCCTAAAAAACGTTCGATTCCTGCCATACCAGTCTAAAGAAAAACTCCGGTTTTCCTTGTCGTGTTCGGATGTCTCCCTTGTCAGCCTCGAGAAAGGCGTGGAGGGACTGTCCGTGCCGTGTAAATATTACGGTATCCTCGCCAGCGGAAGGCCCGTGATCGCTCTGATGGATGATCGTGCGGAGATAGCGCGGTCCATCAGGGAAACGGGGTGTGGTTATGTGATCCAGCAAGGGGAGTCAAGGAAGCTGGCCGAAACGATTCGTTTCTTGTTGGAGAATTCAGACAAAAGGAGTGAGATGGGTCGGCGTTCCAGGGAAACATTCGAGAAGGAGTATTCCCGGGAGATCGTTTCAGGAAAGTATCTGGACATGTTTCAGCGGATCCAGGAGTGATGTGAGCCGCCAGTATTTCGTTACCGGGGCTGCCGGGTGCATTGGCTCTGCCCTCATGGAGCGCCTTGCAGCCACCGGGACGGCACCGATCGGGATGGACCTGTCCCCTCGTCCCACGGGGTGCCCCGAGAAGGTTTCTTGGATCGAGGGCGACATCCTTGATATGCAATCGTATGTATCCGCATTGCAAGGTGTCGACACGGTCTTCCATCTCGCTGCCAAGGTTCATTCAGTCCCGAAAGCATCGGAAGACGCTAAATCGTTTTTCCGTGTGAATGTGGAAGGAACCCGGAATGTCCTCGGCGCTGCGGTCCGAATGGGTGTCAGGAGGTTCCTGCTCGTAAGTACAGTGGCTGTCCTCGCCACTCCCATGAAGGACGTTACGGGTGCGTACGCTGAAAGCAAACGAGAGGCCGAGAACGTTGTCCTCATGGGAACGAACAGACTGGAAGTTGTGATCGCACGCCCAGCCACAGTGTACGGCCCAGGGGATCGGGGAAACATGTGCCGTCTCATACGGTGGATCGATAGGGGGCTTCCACCGGTTGTCGGGCCTGGGACAAATCGGAAGAGCATGGTTTACGTAGGTAATCTGGTGGAGGCATTACTATTCCTCGCGCATCGTGGTGAAAACGGGAAGGCTTACACCGTCACGGATGGCAGGGACCTCTCGGTGAATGAGATTACTTCGGCCATTGCTAGAGTATTGGGACGCCCAAACCGCTGGCCTGGGATCCCGCGCGACCTGCTCAAGATTCCCGCCGGGATCAACGAGTGGCTGGCGAAAAAGTCGGCTATACCGCTATACATAAGGAGAGAGGACATCGAGAAGTTATCGGAAGATTCGACATACGATGCATCGGATCTTTTTTCGCTCGGGTATTCCCCGGCCATTGACGTCGAAACGGGGATTGCGGAAACGGTCGAATGGTATCGTCGATCGGGCCGATACCGTTAGGGATGGTTGTGGCGATCATTGCGGCCTCTGCCGGAGGTGTCTGGATTTCCATCCAATTAGCCCGTCGGGCAGGGAAGATGGATATCCCGAACGAGCGCAGCTCCCACGCCACTCCTATGCCGCGGATTGGTGGCGCTCCGATGGTGGTCACGGTGGTACTCTCTCTGGCGTTCTGGGTCTACCTGACGACAGGGGACCTTTCTTTCCCCATAGGATTATTTCTTTCGATTGTCTTTGCTTTTATGATGTCGGTGCTCGGCTTCCTGGATGACATCATCGGCCTGTCTCCACTGTTGCGGTTGGTTGTGCAGTTTATTGGCGCTATTCTTTCCCTGTTGATGTTCGTCGATCCTCATTCCGATTTGTTGATTGCTACTGTTGTGATTCCGCCGGTCTTGTGGGTCCCGGTTTGCGCAATCTGGATCGTCTGGATGTTGAACTTGTACAACTTCATGGATGGAATCGATGGGCTTGCGGGAGGGGAAGCGGTCCTCGCCTCCTCTTTTTTCTTTCTTACCTTTTCCTGTCTTGGGGAACCGGGGTGGGCGATGGCAAACCTGTGTGTCGCATGTGCATCGATGGGGTTTCTTCTCTTCAATTGGCCCCCCGCTCGTGTCTTCATGGGGGATACGGGAAGTGCGTTTCTTGGCGCATATTATGGTATGCAGTCGGTAGTGGCGCCAATTACAACACCGATCCCGTTTGTTGTCCTTGCGCTTCCGTTTTCCAATTTCATCTTGGATACGACCTTTACTTTGGTAAGGCGGATATGGCGGAGAGAAATATGGTATCAGGCGCACCGAAGCCACTATTACCAGAGGATGACCAACGCTGGAATGTCGCATCGGCAAGTAACTATTTTGGAACTGATCACTCAGGTTGCCTCATGCGGGGCAGCCTGGGCCTGTATTCATCTTGGAACTCTTGGGCGTTTTATTATGATTTCCGTCGTTATTATTGGTTTTCTCTCAGGCGGATTTTTGGTACGCCGAAAGGAAAGAATAATAAACCAATGATGTCTTGGACCAAAATCCATATCTAATAATCCTGCGATATCCGTTTGTCTGTGTGGAAAACCAAAGGGGAAGAGGGCACCCTCTTCCCCTTTGGTCACTTACAGGCCTCGCGCTTATTCTTGCAGCATCAGGTAACTAATTGACATCGAACGGTACAGAAGCAGTTGCCTGGCTTGAAACTCCCGAACCGACACTTCTTGTGTAAACCAGGATCGTGTAAGAGCCCGGAGTTACCCCCGTAGTGTTCCAGGGCCAAGTCGGTGCTTGGGCATAAGATTGGACCAACGTATAGGTTACCCCATCGAAAAGATAGAACTGGTACTCATAGGTACCACCCCCACTGGCCGCGGCCGTGAAGAACACATTCGTTCCTGCGGTTGCTGGACTTGACGCCGATGACTCAAGAGTCACCCCTGTGGCAGCCGGTGAGGCAGGCAATAGATCATAAATAATCGTTGTTCCCGCTTCAGATGAAGCAGTGGATCCAACGCTTCGTGCATAAACGACGACATTATATGTCCCCGCGGCCACACCATTAGTATTCCAAGTCCAAGTCGATGCCTGAGCATAAGGCTGGACGAGGGTATATGTAATTCCATCGAAGAGGTAGAACTGATACTCATAGGTGCCGCCTCCACTTGCAGTGGCGGCAAAGAACACACTCGTGCCGGCGGGCGCGGAAGTTACCGGTGATGATTCAAGGGTCGCGCCTGTGGCAGCCGGTGAGGCCGGCAATATATCATAATTAATGGTTGTCCCCGCTTCGCTTGAAGCTGCGGATCCCACGCTCCTCGCGACTACGACGATTGAATATGTCCCCGCTGGAACTCCGGTTGTATTCCAAGTCCAAGTCGAAACCTGAGAATAAGGTTGAACCAGAGTATTGGTAACTCCATCGAAGAGATAAAACTGATACTCATAGGTGCCACCTCCACTAGCAGCGGCAACGGCTGAAACTTGGGCCCCCGCAGGTTGCGGGCTCAACAGTGACGTTAATAAGGACACTCCGGTGGCCGGGATTGGGGTAATTGATGCGGGAGGAACGGCCGTGCTCACCTGCAGTTCCCCGGTTCCGCCTGCGCTCGAGAACACCTGAACTTTCGCAGGGGGAGCGGCAAGCGGTGATAGCGATATGGCGCCGTTCGTGAGATCTCCGAATCCTCCCAACGTCAAGGTCGGAGGGGCAATCGCGTCGCTTGACCACGCAACAACAGACAGGCTCGGCGTCGTTTGATTGAAGTACGCCTGCGAAACGGTGACCTCGTCCACTACCGCCTTCGGGAAGTAGGTGAGCGACGTGTTGTCCTTCACGCAAACCGCGGTCGGGACGGGTGCCACGGGAGCGCCGGCCCAGAAGTCGTTGCCAGCATTAAACATTGAGGTTTCGGTCGCACCGGCCGGCTCCCCGAAGGGGGGGCCACCGCCAGTGTCGGTGCACGGCGCATCGAAGAACGAAAGCTGCGGCAGGACCGCCGCCGGCGGTGCTGCTGCCGGAAGTCGTCCCTGGGTGGTTTCGAATCCCTTCGCGTACACCTCCACTTTCTGTTCGGCGGGGTTCCGCGTGTAGTTCGCGCGGGCCACGGTGACCTCACCGGGAATCGCGCCCGAGAAGATCCGTCCCACCAGGCTGAAATTCGAGGTCTGGAGGAAATCGTTCCCGGCGCCGTCGAGGTTGGAACCGGCAGGACCCTCGATCCGGAAGAAGTGCCGCCCGATGGGGCTGCCGGTAATCGGCCCGAGGCGGTTGGGATCGGCGATGTACGATTTCCCGGTCCCGGGATATGCCGTCGGTGCGAAAACGCCTCCGGGGAAGTGCGTCGGATCGGTATCCGGAGTCGGGTTGGCCTCGGTCAGCGGAGGCATTTCAGCACCTCCAGGGGTGTTCGATGGAAGCAGGAACGGTCCCAGACGCGATCCCAGCGCACAGCTGAAATCGCCTGGAGGGCATGCAATGCCGACGTCGTCCGTGATGAAGATCCGGTCGCCTGCGACCGCGACGACCTCCTCTTCCCCGTAGGGATGAAGGAACCGGTACGTCCCGCTGACCGGCGCGTCCCGGAAGTCCACGCGGATGCGGGCGAACACGATCTGGTCCCCGGGTAATGCCGGCCCTCCGCCGAAGGCGGCTTCCAGGGCCATGATCAGCACGGCCCGGTTCAGCGGGGAACCGGGGGTTTCGGCGACCGGGTCCGCGCCTGCGTCGTAGTAGAAATGCTCGTCGAAGAAGTTGGTCGGAAATACCTCGGGGATCGTGACATCCCCGGGCAGCAGCAGGCACCAGCCGCCGGCCACTTCCGACGCGGTCGAAGGATCGCAGAACTCCAGCGTGAGCCCCGTGTTGTCCTGATACCAGGCAGGGAAGTTTCCGACCGTGGGAGCGGGGTTCAGCGGACCGACCCGGTGGAGGAACGCCGCCGATTCGCTGTAGGACAACAGTAGAACGGCGAGAATTACCAGCAGGTGAACGGTGAATACGGAAAATCGTTGGAAACGGTTCCTGGTTTTCATATTTTTCCCCTCCCCTCAGGTGGCCTTTCATGACGACGAATCGGGTTGCATCGGAGCATAAGCTTGCTTCCCCCAAATGTAGCAATCGTGTCTTGTATTGTGCACAGCAAATAACGGGCCAAGCGGCAAGAGTAATTCGTCATGTAAATCAAGGCCTTGTCGGTTGTGCAGCCAGGGGGTCGCAGGGGAAGGATGAAAATGATGTCGCATGGAGCGGGCCGGAAAAGGTTTTATTATCCTTTATTTACATAGAATTATGTGGCTTCCCCTCCGATTCCTCCTGCAACTTCCGTCGCACTGTTCGTGGACCGGGGGACGCAGGAATTCGATGGAGGCGGGTGGATATGTTAAAGGTATAGAGGGGGCCCCTTGGAGCCCGCTCCTGCAGCGAAACAAATAAGAATATTGGAATATAAACAGGTACTTTATGACCGGATCGTGCCGGAAATATCCAACTGATTTTTTCTTGCCATAAATCCGATAAAAAAACCTGATATGGAATAAAACGTTGAAATCGATTGCGAGCGGCGATAATATTTTGCGAAAAAGCAGTAGAGGATACTACTCTCATCGGAGACCCCATGCGCAGATTTCTCTATGCCGTTCTGCTTGTTTCCTTGACATCCCCCTCCTTCGCCGCCGACAGATTCAAGACCGAAGAAGAGAAAACCCTCTACGCGGTCGGACTGATGGTGTCCCGCTCCTTGGCCGTATTCCAGCTGACCCCCGCCGAGCTGGAAATCGTAAAGCAGGGGATTACCGATGCCGGCACGGGGAAAACCCCGGCCGTAGACCTGACCGCCTACAACGATAAAGTCCAGGAACTGGCCAGGTCCCGCCGCAAGGCTTCAGGCGAGAAGATGGCCGCCGTCAACAAGGCGTTCGAGGAAAAGGCCGCAAAGGAGAAGGGAGCGGTCAAGACAGGTTCCGGGCTGATCTTCCTTTCTCTGGCAGAAGGGACCGGCCAGAGCCCGGGCCCCGGGGACAAGGTGAAGGTGAACTACCGCGGGACGCTCACCGACGGCAAGGAATTCGACAGCTCGTACAAGCGCGGGAAACCGGTCGAGTTCCGGCTGGACAAGGTCGTCAAGTGCTTCGGCGAAGGGCTGCAGAGGATGAAGGTGGGCGGGAAGGCCCGCCTGGTGTGTCCGTCGTCCATTGCATACGGGGAGAAAGGCGCCGGCGACCTGATCCTGCCGGGCGCTACCCTGGTATTCGAGATCGAACTTCTGGATGTGAAGGAATAAATAAACCCCCGGGGGTAAAGGCATGACGGTCAGGAAGAGAATCTCGGGTCTCGCGGTTCTGGCATTTCTGGCGGTTTCCCTGCCATGGGGCGGGGATGTGAGTTGGGGCGCCGGCGTCCCCGGCGGGACGCCGGATTACTACAACACCCCCAACTGGGCCAACAGCCCGCCGATCCGGAAATTCGTCGACACCCTCCCGGGGCTGAATTTCCCGAACCGGAACAACCTGAACCAGTACATCCCGGTGGCGGTCCCGAACACGACGTTGTATCCGGGGTCCGATTACTACGAGATCGAGCTGGGAGAGTTCTCCGAGAAGATGCACACGGACCTTCCGCCGACCCGGCTGCGCGGGTACCGGCAGACGAACACGGCGGACACCAACGTCAGCCAGTTCCACTACCTGGGTCCGACGATCGTCGCCCGGAGGGACCGGCCGGTGCGGGTCAAGTTCACGAACTCGCTGCCCACGGATGCCGGCGGCAGGCTGTTCATCCCGGTCGACAACACCATCATGGGATCCGGGCCGTTCGAGATCAACTACAACCCCGAGACCAAGGTTGCCATTCCGCTGATCACCGGATCCTTCTCGGAGAACCGGGCCACCCTGCACCTCCACGGCGGCCGCTCTCCCTGGATCAGCGACGGAACCCCCCATCAATGGATCACCCCGGCGGGAGAGACGACCTCCTACCCCAAGGGGACGAGCGTGGCGTACGTTCCCGACATGTGGTTCGATGCCTCGGGGAACACGATCACGGCCTGCGCGGGCCTGAATACCTGCGGAACGGCGGGCGCGACGAACAACCCCGGTCCCGGATCGCAGACGTTCTACTGGACCAACCAGCAGAGCTCCCGGCTGATGTTCTATCACGACCATTCCTGGGGGATCACGCGTCTCAACGTTTATGTCGGCGAAGCGGCGGGATACCTGATCACCGACCAGGCCGAGGATGATCTGGTCAACGCCGGTGTCATTCCGAACGAACAGATCCCCCTGATCCTCCAGGACAAGACGTACGTGGACAATGCGACGATCGGCGAATGGGATCCCACCTGGAACTGGGGAACGACGCCTCCGGTGCCCCACACCGGCGATCTCTGGTGGCCCCACGTCTACGTGCCCGCCCAGAACCCGTACAACCCCGATCTGAGCGGGGTAAACGCGTATGGAAGGTGGCACTACGGCCCCTGGTTCTGGCCGCCCACCACCGGAATCCCGTTCGGCCCGGTCCCCAATCCCCTGTACGATCCCGACTGCATTCCCGGTCTGATGGTCTTCTGCCAGCCGCCGGAGAACCCGGGCACTCCCAACCCGTCCTGGGGCGCGGAAGCGTTCATGGACACCCCGGTGATCAACGGGACCGCATACCCCAAGGCCACGGTGCAGCCCAGGGCCTACCGCTTCCGGATCCTGAACGCGTCCCACGACCGGTTCTTCAACCTGCAGCTTTATGAAGCCGACGCCGCCGTTCCCGCGGGATGCCCGACGTGCGCGGCCAACACGGAAGTGAAGATGGTCCCCGCGCTGGATTACTCCGCCGACCCGACCTGGCCGGCGACCTGGCCGGCGGACGGCCGGGTGGGCGGGGCGCCGGACTGGAAAACCGCGGGCCCCGACTGGATCCAGATCGGGACCGAGGGCGGCTTCCTGCCGGAGCCGGTGGTCCTTCCCAATCAGCCGATCACGTGGAACACCGACGTGACCACCTTCAACGCCGGCAACGTCAACGGCGGCACGCTGATCCTCGGGCCGGCCGAGCGGGCGGACGTGATCCTCGACTTCTCCGCGTTTGCCGGAAAGACGCTGATCCTGTACAACGACGCCCCCGCGCCGTTCCCGGCGCTCGACCCGCACTACGATTACTACACGGGCGCCCCGGACCTGACCGAGATCGGAGGCCATCCCGGGCCGCAGGTGGGGCTGGGTCCGAACACGCGCACGATGATGCAGATCACCGTGGCGGATACGACCCCGGCACCCGCATTCGACCTGGTGAGCCTGCAGGCGGCCTTCGAATCGACCCCCGGTTCCCCCGGAATCTTCGAGCGCGGCCAGGAGCCGATCGTGGTCGGGCAGAGCGACTACGATTCCGTCTACCCCACCACCTTCCCCTCCACCTGGCCGAACTGGGGACTGTCCAGGATCACGGACACCGCCATCAGCTTCCAGAAACCGGACGGCACCCTGATGAGCGCCGTCCCGATGCAGCCCAAGGCCATCCAGGACGAGATGGGGGAGACCTTCGACGAGTACGGCCGGATGAGCGCCAAGCTGGGGCTCGAACTGGCCTTCACCAACGCCGGGATCCAGACCTTCATCCTTCAGAACTTCGTCGATCCGCCCACCGAGAACCTGGAAAACGGCGAAGTCCAGATCTGGAAGATCACGCACAACGGCGTCGACACGCACCCGGTCCACTTCCACCTGTTCGAAGTGCAGGTCTTGAACCGGGTCGGCTGGGACGGGTTCATCCGGCTGCCCGACCGCAACGAATTGGGCTGGAAGGACACGGTCCGGATCAGCCCGCTGGAGGACACGATCGTCGCCTTGCGGTCGACGCTTCCGACGCTGCCGTTCGAGCTTCCCAACAGCATCCGTCCCCTGAACCCGGCGGTTCCGCTGGGTTCCACGATCGGGTTCTCGAACATCGATCCGGTGACCGGTCAGCCGATGTCCCCTCCGGTTCAAAATATCATGTACGACTTCCGGCACGAGTACGTGTGGCACTGCCACATTCTCAGCCACGAAGAGGCCGACATGATGCGCACGATCACCGTGGGGATCCCTTCGACGGTGCCCGCAGCGCCGACCGTGCTGACCGCCACGGGAAATGGAACCGCGAACTCGCGGATCAACCTCGCCTGGACGGATAACGCCGACGACGAGACCGGGTTCCGGATCCAGCGGAGCGCCGGCGGCGGCGCGTTCGACAACATCGCGACGCTCTATGCGAACGTCGTCTCCTATTCCGACATCGCGCTATCCCCGGGTACGTCGTACACGTACCGGGTCGTCGCGTTCAATACCGCCGGCGATTCGTCGCCGTCGAACACTTCCGGGGCGGTGGCGACGGGTGCGTTCCCGAATGCCACCGGCGTCACCCTCACCCCGAGTCCTGCGGGTCCGCAGGCCATCGGAACCAACGTGAGATGGATCGCCGTCGCCACGGGGGGGACCGGCAAGTACGAGTATCAGTTCCAGTACCGGCTGGTCGGTGCGGCCACCTTTACCCTTGCACAGGATTACGGCACGGCCAGCAACTGGGCTTGGTACACACCCACTGCCGCCGGGGGCACCTACGAGGTCAGGGTGAACGCAAGGACGGTCGGGACAGCGACAGTGGTGAGTGCCACAAGGAACTTTGAACTTACTGGCGCAGTGATCCCCCCTGCGACGGGGGTGTCGTTTACACCTCCTCCGTCCCCCGCGAGCCCTGTGGCCCCTGGCGACAACGTGGTATTCACGGCGGTCGCCAGCGGTGGCACGGCTCCGTACGAGTACCAGTACTGGGTGTTTAACGGGTCGACGTGGACCACTCCCCAGTTGTACG